>JAAUXT010044714.1_pt1 | contig 14216 bp, 19 predicted proteins | sample 7278171 | NCBI WGS metagenome assembly JAAUXT01 (sample SAMN14350112, study PRJNA611818) | marine sediment metagenome | isolation source: surface marine sediment (1.8m) | place: French Polynesia: Moorea | collected 2018-08 | reverse complement strand
CTCTCCGACAAAGAGCGTGGGTGTTTTTGCGCACAAAATGGCTCTCCAGGAGTAACAAAAATTGCGTTTGCGTTTTCTAAAGGCTCTATTTGTCACGAAACAACTTTTTTGCTTCTCAAGGGACAGACTGCCAGCAACAGCACGTAAATGTCTCCCAACGTTTAGGCTGGTGGCACACAGAGCGTCGAGGCGAAATTTTTGACCCTGAATGACGTGTCATTGGGGACTGTCATGGACTTTCAATGCAGACCATATTGAGTTTCAAGAAGTAAATGTACCATTTGGATGAATGGAAACCTTTTGCCTTTTGCTTTGTTGGGGTTTTGGGGCCCTGATTGTTTCTTCTGTGTTTTGACAAGAATCCTTTTGGCACGTCATTCAGGGTCAAATCAACGTCGAAACATGCGCTGTGTGTGCCAGGCCTAATCAGCCTGAGAAACATGATGACCAAAACCAAATCTGCGGTGCGCGAAGATAAATTGCCGAACCTGGTTCTTGACCTGCAACATTGGAGAAATGCACGGGGCTCAGGTCACGTGGGCGCGGGTCTCAGGTTTGTGTCCTCATGAGCTTAATCCTGGGTCTGCTGGAGAGACATTTTAAAACGCTTGAATTTGAATCCAACTTACGGGAGAAACGCGTGATGATCTATGTGTGTACACATTATAAAGGGAGAAGCATGCAGAGCTGTTCACACACACACACACACACACACACACACACACACACACACACTGTCTCTCTCTCTCTCTCTCTCTCTGTCTATCTCCCTGTTTCTCTCTGTGTCCCTCATTTTCTCGTACAAAAGCGCAAACTCACACACACCCAGGTCCGCACACACGTACACACATGCATGAACAAACACACGCATACACAAGCCCCCAACACGCACAACCATGTTCACACACACACACACACACATACATATATATATATGCACTAACCAAGGCACACGCACACAAGCCCTCCACACACACACACACTCACACACGCACACTTTGTTGTTCTCAAGGACAAAACGTTCGATTGGGAATCTTCCTCTATTTTCGCCGCCGTTTCCCACCTGACATCTATCACCATCTGAGGGCTCGTCCTCAGGCCACCAAACTCTTTTATAGCTTCTGAAAATAAACCTGCGCATCAATGGGACAAACCAACCAATCAGCTGATCGATACGCTCTGCCTGTCTCACCATCAACCAACCCCGTGAATGACTTTCTCAGACGCGTACACGGAATCAGCGATGAATGGAAAGTTATGAATGGGTAGGAGACCCACAGGCGTGCGTCACTGAGGACACTCGCAATTCTTCAGAACAACAAGCGATGCGGTGATGCTTCATCATCTGCACCAGTGAGCAGTTTGAGCAGCGTGTGTGTGTTTTTGGACTTTATTTTCAACCTTCAACAAGCTTGAATAGCCCCATCGCCTCAACATTATTGGGGGGGGGAGGGAGAACAATTTTTTCTGAGGTCTGGGGCCTGCCTGAAATTTTCGCAACAGAATTACTCAAAGACAAACAGAAAACACTGCTAAAACCTGCTTGCCTCCAGAGCACAAAAATTTCAGGCTCGTGCAGGAAATTGTCCAGAGTGCGCCCCTGGACCCGTGCGCTGCGGCGGTACGTCTGGCCCAGGGACCCTGGTCACCCAGAGAACGCAGGCTCCGTGTTCGGGGTCCACCACCAGCACGCACCTAGAGGACTCAGGTCCCTGGATACTGGGTTCATGATACGGTACCCAGAGACTTCAGAATGTTGGTGGACCCAGCATCGTTGGGGGGGGGAGGCTGCTTGAATCCTCTGAACATTGCATGAGATCTTCGGAAACACGACACCGCATTCGAGCAAAAAAGCAAAAAATTTTTGGAGACGCCCAAACGTTGGTTGAAACATTGTTCGTTTGGACGTTTTCATTCCAGTTTGCACAAAATATTCGGACAGTCTGTCATTTTGTGGCAAGAACGGTTCAGTCGGAGGCAGCGACAGGTGCAACATGTGTCTCGACTGTGTGAACGGGTTCCAAGGTCAAAAAGAGAAACAGTTCTCCACCCAAAACACACTAAGAAGGAGATTGCGTGAGAAGGCGCGAAGCGGAGAAAATGGAGAAAATAACCCTCGCTCCTCCCATGTCACCAATCAAAGGCTGCCAAAAGTGCTGTGGTGTGCGTCCGTGCGTGCGTGTGTGCGGGTCTCCACCCTCGAAATTGATGCGCGAATGTCATGCACCTGCAGAGCAACTGACATCGATCAACTCAACCTGAGAGCCCCTGCTGGGTTGTTTTTGCAACACCAACTGCGGTCGGTCAATGCGTGGTCTGCCCCATCCACTTGAACATTTCTTTTTGTGCCCGTGAATTTCGCATCAATTGACAAAATACACAACGCAGTTGGTGCGCTGCCCAAAAGGGACACCGCACAATCAGGCTGGGAACACACTCCCGGCGACGCGGCAGCAGGGACGCAACCAGCGATGCGACCACCCCATTGCCCCATTGGGTTTGCATTGGGCTGCTTTTGTATCGCTTGTGAGGCTCAAAATGTGGGGCGAACATTCTCTGGGGTGGACCAAGGCGCCTCAACTTCAAAGTTCACCCCAGTGTTCGGCACACTGTGGAGACGCTCTCTCCTGACACCCCCCCCCCGCTCACCCCGGAAAAAAAAATCCAGCACCCCACATGTGTTCGCAGCACAGGCACAGCGACACTTTTGCTGTTGGAAATGTTTCTTCTTCGGAGAGGGGCCAGGACCGAGTTTAGCGCACCCCCCCCAAAAAAAATATCTCGTGGCGAAAACTGAAAACTGGCTGTGAATGAACATCTTTGTTCTGAGTGTCAAATTTGTGTTTCGATCCTCTGGTTCGATTCTCAGATGACGACGGGTTGCGCATCAAGAACTTCAGCACCGTTGGCTCTGGAAGAAAGCGTCTTCTGTGTGGGAAAGCTGAGATTACTTTTGGCTGCACACACGTCTTTGTGACAGCACCCCAAAACGCTGATTTGCGTGTTCTTCTTGTTTTTGGATGTTTTCCAAACCCAGTGAATTTTCTTGCATGAACTGGCAACATTGACAAACGTGAACAACATCTGTGCAAGAAAATTCTGACATCAAATAGTACTTTTCCCGTGGATCTGTTGTTGCACAGGAAGAGAATTTTTTCAAGAGTGAAAATTGCCGCCTTTTGAATCCCGCGGACCTGCAGCGACTCACCCGAGGTTTATCCGTAGAAGGCTCTTATCCGTACGGAACTGAATATCCGCGAACCGGCGGAAATTTGTTTTGCGCAGACGCTTCATGGCGGCCAGTTCAACTGTTTGTGTGCAACAAAAAAAGGTAAAACGGATAGTAGTTTGGGTCCCAGTGATTGCATTTCCACACAAAATTGCGAACAATATTACTGAGCACCTGCAGGAAAACAAGTTGAAAGGGAAAGACGCCAGTTAGCGAGAGAAAATGGCGGTGAAACTTGTGGGAAGATTGCAACATGTCCGGACGTGCAGGTGCCCAGCTTCAGAGCGACACTGGATGCGTTCGTCCGTAGATGTCTGGACCCTCCAAATCTAAACAAATTCAAGGAGGCGGATGGAAGCATCGATTCCACAGCACAAAGTAGCTCACCCAGTGCCACAAAAGATATGCGTCCCAAATTTTTGTTGTGTCTTTGGCAGGAACTCAGTGCGTGACTCATCTCGTCCAGGACGAGCTGGACCTATTTTCCAAAACAATTTCTGCATTGTAGATTTTCTAGGATCTAGTCACAGCGTGAACGGAGCGTGTTGCTATGACGACTGAGACAGGGTATGGAGAGTGGTGACAGCGACGAGGACCCTGGCAACCCCATGGCAACCAAGGCGCAGCACCTAGCAACCACACTGCAGGTTGGTTTGTGTTGACGTTCTCATGACTGATATGTGGCTGGATACGACCCCTTTGAGTCAATGGAAAACAACACAGCGGACGAGGCGCGCACACACACACATACACACACACACACACACTGTCTCTGTCTGTCTGTCTGTGTCTCTCTCTCTCTCTCTCTCTCTCTCTGGATACTGGAAACTGAAAGCCCTGTGCATCACGCAGTATCAACGCCATCTCGTTGCCAGGCGACGAACCGGAACCTGCGCGACGTGGACCGGATGTGGGACGAGTTCCGGGAGCTCGGGGAGCAAACGACATCCTCACTCCACAGGGTCAGTAGTTCCGGGAGCTCGGAGAGCAGACGACGTCCTCGCTCAACAGGGTCAGTGGGTCCAGGGGGCTGTTTCTCAAAAAGTTTCCAACGTACGATTTTCCCTCACCTGCGGGAGCTATTTCTTGAAAGGGAAATTTTCTCCCAGATTCAGAATCTCATCTTTTTTCAACTCCCAAACTTGGGAGAAAGATTTGTCCTCACTCCCTGATTCAGGACCAAAAATGAAAGGACAGGTCTGTAGGTGCCCTGGCTTTTTGTACAAAGTGCAAGAGACAGAAAGGTCGCTCAGTGCAGCAAGGTGCCAGGGTACTTTGAACGGTCAAAGGGGTCAGCAGGTACTGCAGGGGTCACGGGGGGGGGCGAGTGAGAACAGTATCATCAACGCCATATGGCCACCAAACAAGCGAAGGAGTGTTTACGAGTTTTCGTGGCTGGCCAATGATTTGACAATGCTGAGTTTGTGTATTGTAGTTGAGGTCGGACGTGGGTCGCGCTTCGGACGCGCTGCACGACTCGACGCGCAGACGCGGACGCGCCACCCGGGCAGGTGCGTCGTCCGTTCTGTATCTACACATGTCCCTGGGGACTGCGTTCTTGTGCAAGTCATTGGGTGCTACATCCCTGCACAAGTCAATGGGTGCTGCATCCCTGCACAAGTCAATGGGTGCTGCATCCCCGTGCAAGTCAATGGGTGTTGCATCCCTGTACAAGTCAATGGGTGCTGCATCCCTGTACAAGTCAACAGGTGTTGCATCCCTGCACAAGTCAATGGGAGCTGCATCCCTGTACAAGACAATGGGTGCTGCATCCCTGTACAAGTCAATGGGTGCTTCATCCCAGCACAAGTCAATGGGTGCTTCATCCCTGTACAAGTCAATGAGTGCTGCATCCCTGCAGAAGGCAGTGGGTGTTACACATCTGTGAATGCCAGTGGGTGCTGCACACCTGCACAAGTCAATGGGCACTGTGTCTGTACAATGCCAGTGGGCGCAGTGTCCCCACACACAGCTGGGCGTTGCGTCCCTTGCACTCGGTGTTTGGCGTGGTGACGTCGGTGGCACGAGCGTCGCGTTTCCTATATCCAACATCAACAGCAACCAAAATTTTGCAGGTTGTCAGAGCGAACTTCGACTGAATGAAGGCAGTCATATTTCACTTGTGAAATGCTGAAATTCAAGAAAAATTTGGTGCCGGTTTGGAGTTGCGTCTGACCTTGGTTTCCCTGACAACGCGTTTCTTTGTTTGCAGAGGAAAGACGACGTCGCGTCCCAACGTCGTCGCACCGTGACCACGACGTAAGTCTTGCACCGTAGGAGGGAGTAGCGATCAGAGTGAGGGGCTGAAGGGCTGTGCACACAACACACTTTTGAGCGAAAATTCAGCCGAAGATATTTTTGCGTGGAGACGCTTCGGGTGGCAACACCTGCTGGGGTGGTGACCAATTGGTTTGGTGCTGTAAGCACATTGGTGTGGCGACGTTTCCACACCAACAGGTGGGGCCACAGGTGAAAAAAAAGTTTTCTCTGGACGTCGCCAAAGTACCAGTACGTCGAATGAAAAGGGGTTTTCACACAGGTAGGGCGGCGTCAGACTTTGTCACACGCGTCAAAAATTTTGACGCATGGGCATCAAATTTAACATGATGCCCAATGGATAACATAAAAAAAAAACAACCGGTCCAGTCCGTTCCTGGCGTCGCGTCAAAATTTTTCTGCCGCGTCATCTGTGTGAAAACCCAAAAAACACGGCGTCGCAAGCAGCGTCTCGTGTCGCCATGTTTGCAGGACGGTGTCCATAGCAACGTGTTGTGTCGCCATGTTTGCAGGACGCGGGAGACGCAGGGGACGACGCGGCGGACATGCGCGACGCGCTGCACGGGCTGCATCGCTCCGTTCGGGACCTGGACCACGAGCAGCGCCGCCTGGGGGAGGAGGTGGAGCAGGAGAGGGAGCTGAGGAGGAGGAGAGGGAACTGAGGAGGAGGTGAGGGGGGAGGGGAGGAGGTGGAGCAGGAGAGAGGGAGCAGGAGAGGGAACTGAGGAGTAGGTGTGGGGAGGGAGGAGGATGGGGAGGTAGAGTGGGAGGGGAGGGAGCAAGAGAGGGGGAAGGTGAGTTGGAAGAGAGTGAGAAGAGGGTGTGTGGGGGAGATGCCGTGGGGGAAGGTAAGGGGGCAGGAGATGAGTTAACAGGGGCAGGATGGGAGGGGAGGGGGGACGAGTGTAGGTGGAGTGGGAAGAAGAAATGAGCCGAGACGTACCGGGGGGGGGGGAGATGAGGTGAGAGGGCGGGCTTGGATCACCACACGCTGGAGTGGCTGACTCAGCTGTTTGTTGCAGACTGGAGACTGAGCAGCGTCGCACGGCGCGGGACGCGGCGTCCTCCGTCTCCACCAATCACGTGAGTCCTCACCGGGATGCGCATGCGCAGTGGCAGCGGACGCCGCAACAAACAAGAAGTGGTGAAAAGGGACAAATGCAAGGAAGTGGAGAGAACAGCACTCTGAGTTCAGCGTCTGAGCAAGAACTGGACGTGACTCTAAAACAGCAGCAACACGTTTTTGTCTGGAGTTCCTTTCTCCTTCGCGTGGTGTTTCTTTTGCTTCCCGCTGACTGATCAACGTCGTGACGTCACGTTGCTAGGTGATGAGCAGTGTCGACCGGCGTCTGGCGTCCATTCAGCAGCAGCTGCGCTCGGAGCGCCTCGAGCGGAAGGAGGACCTGCGCGCGCAGCCGGGCGTGACGTCATCACGTCGAGACGCGCAGGTGACGTCATGGCGTCGAGCGCTGCGCTTGATTGGATATCAGACGGGAGGGGATTGTTGCGTTTAAAAAGGAGAGGAGGACGGGCTCCGGGGACTGTATTATCCATGCACCACCATTGTGGTCTGCAGGGCTCTGCCTGCAGTGGGTTTCCGATTCAAGAAACTTTTCACCAGTTCGAGCTCAGAATGAACCGTTTGTCCGGCGAGAAACGCAGGAGTGCCGTCTTCTTGCCATCTTCTGGCGTTGAATTTGAGCAACAACAAAAATGTGTGGAAAAGAAAGCGAATCCGTTTTGCAGACACTGATTGGTTCTGAGAGCGATGACGTCACAGACGGACGCGCGCGTCTGTCTCATAACGAGGCTTCCATGACTCGGGTCAGTTGTGACGTATCAGGCGTTTGTCATTCGGGGCTGGCGTCCAATTGTTTCACAGCGGCGCCTACTGTGCCAAATATATATCATGTCAGTTTCATGGAAAACGCTGTTGAACTGCAGAGGAGGATTCAGCACTTTGGACAGGACAGTGCGACCCCCGAAAAAAAATATCCCAGGTGTGTTTCGGCGTCGCGCGTTGTGAAGCATTTCTGAGTGTGTTAGTTTTTCTTCAGAACGTGGAGTTCGAGCGAATGCAGCAGAAAGTGGAGAGAGCCGAGAAGGGGAAGGAAGCTCTGCTGGAGCAGGTGTGTGTGTGTGTGTGTGTGTGTGTGTGTGTGTGCGTGTTGTCTCATGTGTGTGCATGTGCGCATGTCTGGATGCGTGCATGCGTGTGTGTTGTCAGGTGTGTGACTGGTGTGTGTGTATGTGTTGCCTGTGGTGTGTGTGCTCGTGCGTGCCTGTGCGTGCGTCTGTGTTTTTGGAATTGTGTGTAGTGAGCCAAAAGGAGGGGGAGGGTGGCTGTTCCTGGGGTAAATGTGTGTGTGTGTGTGTATGTATGTATGTATGTATGTGTGTGTGTGTGTGTCCTTTTCAGTGTGAAAGTCTGCATGTGTGACGCGTGTGATATCTAGAAGCCCTGACACGTCAACTCGTGCTCCCTCTGCAGGTGTCGGAGTTACGGACGCAGCTTGGTCACGTGGACAGCGGGACGAGCAGAGGTCAACAAGGTCAACGAGGGCAGCAAGGTCAGTTTGTCCCACCACCTGCAGTTCGTTTGAAACACGAGCTGCGACCAGGTGTTTCTCGGTGATGCAGCGCCCACTGACTGGCGCAGGAGCGACAACACAGCACAGACTGAAGCTGAGATACGCTGAGTCGTTTCAACGTGTCCCGCTGGGTCCACCCCGGTTTTCGTTCAACAACTTCACGTTCAGAAGTCCTGATTCCAAATTGAAGTTTTGTAGTCACAGCAGAGGTGTTTTCAAGAGTTTGGGCAGAAGCGTTTGGCTCAGCGAGTTCGTGCAGTTCCAAACTGTGAAGCCTCGAGTTGGGCTACATTACAGAACGTGCGTGCTTCCGGGCTATGATACGGAATCAGCTACTGGGCGATAATAGGCGTTATTCGTGCTGCAGTCGCAGAGACGCAGCAGCAGCTGCTGCGGGAGCTACGCTCGGAGCTGACCGGTGGCGCCGCCGCCGCCGTGAGCGAGTTCGCGCACGCGCAGAGGGAGCTGGAGCGCAGCGAGGCGCAGCGCGCGCACCTCTCCGACCACATCCAGGTGAACACGTGCTGCTGGGCGATAATGGGGAGCGTGAAGGGGGGAGTGCATCAACACGCAGGGGAGGTTCACTCGTTGAGTTTCACACAGTCTCGTCGCGCAGCGAATGAACCTGTTTTATGCAACGACTTCAACGACTGACTCTCAGGGATGAAGATTTGCTGACTTGTCATGTCTTGGTTTTTGGGGGTGCAGTTGGTCAGTGAAAACCTTCTTTGTCAAAACGATGACATCTGTTGACCATGGATATTCGTCACCCCTGCACCCCCCACCGGAAGGTCAAAACTGTCAAGTGTGTGTGTGTGTGTGTGTGTGTGTGTGTGTGTGTGGTGAGTTGGAAGAAATTGCGCTCTCAGCGACGCGCATACGTCACACTCTTATTGATGGTCTAGGTGCCGCTAACAGCTTGAATGTCCACACTTTGGAATGTATGGCGTGTAACCTCTATCCTACCCCCACCCACCCCACCCCATTTATGATATTTCAGATTTAGACTCTATCTTTTCCAACTTTATCATTACTAGCAACTTTGGAAAAGACTTGCAAATTGAAGACAAAACTTTTAGAACATCTCCTGCAGCAATGGCGGCTGTCTGGACCGACACGCGACCATCGGGTCCGATTGCCAGACTTCCTTGTTTGTGTGAGTTGTCGATTGGTTGACGAGCATCACGTGATCTGTTGTCGGTAGGTGCTGCAGCGGGAGGCGTCGGAGCGAGAACGCCACCAGGCGACGCTGACCGCGCAGCTCCACGAGTCACGTGACGCCGTGACGTCACTGCAGCTCGAGAAGCGCGGGTGAGTGAGGCGGGGCGGGAGAGGGACTGAGAGACGGGGCGGGAGGGGCGGTGGAGCCGGGCGGGGGTGGGGCTGAATGGGAGAGGCCGCGACAAATTTGTCCACAGGAAAAACAACAAATCGCAGCACAGTTTGGCACCTACGTTGCTGTGAACCACGCATCAAAACTCCTGCACGGTTTGCGCCCATGTGCAAGTGGATGCTGCATCACCGTTTTCACATGGGCTTCATCACTGGTGCACCCCGTGGGTCAGTCGGTGTGTGCTGGATTGAGTGTGCGCCAATGCAGCGCCCATTGACTTGGGTCAGAGGCGTAACATTGATCCACACAAAACAATTCTCGTGTCACAGCAGGGCATGGCAAAAAAATAGCAAAGCTCACCCCTCAGCCACACCGCGTGTGCCAGCGCATCACGCACCATGCGCCAGCGCACATTTGGGGTTGGAACCCATCCACGATCATTGGTGACACACACACACTTCAGTGTGAATACAACCACAGACATAGATCTACATGAGACCCATTTTGGTGCGCTGTGACCTTAGCGTGTGTGATGCGCTGGCGCACGCGGTGTGAATTGGGGGTAATCACGTCATGTTCTTGTCGGGACTTCAGCACAAGGACCAACAGCCACAGCCTCGCACAGGAGCGCATCGATCGAAACTGCTCATATCAAACATGTTTCTGAATGGCGACAGGTTATTGGCTGAGCTGGAGGATTCGCTGACGCGGCTGCGTGACGTCACTGCGCAGGCGCAGCAGACGAGCCTCGATCTGAACGCAGCGCGAGATCTCTCACGGAGCGGCGAGAAGCAGCGAGATTTGATCAAACTGAAGGCGCAGGAGGCCGTCAAGCAGTGAGTTTTACGTCGCGCTTTTCTATCAGGGTGTATCTGTTCAAGGCGATACTGCAGTGGCACTTGAACTGAGTTGTTCGATGTGTACCAGTAGATAAATTTTTCAGGGTTGTTTGATGTATACTCACAGGCGGAATTTTCAGGGTTGTTCGATGTGTGCTCACAGACGGAATTTTCAGGGTTGTTCGATGTGTGCTCACAGACGGAATTTTCAGGGTTGTTCGATGTGTGCTCACAGACGGAATTTTCAGGGTTGTTCGATGTGTCCTCACAGACGGAATTTTCAGGGTTGTTCGATGTGTGCTCACAGACGGAATTTTCAGGGTTGTTCGATGTGTGCTCACAGACGGAACTTTAAGGGCAGTTCGATATGTACTCGCAGGTGGAAGTCTCGGTGCGCGCGGCTCGAGCAGACGGCGGACCGCGCGCAGCACTCGGCCGACACCGCGAGCGCGCGAAACGAACAGCTCATCCGGGACGCGGAGGCGATGCGCGCGCAGCTCGGCGCAGCCAATCAGCAGGTCCGGACCCTGTCGGCTGCAAACAATGGCAGCGTTCGATTTATCCTTCCATTAATCTGGAATTGCTTCAGAATTGGCAAAAAAATCCAAGATTCATGCAATTCCAGCCATTCCGGATTGATCTGGGCCATTCCACTCTGCAGGACAGAGGGGCTATTCTGGAATTGCAACGGATAGACGGATTAGTAAATCGAACGCCCCCAATGCCCCGCGGCAAGGTGCCTCTCCCTGCAGGGAGAGGCATGCTCCCGCGACCTTGTCCTTCTGGGGAGGCATTCTCGCTGCTCGTGAAAAGGTCCCAGAACCACAACCACTCACTTGATGATCATCACGTCAAGGTGCAAGGAGAGGCACTTTGCCTCCGGGGAGGGGGGGGGGCACGTCTCTCGGGCCTGGGTGCAGCCTGCGCGGCGTCCCTGGACGTGTCCACGGGTGTGGGGACGCTGTGCATGTGGATTTGTTGAGAGACGCAACGCAGGACACGTGCAATATTAGCCAGGCCTTATTTCGTGGTTGGTAAGTCTGTTCCCGGTGAAGGAGGACTGACAGCCAATCAGCAAGCGTTTGTCGGAAAAACCTGACAGCTGCGGGAAGAAACACTTTTGGTGAAATTCCTTTGACGGTCTGTGAATCTCTGGGAAAAGAAGCTGTTTCCTTCTCTGGCATAACGTTCCGTCTTGGTCCCTCCGTTGGTCCCTCTCCTCCTTGGCGAATTGTACTTGTGTCTTTGTTCAATCCTCTCCCTTTCTCCGGTAGGTGTCGACTCTGAAGCAGCAGTGCGGCGAACTCCTGGCCTGGCGCACCGGCGCAGACGAACAAACAAGCAAGAGCGACGCCGAGGTCAGTGTGACGTCATCACAGGCGCGTGCGTCCCTGAACGAATTTGTGGGGGCTGCGTCAACTTGATGAGGCAGGAAATATTGAAATTGCAAGAATGCCGTGCACAGTACATGGAGCTGTCAAAATCTGGACATTACTTTGCCTGTTCAAATTTTCCCGTTTTCTGGCGTCAAACCCAGAAAGACATGAAGTTTTGTGCATTCAGTGCGCCCTCACTGGTTGTGACAACACAGTGACACTTCCCGCCCATTTTCCAACGGAATAGGGCGTCTGTGTTGCCATGGCAACGAGCGTTTGTTGTTGCAGCTCGCTGACCTCAAGGCGCTGAGGCTGGACCTAGAGAGGGACCTCAGGGACTGCAGGACTGTCATAGACAAGGTGAGTCTCAGCGCTCGCAACCCAACCCTGCCCCTTCCGACCCAACCCAGCCGTGCCCCTCTCAACCCAACCCTGCCCCTCCCAACCCTGTCCCTCACAACCCAGCAAAGTAACCGCAGACCTCTGTCACTTGTCTGTCTGTTCATCCCTTCCCTTACCACGCCATCTCCTTCTCTCCCAGCGCAACTTCTCAGTCTCTCTGGAGAGGGATTGTAGGACTGTCACTGGTCAGTCGTGAACGTCCCCTGCCCCTTTCTGCCCCACCACATTCCTGCCCCCCCCCCTCACCAAGGCTGCAAGGCAGAGCGGGTGAACACCAACCAACCCACCCTCAGCCCTCATTCGTTTCATTGAAAAGCGAAATTCTCGTTGAGCAGTCAACCTTTCATAAAATGTCACAAAATCTTTATCACAACGTGAGAAAATCCAGGGCTTGGTTCTCTTTTCTCCCGCTAGATGGAGAGTGAGCTGCGCGCGGCCGGGGAGCATCGCGCATGCGCGGCTGAGGAGCGGCGGCGCCTCGAGGACCAGGTGGCAGCACTGACGCAGCAGCAGCTGAGTGCGCAGGCGCAGCTCCATCACGCGCAGGTGCGACCACGTGCTGCGGGCGATAATTCAATGCGTTTGGGTTTGAAAGGCAGACGCGTTTCTAAAGAGTGACGCGCTTGCCAAAAGGGGTTGTTTCCGCTTGAGTTGCTCTGTGAACAGAAGTATGTTGATCTTGTGGGGTGAGCTCGTGTGATGACCTTGTGGCATGACCTCTTCTGGTGACCTTGTGGCGTGACCTCGTGTGATGACCTTGTGGCATGACCTCTTCTGGTGACCTTGTGGCGTGACCTCGTGGGATGACCTTGTGGCATGACCTCTTCTGGTGACCTTGTGGCGTGACCTCGTGGGATGACCTTGTGGCGTGACCTCGTGCTGACCTTGTTGTGTTCAGGCAGAGTTGCGGGAGGCGGGACAGAGTCGCGTGGATCTATCGTCGCAGCTGGCGGAGGTGGTGTCCGAGAGACAGGTGAGTGCGTGCGTGTGTGTGTGGTGAGGGTTGAGGGATTGACACAGAGACATGGGGCCAGAGAGAGACCTGCGGACAACCAGAGACAGAGACAGACCGTGCGAGACTCAGATATAGAGGGTCAGAGAGCGGAAGAGCTGAAAGACAGAGACAGAGACAAACAGGAGGGAGAGGGGAGAGAGAGCCAGTGGTTTGTGATTGAAGTGGTCGCCTGGGTTGTACGTCAGGTGGTTTCGCAAACATGCCAAATCAACCTCTCTGTGGCTTCAAATCGTTCAACTCTGACCCAACTCATGAATTGAAAAACATTTCCTGCTGAGTCAGCTCATATCACGTCAAGTGCTGCAACGTACGCTGTCATGACGTCACACAGCGCAACACTTGTCCGGTTCTCGGCAGGAACTGCGGACCACGGTGTCGGAGCTGCGTCACGTGGGCGACGCCGCCGCGCAGCAGGTGGCAGCACTGAAGCTGCGGCTGCAGGAGCTGCAGGAGCTGCAGGAGCTGAGCCGGGAGGCGACGAGGCTGCAGGTGCAGGAGCGCGAGGTGCGTGCGTGTGCGAGTGTGACGCAGGTGCGTGCGTGTGTGAGGTATGCGTGCTCACGTGTGTGGTGTGGGAGGATGTGCGAATGTATGAACTTGATGTAGGTGTGCGTGTGTGCGGCAGCTCAGCAGGAAGGTTTTGTGCATCAAGATTCTGGAGGGCGAGGTTCGCGCTGTGTATGCGTGTGCGTGCGTGTGTGTGTATGCGTGTGCGTGCGTGTGTGTGTATGCGTGTGCGTGCGTGTGTGTGTATGCGTGTGCGTGCGTGTGTGGTGTGTGTGTATCGTGTGCGTGCGTGTGTGTGTATGCGTGTGCGTGCGTATGTGTGTGTATCGTGTGCGTGCATGTGTGGCACCTTGAGCTGCACTCACCAGGCCTGCACCTTAGTCATCAGCATCAACAAACACTCAGCGCCTTGTGTGTGTGTGTGTGTTCGTGTGTGTGTGTGTGTGTGTTCGTGTGTGTGTGCGTGTGTGTGTGTGTGTGTGTGTGCGCCATGTTGACCTGCGTGTCTCTCTCGTTGCAGAACCGAAAGGGCCAGGCCACATGTACACAGGTGTGTGTGTGCGTGTGTGTGTGTGTGTGTGCTCGTGTGTGTGTGTGTTCGTGTGTGTGTGTGTGTTCGTGTGTGTGTGTGTGTGCGTGTGTGTGTG
>JAAUXT010003672.1_pt1 | contig 14216 bp, 15 predicted proteins | sample 7278171 | NCBI WGS metagenome assembly JAAUXT01 (sample SAMN14350112, study PRJNA611818) | marine sediment metagenome | isolation source: surface marine sediment (1.8m) | place: French Polynesia: Moorea | collected 2018-08 | reverse complement strand
CAGGAGCCATGTGTGGTGCAGTGTGCAGGAGGCATGTGTGCTGCAGTGTGTGCAGGAGGCATGTGTGGTGCAAGTGTGCAGGAGCCATGTGTGGTGCAAGTGTGCAGGAGCCATGTGTGGTGCAGTGTGCAGGAGGCATGTGTGGTGCAGTGTGCAGGAGCCATGTGTGGTGCAGTGTGCAGGAGGCATGTGTGCTGCAGTGTGCAGGAGCCATGTGTGCTGCAGTGTGCAGGAGCCATGTGTGGTGCAGTGTTGGTGCAAGTGGGAAGGAGCCATGTGCCGGAGTTTCATGCGCTGGGGATCTGCTGGTTGCAACGACAAACGTGATCAACTGCTGTGAGAAGTGCGAAAACATCAGGCTGGCGGCAACAGTAGATTGTGTTCAGAAACTTCATTTTGGCGCTCAAATTTTATCGCTTCAAAAGTTCACCGTCCTCGGCAAAGCCATGTCTGGATTCGCTTCTTGTATTGTTCAGGGATGATTCAAGGGGTGGGTCCTTGGGGTCGCGAGTAAACTGATATAGCCCCTCTCTAACTTTGCGTTTCAGGCGCAAAAACTTCACCACTCGGAATCGCCATCTGCCCTCTTTGGGAATTGCTCCCGTCCCCAAACTTCATAGTTTGGCGGTTCCGCAATATACTTGTCAGCGAAAGACGCAGTTTGCTTTTCTCTGTTCATGGTGAAATTTTGTTGGGAAATGTCGAATCTGCAATTTGCAGTTTTGTGCCTGAAAAGAATTGTACGCCATCGCAACAGGGAAATATTTGTGCGTGAAATTCGCCAATGTGTTGGAGGTGCTCAACCATCCTTTGATGCGTGATTGCTTGCTCACAACAAATTTGCTCAATCGATGACAAATTGATGTTGATGCATTTTGTGCTGTTTCCTTGAACACAAAAATTGCGAAATAAAAAAGAACAAAATTAGATTCGTTGGTTGGAATTTTATTTCATTTGAAGTGTGCGGCAGCGGCTGAGGCGGCGGCGTGGCAGACGCGCGTCTACACGCGGTACAAACTCGGAGTTCTTTGGTAGCTACCAGACTTCACTCACAAGCCGAAGTTTTTGGCTTGCTTTTCATTGACTGAGATATCGGAGGGACCTGGTCCACAATCGACGCGTCGCGCGTTGCGTCTCTTGCAACACTCAATACAAGCTTGGTGCATTTTGCGTGAAACGGGCCTGAATTTTGCTGCACGCATTCGCGTCAAACGCCACAATCATACAGGCGTTGCGTGTGTGTTTCAAATTCCCACTGCGAATCATTCAGACGACGCCCCTGGTGCATATGGACGCCCCAGCACTGGTTCCGCTGGACACACACTGCCAACGATACGCAACGGAAACTGTGCCAACACCAACTCAACCCCTGCGCAAAACGTTCCGCCGTGACGTCGTTGTGGTAAAAATGACGGTGAGCGTATCGTAGCAAAGAAGCATTTCCTTGACAACCAAATCAACAACAAAACATCCTGACACAGCCTTTGGCAAAACAGCATAAAAATCAAGGATTTTATCAAGTGCAACACCAAATCAAAACCACAAGCACCAGGGACAAAATGAACTTGTCACACCTGGGATTCGGTCAAAACGAACAACATACAATCGCGTGCGCTGCCGTTGGCTGGGCCTGAGTTTGCATTGCGTGCATCATGCGTTGCGTCTCTTTGCGAATCGGTGGGAGCTGCGTTGTCTGGTGGACAAAGCGCCCAATGTGCGGAACAACAAAACAATTCAATCTACCGCCAGACAGTGCACGGTGAATCTCACCTCACTTTGATGCATCGATTTGAACAATGATTCGACGAAAAGACAAGCCTCGCTTTCAAGCGACAAATCACAAAACGTCACTGGAAGGCTTCACACGTTTAGTCCCTGCACGAATCAGCAGGTGGCAAGTACATGCACCCACTGAGGGATGTAACCCTGGCGCGTTCAGTGTGAATGTGACACCGACCAAGGCCCGGATAAAGTCACAGAAGCATAAACGTCGCGCTTCGCAAGAAATCTTTGGAACCTCGGGGAAAAAAGTGGTCCTCTCTGCTTGGCACACAAAATCTAATTGACACAAGTCTCATTGACAACAACCGTTTCAAAAACCCACAATGACAAAGAAGCAAAAACGTTCAGCCAGAAGAAAAGCCTGGAATTTGTTCCAAGAATCAGCAGAGCGCCCGGACTGGTTCAAGTCTTCCCTGTGAGTGCTGACGGAACGGAGATCCCTGGTTTTGAGCGTCCACAGCAGAGATGCAGAAAAGGCACAAAACTTTGTTTATGACACCAAGAGAAAGAAACAGTAGAAAAAATATTCCAGACATTTCGATGGCAGTCTGTTCGTTCCGTATTCAGACAAGATTTCATTTCCTGGTTCCAGTTTTTGCCACCACCACTCCGAACTGGTAGAATGAGCAGAAAGCGCTTGTGTACACGTTTATGAAAATAATATGAAGCCTCACTTTTGGTGACACTACAAGCTCCCGAGGCATATTTTGCAACAGATGTGCCATTCAGTCTCCCTGTTCTGGCCAAGGGGCGCCACAACCTGGTGTTGTTCGAGAATACAAAGAACACAGCGCCATTGCTGCTTTCGACTGCATAAAATACAAGTTGCACCTGCTGAATTTGTCACACATGAATTCAGTACACACACAGCACACATTTTTAACGTCGTATTCTATGATCTCCAGTAAATCGAGCTGTCCGGGTGCTTGACGCCCACAGATGGGTCGCTTCCTGCTACTGCTTCAGCGCACAGGAAAAAAAGCCACCACGGGTACAGGACTGGGAGCGCCATTTGAGGAGACGGACAAGGATGAACTTTCAGTGCAAGGGGTGTGGTCCGGTCTCAAGGGGGTGGCAGATCTGGGGTTTCCAGGGGTGGCGGTGAATGTGGGAGTCCGTTCTGGAGGAGCTGGGTAACCTTCGGTCCCTGGGGAAGGGCCTCGCCTGGAGGGGAGTGTCTTTTGGGTGGCGGCGGTGCCCAGAGCGGAGGTTACAGATTCACTTGTGGTGGGGGTCTTGGAGGCAGGGCTTTGGGCTTCCCTTTGGTTGGGGGACTGGATTCGCCCTGAATTCCCTTGAGGAAACACATGCACCTGTGGTCCCAGTACTGAGCTCGCATTACAACTGGCATCAGTTTCAATCCACACACAATCTCATCATTCATCTCTCAGATCTGTACAAATTCTTCAATTTCTTTGGCACGCAGTTTGACACCACACACAGACGTCCTTTGGAAACACTTGGCACACTCTTTTTGGAGTTCCAGATTCACTCTCACAAATAAAACTCAACATTGGTCACACGCACATTATCACAAAGGTCAAACAAAACAAAAAGTGGGAACCACCTTGACAAATTTGTACAAAGAAAAACTGCAGCCAATTCGTTGTCAGCTGCACATGAGCAGAGCTTTCACCACGAACTGTACAACTGAAGCGTCCAATAGAAAAGCGTCCTGTAGTTGTCATAACGCCGTCGTCTGGTGATTGGCTGCCAGTGCATGCTGGGATAGTTCGTGGTCCACCAATGGCGATGTATCCAAGCTCGAGGCTTTGCTCAATGGCGACGCCGCGTCCATTTGTATCGGGTCCAAGAGCGGCACGCGCCGGTCTGCGCCCTGAGTCTGCTGACTACCCGAGGAATCCACCAACAGCGGCGTCTTGTCGTCCTTGGGCGATAATGGAGGCGAGTCCAGTTGTGAAGGCGAGTGATCCCCACTGTCCCCGTCACCGGGCACCCGGCCATTTCCCTGCAACTGCTGCAGCGTGTCCCCGGAGTCCAGCCCCGGTCTGACCTTTCTGTCCTCGTCGTCCTCTTCCAGGTCGATGTCGTCTGCGGTGGCGCCGCTCACGGCGCTCTCGAGCCGCATGAGCTCCGCGAGGTTATTGGTCGACGCACTGATGGGCGGCCAATCAGGCTGCGTCTTGAATTCCTCCTCGATATTCTGATACTCGAAGCTCGATGGACGAAACTTGTTCTTGATTGGTTCCTGGCATTTGCTCTTCATCCATTGGCTGTCGATCAAGAAGGCCTGCAACCAATCAGAGCTACGTTACGTAGGCAACAGATAACTCACGCGTCTCCATGGAGACCACCTGATGCTCATCCTCGTCAACGTTGTCTTTGGGAACAAAAATTCTCTTTCTCAGGTAGTGGGATTGTTTTTCGTCACGTGCAGTGTATTCTAATTTGCACAACTTCACGTGCCGCCAGCAAACACTTCTACACACAGATGAGCCTCCACACAGAAGCGCATACTACTCAAGCACACACCACACACACACAGACACACAGACAGACACAGACACAGACACACACACACACACGTACAGCTCACCTCGAGGAAGAAGCAGAGGAAGAAATTGACGACGGCCAAACCGACGAGGATCCAGCGGAACGACATGGACGGCGGCAGCGACATCTGGCAGCAGAAAAGGGTCAACTCATCAGACACGTGATACACAACATTCAGCGGATGCAAGATAGACATGGCACGAACCTGAATCCCACCGGGGAGCGAGCTTGAGTGGTGCATGACGTTTTCAAAAAGGCAGGATACATGTGATGTATTCCGTGTGTGTGTGTGTGTGTGTGTGTGTGTGTGTGTGCGCACGAGCGCGCGCGTGTGTGTATATGTACAAATGTGTGTGTGCCTGTGTCTGCGTGAACATTTGTGAATGTATCGAGACTGACCTCAATGAGATCGGCGAGCCACTGGAACGGGTAAACGGTGATGTACACAGTTCCGGCCAACACGAGCGCCAGGTTCACCATAAACACGTCTGAAACGACACACAACGTCGCCGTCAACATGGAGACTGTGACGTAACTTTCCCCTCACACCTCCACTTCATACTGGGAAGTGAGGACAAGCAAAGGACCCACTGGCCATTACACATGCACGGACACACCACATTTGAGTACTCTCTAGATACTCACAGTTGGTGATGATTTTGGAGCGGTAAGGGGCGCCCTTGCTGAAGACGATAGCGAGGCTGATGTACTGGAAGGACGAGACGCAGAAGACGGAAGTGACCTCGTGACATGCGTAGTCGTCGTCATCATTCGGAACGAATGGCTCGAACCTGCGAAGAAATGAGTAAGCCGTGTGAACATGCCAGCAAGTCTGTTCCGAGGGTGACAACGCGACCGCCTTCCACAGTCGACAACAGCGAGACGCATTCAAGTTTCGAGTTCACGCCAGCAACGAGAAGAACAGCCAAGTGGTCACACTCACCAGGGCTGCGCGCGCACGAGCTCCCACGTGAAGAACTGGAAGCCAATGATGATGACCATCTGGGCGATGATGGAGAGGATCGGAGTGAGCGATATTAGGGAGACTGGCGGCGCCTTGGGTACGAGCTCCGGATACGCGCGTGTGTACCCGACTGGAAAAGAAAACGTCACGTCAATGAACGAAACACGAAAGACATCCACTTTGTGCTTGAAGAAACACCAACGTTGAAAGGTCGTTGCACCAACGAGATATAACATTGGCGTGACACTGGCGTGAGGGTCGCAACATGGGAGTTCTGTTGGCTCAAGAAAAGACGACGTGATGCAACCACAACAGATGTTCCTATTGGCAACGCGGGACCCACCCAAAACCAGACAGAAGCTGTAAAAGGTAAAACTGAAGCAAATACGAACTGGCAGCGTGCAGATACTCACATGTAATGCTGAGAGAGGTAAGGAGCACCAAGTCGATCCACAGAAACCCGTAGTCAGTCAAGTTCGCGCCGATCTGAAACAAACAACACAAACCCGTTGTCATGAGTGCACTCTGTTGTCATGGTGTCAGGTTGATGGCGTCGCAGTCCCTGTCTTGTCCAAACCAGATTCCTCCTGACGCGAGAAAGATGCCCGATCTCTTGAGGCCAGAAAATGAAAAGAAACTATTCCTGAATATTCGATCACTGAACCCAAGACCCTGTTGTCAGGTCACCGACTCACCCAGTAGAGCAGTGTGACGGAGAAGAATTGAGTCAGACTGTAGCACGCCATGTATTTGAAGACGCCGAATGACGTCACGAGCGCAGCGCGTCCCTCCCTGCAACGACAACGCGTCTCCGTGGTAACCATGTTGATTTCGTGGCCGTGAACATCAATTCAAAGATCGCTCTCTGGGAACGCTTGCTTGGGACAGCAGAAATCGCCGAGTGTTCAACATCTGCGGCAGACACAGACTCGCACACACTCCCGTGGGCACCACACACACACACACACACACACACACACACACACACACACACACACACACACACACACACACACACACGTACTTGACGGTGATGGGGACGCAGCTGATGTTGGGCTCCTTGGACGTGAAGGGCGACGCGACGGACGCCTCGGCCTCGGACAGCGAGATGCCGGCGTGCGCCGTCTTGAGCGCACCGCAGTCGTTCGCGCCGTCCCCGCACATCCCCACGTAGTATCTGTGGGGCAAAGAAGACACAGGTCAACAGGTATTTTTCACACACATAAACAGGCACAAATGCACATGATCGAACACGAGTGCGTCTTGAACGCTCCATTCCCGCAAGCTGCGAGACACCAGGGACAAGTGGTAAACAAGGGCGAGGTCGGTTTCCTCCTCGATGCGTCACGCTCGACGCCGCTACACAAAGTCTCTGGGCGTCGTCTTGCAAGCAACGACGCTTCGGTTGCGTGACGCGTGAGACCGAGCGTGAGTGCGGCACAAAGTTGCGTCTTTGTTGTGTAGCCATGCAGCTCTGTGCGTTCGAGTGTTGCACGTGAATTTGCAAGTTGTGCCTGTGTGTGTCACAACACTTACAGTCTCACGCACCGTACGCGCGCGCGCGCACGCGCACTCACGCACGCACACATACACGCAAGCGTGTGAATGAGGAGACCAACGTACCCGACATCCTGCAGCGTTTCGATGAGCTGCATCTTCTGTTCCGGCGACATGCGCGCGAACACCGTCCCGCGCACCACGAGCTGAAACAGAGAACAGCAACTGTTACCAAGCAACCAGCGATGGAGGTGCTCCTCTCAACAAACTCACTTTTCACGTGTTTATGTGACAGGGCTCAGGCCCCACCTCTTCGCGTGTGTCGGTGTGGGTGTTGTGATCCAACTTTCAAATTTAACACGCAAATGGAACCGAAACTTGCGACTGGCAAGTCAGGTCGGTGATGGAGAGGTGTCCAATAAACTTCCCTGCACACTACCGTTTCCATTCTTAATTGCAACTTTTCCCACAAATGAAGCCAAATGAGATCAAAGCGGTCCACTGTTCTAACCACGTGCTACGCACCTTCGGAATGACCTCGGGAAAGTACTGCTTGAGCAGGTGCCAGGATTTTCCCGTGACAGCGAAGTGAACTTGGTCCGAAGTGTCGATGTCCACAACCATGGAGTCCTGCAATGTGGAGAACAAGCACACTGGTCAGTGTTGAGACGCGCCGTGCAGGCTTGTAGCAGGGAGAACGACGTCACGTGGACAAACAATTCGTTTTAAACACAAAGGATCGCAAGTTAGTTGCTTGCAGGCTTGTTGCACGAGGGACACTTTGTACGTGACGTTCCTGTGCCATTTCATTCACTGCATTGACCCAGAGCCAATTGACTTTCACTGTGAGTTTTGCGCATCCAATGAGACATAAATCATCAGACACGCGCACACACACACGCACACGCGACTGCGCACAAGTACCTGTCTGATGGGCTGCACCTCTGTGACGCTCTTCTTGGCGTCCTCGGCATACGTCCACTCGACGCCGGGCGGCTGCGTCCCAATAGGGGGCGTCACCATGGCGAGGATGACGCGGTCAGTCTGCTCAATCATCCCGCAGTCCCGGGCAACGCTCAGCGCCGTCAACATGTTGTCACCTGGCGACGAACACACGTGTTGTAAATCGATTGATTATCACAAACAGCAACAGCGCACGAGCGGACACCTGAAAACCACTGACGCACACAGCGGTGTCACCCCACCGGCGCAGCAGTGTTAAAGGACCAATCTGAAGTGCGCAACATCACACACAGACACAGACACAGACACAGACACACACACAAAGGAAGGACAACTGACACAACACTGATCTGGACCGTCCACAATCGTTGCACGCACACCTCACCATACATGCGCACGCACATTCAGCCGCTACTACGGTACCTAGAACACACATTCTCACTCACAAAATTCACACTCATACCTTCCCTACATGCGCACGCACCTGTGACCATGACGGTTCTGATGGCGGCCTGCTTCAGCTTGAAGATGATGGGCGTGGTCTCCGGCTTGAGTCTGTTCTCCATGACGAGGAGCCCGAGGAAGGTCAGGTCCCGCTCCACCTGGTCCCTGCGGGGCAAGGAAGGGAGGGCGCGGTCAGAACCGGAAACGGAAGCGGACTCAGCAAAATACGGATTTTTCATTCTCCGATAACGTGAGAAAATATCGAAGTCAACACATGCTCCTTTGGGGCACTGATTAGACAAAACACCAGCACACCTGGTATCACTCAGCTACTGGCGAAATAGTACAACACAACGGGCACAACAGTGAAGCCTTCACCCCTTCAAGATGTGGAGGCCAAAGCAGGTTTTGTTCAAATTTGACTTGACTGGCGAGGAAGGGCAGGGACGACCTTCTGGACGTTCTTATCCAACAAACACAACACCAACAAATACCTGCTCTCATTTGTGCTGTTGGACCAAAGAGCAAAAAATTGTTTCTTTGAAACGAGACTGTGGTACCGAGTCAAGATGGCGGGCAGTGACGCTCCTCAATCCGTGTCCTTCCTCACCAGACACCTAAATTCGTTTGAAGGTTCACAACGCTTCCACCGACAAGTGACTTGGGCTGCTGAGTCGCATCCGCAGTAGTGCTTTGTGCCGACAGGTTCTTCCCCAGGTTCCCCTTCTCACGCTTCCAGCGGCAAGTGTCATGCTTAGTGTACCTGTTCAAGACCATGGGTGCTGCGCCGTAAGCGAGACGCAGCACCCGTTCATTTGCAGATCTGTACGCAACGCATCCACTGTGTTCCGCGCAAAGCCCGCGCCTCACCTGACGGTTCGCTGCGCCTTGACGTAGGAGATTTTGAGCGGTTTCCACGCGAGCGCGATCACCCTGTAGCCCAGCTGCGTGTACTGCGTCAACTCGTCGTGGAAATTCGCAGGAACTGAAGCAACACAAAGACGTAAGTGTGTGGTGTACGTGTGTGTGGATGCGCGCAGGTGTGTCCGTGTTCCTAGTCAACTGTCATGGATTGAGGAACAGGACGGACGACAGGAGTTTCCCCGCGTGTGAGTAAATTTGAACACAAGTGTGTCGGTGGCCAGTGTCCACACGTGTCCCTGGATATGCGCTGCACATGCGCCGCCCTCACCTGTTTCCGGTCTGCTGAGCGACGCGATCATTTCCGGTGCGCCCTTAGCGTACAGATCGAAGTGCTGCGAGCCGAGCGTGCGCGCGATGACCGACATGCGCTGCAGCCGCGACGAGAACGTGAACTGCCTCAGCACGCCGATCTCGTACGGCATCGCCTGGAAGGAGAAACCGCGAGAACTGCACGTGAGGCGAAGTCTCAGAAGTCATGTAGATACGTTGCGGGACAGACAGAGTAGACAGATTCCCTGAGCCAACACACACGCGCACGCACACACGCACCACACACACACACACACACACACACACACACACACACAAGCTCACGCAAAGCACACGCACTTACACACAACCCACACACTCACGCACAGCACGCGCAAACGCACGCACCTCCTTCTCTGTGTAGGTCTGCGTGGTTCGGATGAGATCGGGTTTTCTCGGCCGCACGACGGTCGGCGCGAATACGTCGTACTTTGTGGCGTCCTCTCCCGGCTCCTCCAGCTCCTGCAAATATCAGATACAACCAGAATGAAAACGCGGCAACCACTTGACAAACAGTGATCGACAACAACAGGACACACTTCTTTCCAAGAAGCTCTTCGATGGTGTTGCCGCAAGTCGGCGCATGTGAGACCCCCCCCCCCCTCACACACACACACACTTGCCAGATTTCTCCATTCCATAATCAAATTCACGTCGACAGTATCGTGCTCACCCATCCAGTCCCGTGGAACATGATCACGTCCAGCGGGTCCCCGGCGATTTCCCCCTCGATGATGGTCAGCGAGTGACACGTTGCCATGGCAGCGAGGAGGCGGTCGCTAGGGGGCAGGTCGCGCGCGGGGTCCCTGACGACGGGTTCGTAGCGTTGTTCCCGCACCGGCACCACTCCCAACATGTCGAGACCATCTCCCGTCAGAGTGCCCGTCTGCAACACACGAGACGTTTGTGTCTTTGAACAAAATCACCGGTCGCTCAAGGCCCCTCGGATTATCCCGTCAACAACGCGATTTTGCGCGGCCGTGACCAGAAAAACGCGTCTGTTACCAGACTGAACCTTGGGCGTTGGACACCAAAGATAGAACCGAGGATACCCCTCACTCCTGACACTCCACACCCCAGGTCCTGGATCCGCGCCTGCACACACAGCGCCCAGCCGAGCCTCACCTTATCGAAGCAGAAGACGTTGAGGGCGCCGCACAGGTTGATGCTGCGGGGACTGATGCAGAAGACGCGCTGCCGCTTGAGCCGATTCTGCGCGAACACGATCCCGACCGTCATGGCCGCCGGAAGTGCGGGTGGAATCACGATGGTGATGAGATCGAGCGTGCGCAGAATGATGTGGTCAGCGTGGTCGCCGCGCTGCACCTGTAGTACGCATGCGCAATGACGTTACAAGCAGGCGTCGTGACGTGACGTCGTGGAATTGTTCAACACCTGCCCAAGAAACTCAGCGGCGGAACGTTTGTCAAATCCCGTGAGTTCAGACACTTCAGAGTCTCTCACAGCCAGCAGCAGCACACCTCACGCGTGGCACTCAGCCAGCACACATCACACTCACCATGATCACCATCGTGAAGATCATGCCGGCGCCGGCTATGCCAGCCAGCACCCCGATGAACTTGAACGCGTCCTGAGTGAATTTGAAGTCGACCGGCTTCGGAAACATGATGGCGCGGACCAGCTCTCCTTTCGCCGTCGCAAAGCCTGCCGAAGTGAACGGAATCAGCACGTGACGACACACCGTTTGTGTTTGCAACTTCCGGTTCAATAACTTTTGAGCATGTCCATTTGTATTCAATGGAAAGTGACAAGTACAACTGCACTGAAAAAACATTTTGACCGTGACAGCAGCCTCGCTTTCGCTGGTGTCTTATATTTGACGTGTTCATGCTCGAGATGATAAGCTTTAAATTTGTGCCCTGATAAAACCAGCAACACGGTGCAAGTGCAACAGACCCACCTGTTCTGAGCACAACGGCGCGAACCTTCTGGTTGCCGTAATAACGCGTCTGGATGACATGCGTCCCGCAGTAGAGCACGTGGCGCGCATGCTCTTTGAGCGAGAACGGGACGGCGTCGTGCGCGTGCGCGATGGGTGTCTTGGTGACTGGGACGCTCTCGCCTGCAAGGCGTCAAACTCCAATGATGCGAGACTTCACAAGACTTGATGCGAACTGCAGCCAGAGCTATGCGAAGCGCGCCACTGGCCAGGTGACTGACCTGCTGATGTGTCACTTGATCAATCAAGGACACGTGACTGACCTTGGACCACGTGACCCACCTGTGAGCATGCTCTCGTTGACGATGCAGTTTCCGCTAACGAGGACGGCGTCGCACTGCATGACGCAGCCGTGGCGCGGCACCTCGATCACGTCCCCAGGCACGAGCAGGTCCGACGGCACGTCGCGGTACTCTACGTCACCCCCAGTGGCGCCGTCGCTGTGCGCCACCGACACGATGCCGCTCGCCGTGATCGTACTCTTGAGCGCGCGCTGCATCTGTAAGACGTGATGCGCACTTTATTATCGCTCAGTTTGGACAACAATCGGGACACGGTACAGCTGATCGAGGTTGAGCTCACGAGGGCGCCCTGCGTGTGCGCAATGGACAGGCAACAACGTGATGCAACATCTCTATTATCGCTCGGACACGTGAGTGAGCGCTGAACACGCACCCTCCTCGTCTCGTACACGGAGACGGTGAGCGACACGGCCGACATGATGATGATGCACGTCGCGTACGCCATGTACTCGTCGTTGTACCAGAGTATCACGCTGAAAATCTGGAACACGTAGAACGGGTTCAGGATCTGAAAAGAGCAAAACACCACCACGTGAACGTGACACACAAACATCGTTTGCTTCATTCTGCAAGTAAACCACGTGGCAGCTGACAAATCTTCCTTGGCTGTTGATTCACTTCATTTACTGACGATTGCGTCAGCCCGTCCCACCACAACTCGAACAATTTCCCCTTTCGTCACAACCAAACAGAAAAGCGAGACGCTGTTGCTCTGAAGATCAACAGTACGTTGGCATGGCAAAGTGGGCGTTACCTGGGTGAAGAGGAGTTTGATGATGGGCGTCACGTGAACCACGATGGCGTTGGATCCGTACAGCACCTGTCTGAAAGAGATGCACCAAACATCAGCACGTACGTGCGTGCGTGCGTGCGTGCATGTGTGTGTGTGTGGTGTGACTAAGAGTGTGAAACTGCAGACGCTACTTACTGCCTGGTTCTCTCGGCGTCGGACGCGATGCCCGGAACTGTGTGGAAGTAGGCGCACGAGTGCCCTTCCTCCAGCCCACTGCAAACAACACAATGCGACGTGGAAGTTCAAGAAAACATCTCTTCGAACTTGACCAGTTTTCATACGACCAACTGGCACGTGCACTCAGCACGATCAATTCGCTTGAAAATTATGAGAGCTTCTCAGACGCTTTGATGTTCGTGTGTGTGTGTGTGTGTGTGTGTGTGTGTGTGTGTGTGTGTGTGTGGTTGTATGCTTGTGCTCACCTGCGTGCACTCGTACGCAAGCATGTGTGCCAAGTGGGTTCATCCATGCGTACTTCAAACCGTACATGTGTGTGTGTGTGTGTGTGTGTGTGTGTGTGTGCGCGCGCGCGTTCGTGCGTGCGTCTGTCCATGTGTGTGTATGTGCGTCAGTAACTTACGTGAGCTTTTCGAAGGCGTCGACGCGGTTGTTCCACAGATACTTGACCTTCTTGTTGGTGAAGAATCGGAGCAGCGTCCCGTCCTGCAGGAGAGACGACGCAGCGTCAATTTCGATCACCATGGTGATTGTTCACAAGCGAGACGCGGCGCCAAACGTCTTGTGCGGGGACGCAGCGCGTGACACATTTCGTGCAACACAAGCCACACCAACGTGCATGCACAGGCGCAGGAACGTGTATTTCAGTTCTTTTCCTGTGACCGCAACACGTTGAAACTAATTTCAACCATCTCCACCACCGAAAACGTGGCGTGTACGCGCAGTGAACACACGGTACTTTTCTGAGCCCATTGCATTCTCCTCCAGCGTGACATTGGGAACTGTAACACAAGGAGTTTGGGCAAAGCACCCCATGTACACCACACATGCACGTCGCGTTTGGTGAAAGTTGGCCAAACTTGCCGTGCACGTGCACAGGTCGCTGTGTACAAACTGTCAAGTTCCCCATACCACGTGACTGGTCGTCCAGCCCGTACAAGAAAAACTTTTCCACTGGTAAGGTCTGCGTGATTTGGATGCTTGCTGTGAGTCTGAGGCAATTGATAATCACGACTGAACCCGTCTCAGACGGGCAGCGTCATCCACAGACGCATTCAGTGTCAAGCAAGCCGAAAACCACAAACAACACACCACCAAAATGTGAAGCGAAGCAAATGAAAGCAAAACATGTCAACTTGAAGCTTGTTCCACACTGGGCGCGTCAAGCAATCTCTCTGCAGAAGGCGACACCGCCCATAGACTTGCACACGGTGCCAACCCTGGCGCATCCAGCGTGAAACAGGTTTCACCAGGAACACTACAAAACCTGCAGTTTCGGCTCAGCTGAGCCAGGCAAAAAAATAGCTCCATGGAGCTCGCGGTAATTTGAGAAATTTCAGTTGCTCTGATTTGGCTTGCTCTGATTTGGCTTGCTCTGATTTGGCTTGCTCTGATTTGAGTCACTCAGATTTGGCTTGCTCTGATTTGGGTCACTCTGATTTGGCTCACTCTGATTTGGCTCACTCTGATTTGGCTCGCTTTTTTGTAAAAATTCTTACTTTTTTCACTCAATATTCACAACTTAGGAACTCATTTAGCACATACCCAAATGAAACAAATTTGACCAAATGGAACTTTTACACATTG
>JAAUXT010117648.1_pt1 | contig 14218 bp, 14 predicted proteins | sample 7278171 | NCBI WGS metagenome assembly JAAUXT01 (sample SAMN14350112, study PRJNA611818) | marine sediment metagenome | isolation source: surface marine sediment (1.8m) | place: French Polynesia: Moorea | collected 2018-08 | reverse complement strand
TCCTCCCTGAATGGCTTTTGGATCCATCCAGTGAACGGGGCAGCCCGTGCTGCATGTTGCGTCTCCTGCAGTGTGTCTGAGTACATTGAAAATGCAGGAAACACATCCACTAAACGCGCTGGATGCAGCACGGGCTGCCCCGTCTGACGGCACGGGCCGCCCCGTCGCCTCTCAGTGTGTCCGCACCCTCACGTGCGAACGCAAAGCGAGACGCACCCAGCGTAACGCACAGCGCTGGTGGCCTCATTACGCCTCGCTCTTTGGGACGCCGGATTTCCTTGAAGGAACAAATAACCAGCTGCGGCGAGCACGAAGGGTTCGTACGCCCGGACCGTATTGGAATGCGTCGCGTCGTTGGCTTGTCGGAGGGAACTGAAGTTTCGAGGTGCCTTGTTTTGAGAAGGAACGCAGTGCTCATCCACGCAGTATCTGCTGGCCTGTTTTCCCTTGGGTTCGATCGCGTTGCGTTCCCCTTCAAGTTTGTGGATTTTCGTACTCGTACACAGACACGCAATGCGTAACGAGTGCAGTGTGAACGCGCCCTGACCCCAATGCGTGTCAGTTGCCATGGAAATGGTTGAGGCTTATTTGTAGCTGTGGTTTCACCATCAGCTGCACCTGTCGGGAAATCTGCATTTTCGCTGCAAGTTGCCACGGCGACTGTAGGTTGGTGCACGTTTTGCGTGGAAAGACCTTGACCAACGTCCACGAGCCATGCGTAATTTGGTGGGTTTGCCCGTTGGACTGCGCACGTCCAACGCCGCATGACGCTTGAACACAGAAAGCGGGGACCAAATCCGAATCGCAACCAACACACACGTATCAGTACCCTGAAAAGCTCCAGAAACCTGCAAGAATTGGACGAAAGGAACAACTCCCAAGTACGAACGTCCTCCCAGCACACCGTACATGTGAGAACGGTTGAAACTTTTCACGTTTGAGGGTTGCAGCAACAAACAAGCGTCGGTGGGTCGTTTGTCACGTATCTTCATCACACATCACGCTGTACAAAAAGATGCGCCTTCCTGTTTGATGCAGCTGTAAAGTTGTTTTGAACCAGACGATGCAAAACAACAGATGGAAGAATCGGGTGCAGGACGCACCGCCCGCAGTAACCAGAACCCATTTCACAATCAATGTAAATACACGTACAGGGTTTGCTCTCCCTGCAGATCTGAGCGGCCGAGACGGACCAGATGGTCTCGTTGTAGTAGCACATGTCCCAGATGCCGAGCGTGAAGCCTGAAGCCTCTGCAAGAGACGTGTGTGTGTGTGTGTGTGTGTGTGTGTGTGTGTGTGTGTGTGTGTGTGTGTTTAAGTGCGAGACGGGTGTGTTGAGTGTGGTAGGACAGGTTCCACATACCCAGATGTACCCAGACACCTTTCTTGAAGAGAGGAAGTGTGCGTGGTGTGTGCGAGTTGTGTGAAAGGTTTGTGTGTGAATGTGTCTGTTTGTGAGACGTGTGTGTAGTCGTTTGTGGAACGGTTTGGGCGTATAATCCCTGGACCTGCAGGACGTTGGTCTGAGAGAAACATCAGACAGAACGAAAAGGATGAAGACTAACTTCAACAGAGGATCAGGCCGGATTCTCGCAAAATTCGACACGCGTTTTGGTCAATCGGATGGTACTGTACTGCCAGTCCAGACGGTGGGACACCGGACGCTGGATCTGTTGGAGGAGGATGAAAGGGAGCAGGACCTGGTTTATCTGGCCTTTTGTGAGAGTAATCGAGTGAACGGAATTGGATTAGGGCAACTCTGAAAACAGGCAGAACGTGCAGAACAAGGTTGGTTTGCAGATGGGTGGCAGGGACAGGTTGGGTTGGTGGTGCAGTGTGGAGTGGTGGTGAGGGCAGGGTGGAATTGTGGCTTGGGTGGACAAGATGGTTGCGTGGGTGGGTGTTGCAGGGTGGGGCAGAGCAGGGCAGGGTGGGTGGTGCAAGGTGGGTTTGGAAGTGAAGAATTCGACCGCGTCGGTGAGTGTGGATGTTCTTGGCAGAACATGACCGAGTTGGACTCTTTCAGTGACAAATGTGTGCACACCAAAACGGCCTGACCCGGGAGCCCGTGTTGTTCATAGTCGGTTGAGCACCGAGCTCCCGACGAACAAGAGGAGCAATCGGCCGGACGGAACCTGATTATCGCTCACACGGTACCGGAAGGAAGCGGGGACCAGAGTAATCTGACGTGAACCTGATTATCGTTCACGCGGCTCCGGAAGGAACCGGGGTCCACAGTAATCTGACGTGAACCTGATTATCGCCCGCACAGCTCTGCAGGGAACCGTGGACCAAGCCATTCACACGTGGACGTGTCCAGGAGAGACAGGTGGGTTCACACCGGATGCGTCATACGTCAGCGACCTCTTGCTGGGAGGTCTCGTACGTGGTGACGAAGCACCCGACGAAGGAAGACGTCTGTTTGACGCGTCCAGTGTGAACGAGGACTCGGGTCCCGACCGGCCCTTTCCACACATCGGTGACGGTCGGTCAGGCTCGTGAATAAATTGCTGTGCAGCGGGTCCGGGAAGCCTTGAGTGGGGCAGGGGTGGAATCAGGGGTGAGAGAACAACTCATTGGAGGTGGGGTGGGGCGACCAAATTTGAAACGAAGATTGTTTTAAAACGTGGCGGACCTGAAGAGGCTCCACCTCACCTCTGAGGATCGAGGAATTTTCTCCAACTCAATTTGACCTGCATATTTAAGGCTCTGAGGTAATCGGCGCATTTTGGGGGCATTGATGCATCTCGCTTCCACAGAGTCCCAACCAGACCCAGCTTGACAGTCTGACACCAGAACACCCGCGGGCACTTCCCTCCTCGTAGATCCCTCTCTGTCCACCAGTGTGGACAAACATTGGGATGGAATCAGGGAAGCGATTTGGCAGCTTCAATGTGAAGCATCTGCTGTTCATTTGTTCAATTGAAGGAGATTGTGGACTGAGACTGAGACTCCCAAGCGCAAGTCCAACAGAAGCCCCCACTCCAGGGGTACCACTTCTCCACCGGGGTCTGGGGTCCTCCCAGGGAGTCCGGACCCAGCAGCTCTGACCCTGGATCCGCCCCTGCCCATAAGTCCAGATAAACGGTTGAATTGGACGCAGGGAAGCAATTCTGGCGTTTGAATGGAGAGGGAGACCGACACTCGCAGCCGCAACAGCGGCGGCTAAAAAGACTCAGATCCGGCCGGATTTTCTCAATATGATGATTGACGTGTGTTGAATGAGGCTGGAACTGGATTTGGAAGCTGGTCTGATCCATGGTCTGAGCCACAAGGCGCGTGTGCGTGTGTGTGAGGCGAGGCGGGGAAGGACAACGCGGGTTTGGAGAAGGGTAGGGCAGGGTGGGAGGGCAGCGCAGGGTGGGATGCAGTGGGGCAGGACCAGGTTGGGGCAAAGATAGTTGGGGTGGTCGGATGCGCAAAGATAGTTGGGGTGGTCGGATGCGGCAGGATAGGGTGGGGCCGGTCGGGCTGGACAGGCTTCAAATGGGTCAAGGAAGCTGAGACCTGTAAGGAAGGGGCTGAACGCGAAAGTGTGGTGGGTGTGGAGGAAGGTGGAGCGGGAGGGGCGACACTTCTTACCCAACCAATGCTTGTTGAAGATGACGACGATCGCGAAGCAGACGCCCATGAAGGCTGCGAACAGGCCGAACAGCCGGAAGGGGCGCCACATGCGCATCTCGCCCCACAGCCTCGCTTCCGACATCTTGCGCTGGCGCTCTGACGTCATCATGGCCGAGTGCTGCGGCTTCAGCTTCATCATCGTGCGCATCCCCGCCATATTCATCCGCCCGGTTGGGCGCGGCGGCGCGCGGAGTGCGCGCCTCAACTACAGCGGGGAGTGATGCGTCCCGCAGGACGCCCGGGGGCGTGAGAGGCGTCGAACAGGGCGTCAGTCAGTTCCTCTGTGGAGTAAAGTCATCACGGAGAAATGCTGGTTTTGGTCAGTCACTGTTTTCACAATTGTTCCTTCGCTCGAGTTTCTGATCCAAGGTCTGAGTCTGACTTCAGGCTTTCTCCGTTGAGGCTTGTGCATACACAATCAAGAGACGTCCATTTGTGTAGAAGTTCTTCTCTTGGTTCTCGCTCCCCACGTAGCTGTCCTCATTGAGCGTCAATCTCAGGAGTTTGGTCTTTGGTTCAATCCGTGTGTCATGTTGATGTTCAGGTCCGCTTGTGAGAAGTGAGAAGAACCTGAACTGTTGCACATAAAAAATTGTGTCTGTAAAGTTCCAAACGCTCCTCTCTCTTGCTACGTACGTGAGAACGATTTCCGGTCGAATCCTCTTTATCACGTGACACTCAAGTTTTTTCAGTCTCACTCCATGGCAAGGTTCAGAATTCAGGTTCCATGTTCACCTTTTTTGATCCTGTTAAACGGCACAAACGATTTCCTCGTTATTATCCTTGGGTCAATTTCACAGCAACCAAACGGTCACAAAACCAATTTGGTTCCTGGGAAAGTGACACCGACGATGACGTCACAACGACGTGATGCACGTCACGTTGCTCGGATCGATGACCTCCTGCCTTCCGTGGGCATTGCTTCTGATCACACGAGGTTGTATCAAAATACGAGTACACTCTGCATGTTCAGCAACAGACACGGGTGGTTGATTTGAGACAATATCAGACTGGCCAATTCTTTTGCCCTTCTCAGTGCAGACTATCCGATTGACGTGCGGAGCGACAGGATATTTTTGATATAACCTCGTATGTCTGAGCTGGTCAGTTGATCCTTTCAGTAGAGAGGTTCAGCTGTCTTAAATTTTGTCAGGTTTCGTTTTGTCCCGACGTCGCACAGCCCGCATCATAAAGTCCCGCACTCACACGCAAACGCTCACACGCACGCACGCACGCACGCACACACACGCACGCGCGCACGCGCACACACACGCACGCGCGCACGCGCGCACACACAAACAGGGGGGACGAGGACAAGTCTCATCTTTCTGAAGAAATTCATGCTCCTGTCATCACCACGATCCAAAAGGAACTGAACCATCAGTACACCTCATGTCCCCCAGGTTGCAACTCCCCTCCCCCAGGGATAGATCCCGTATCCATGCAGGCAGCGGGCCCGACTCTTGCTCTTGAAAAATTCACTTTCTTCATTTCCACTGCATCGCTGGGCGCAAAGCATATTTTCGCTGTTTCGCATTTCAAAGCTTGGACCAGGCTGTGGCGGGCGTTATTGGGCGTCGCATAGGATCCGCCCCTCGCCCCTTCACTCCCTCCCCTCGTTTCTCCTCCGCTTTGCGCCTCGCGAGACAAATTGGCGTCGGAAGTGCATCTGACAGATTCCTGCGCCCCTGTCTTCATAGCGACACGCAACGTCCTTCCGCGCACCGTTCCGACGCAGCGTCCTTGCGTCTGTCGTCATGGTTTCACGCAGAGCAGCGTCCTGGCAACGTCACAAAATGCAGCGTTCCCGCGACGCTTCTGTGTCAACGGTGAAGCGACGTCGCTCTGGAACGCGTCCTCGCGTTGCGTCTCACTCCATAGCGACACACGACGACACACGAAAACGCACGTCAAGTTCTGTGACCCGCAAAGCGCTACGTCGGTCGGCACAGCGACGCGCGACGTTGCGGCGGCCGAGACGTGCCTGTCGCCATGGAGATTCGGGCAGAATCTCCCCGCACTCCATCAACGCTCAGTCCTCAACCGCTAATCACCTTCATCCTCTTCAAAAGCGTAAATCAGCTTTGTTTTGACTCAAGTCTCATTCTCGCTGGTTGAGTGCGTCGTACGAGAGCTGTCCACGAATTCTCCGCTGCGCCACAACATCAACACTGTTCGCGAGATGTAGACCTGGAGCGGAAAATTTGTGGACAACCCTCGTACATTGTATTCCTGTGCAAGTCAAGGAGCGCTGTTTCAACTCTGCGTGGTGCATTCAGCATGAACTCTTCTTGCCACAGCGCACGACGCAGCGCACGACGCATCACGTGACGCATCAGCGCACGGCGCAGCGAGTGACGCCTCCCGTGTGAACCCTTCGCTCCCAATATGGCACCTTCCGCCGAACGCTCAATTAATTAACACCGCGGGTCCCCGCAACATCCGTCTTACACCGCACTGGGCCAGGCTCTTACAGATCCCGACTCCGACAACAGCGCCGTCCTCGCAGCGCTGCGACTCAAGCGCCGTCTTCTCTGAAACGCTGAACTGCTCTCTCCACAGCTGTCTTTCGTTGGGTCACAGACTGCAGTGACACCACAGCCCTGACGTTCTGACCCGTCCTTCGAATGCAAGGATGTCTCCTCTCGTAGTAGAAATGAGGCTGCAATATTTCTCTGTTGACTCTCCTTTGTCCAATGCGGGTTCTGTTTCAATTGGAGCTGGTCTTGTTCAAACTTCATCTGTGTCTGACGCGTGTGCGCACGTATCTCTGTGCAGAGCACGCTGCTTCAAATGTGGATCCAGGGGGGCGTGGGGGCCTGGCTCCTGAAATCTTCACGCTTTTCAAGCACAGGCGCAGCTCAAGGCCGGGCGCTGGAACCCAAATCCAAACCTCCAAAGAAGTTCCTGGAGACTATGGTGCCAGACCCCCAATCCTCTAATGTGAAACCAAGAAAAATCTGCGTGCCTCATCTTTACAGAGGCTCCTTTTCAAAGTTGGGATCGGGTTTGCTTTGTGAATGTCCAGTCCCCTTTCAGACCAAACGCAGGATCAGCTTCAGTGTCCTCACTGCAGGGGCCAAATCAAACTCAGGTCTGCCCCTCTAATTCTTCTGTCAAACAAATCCTGAATCAGCCCCAAAAACTTCGAGCTCGTTTTTCACCTTGTGTGCACATCTGTCTGATGGCAGACGGTTTTGTGTGCGTATGCTGGCCTGAGTTCTCTAATCCCTGGCCTGTTGCACACTGAATGCGTCAAGCACGACATTTCATGCGATGCGAACGAATCCTTCCCAGCACAACACAACACGTAGAGCTGAGGTCAGGTCCCCATGCACCACATATGCACATGTCTGCTGAACTTTTTTGGCGCAACGTCGCAAGAACAACCACCGAACTGTGCGGGGCGCAATATGTTCCACCTCGTGTGAACCTGGCCCTCTCGTTCTCATTTCAAATATTTTCCCAGCTGCCATATTGAGAAATTTGCGACATCAATATGACCTAATCGTCCGCAGAAAACAAGCACACGTCCGAACAAAAATTGTTTTTCAGGTGTCCCGGTGTCTTGCTTGCGCGGTACGAGTACCAAGCGATCAAAACCAGCAGGCCGTGCACTCTGACGTGGACATCGGGAGTAGAGCTGGGAAAGGGTCCCGGGGACTGGAAGCTTCTTTTGTGCACGACCCTGTCAATTTGCCCCAACCATGCGCAGAGACGCAGCGGAATTCAACACCACGCCAAGATGGAACAGATAAATTTTGCGCTGCAATCACGCGCCACAGCCCGGCGCGTATCAGTTTCAGTACAATCTATCAACGGAACAATGCATGTACTCAACACCACTCTCGCACAGATTGGATCATCAATAACGGTGCGGTATGCGGGCTACACTGTGAAGCCTGGGACGGGACACCAGTACGCGTACAGGCGACGCCTCGCTACGGAAGAAGTGGCGCGTATGGGCGTGTTCAAGGACACAAACGTCTGGCTTCCTCAATGAAGCCCGTTGCACATCAGATGTCAGATCCGGGAGCACACCTGGGACAGGCAAAACAACCCACGCGCGCCGCAAATTTTTTGCACCTCAGGTGCAAACATTCTCTCTGTCGCATGTTATCATCCGCCGAAGTGGATCGCCACCTGAATTCAGGTTCTGCGTCTGACAACAGACGCGTCGTGCGTGCGTCCCTGCACACTTCAGAAGCGCAGTTCTTGGTGCGGGACTTTCTGTTGGTTCACATCAGCCCCGGCAGTTTGACAGCGTGTGTGCAACACGAACGCGCCGTCTGTATCCACAGCGAGCAGCGATGATGTGCGCGATAAGAGCACCTGTCCTCCACCAGGCGGGCTCGGATTTATCGTTCACAGAGACGTGGCGCTGCCATGTTTCATTCGCAAAGGACGTAGCGAATCACACGGAAAAATCCCAGGAGAAAAACACTTCCAACAACATGCGACGCTGGCCTGGTTCGCGCAGGATGCGGCGTCCGTGACGTCCCTGCACAACGCGTTCACGTGGAACAGTATAGCGACGACGTAGCGCCTGTCGACTTGTGCAGGGACGCCCAATGTCACCCAGTTCCATATGTTGTTGGAACTCAGTCACAACTCTCCCGTACGGCCGTATTGCAGCACCTTCCGAGTAGAAGATGTCGGTAATGACGCTGCTCTCCATGTTGTTTTTGCGGACGGACCTACTTCCAACTCTCAGTCGCGACTTTGAGCAAACAGCCTGCAACCTGCAAACGTAAACGTAACTTTTGATTATCTCAACAAGCCAAAAGCTACGCTTACGTTTGCGTTTCCAGGGTTGCAGGCTGTTTGCTCAAACTCCCCAGTGCGTTTTTGGCCACACTTGTGCAGTGCCGACCTGCGAGGCACCGTCCTAGCAGGGACGGGTTGTGCGGACGCGAGTGCAGGACGTCACGTGACGCAGCGCATGACACAGACGCTCCCGGTGTAACCCAGGCCCAGCTGGATATTGGTTGCTCCGAGGCTTGTCCCAACTCCCCATACGTTTCAATCCAAACTGCGTTCAGAGATTCATCAGCCGTGCCTGAAATGTACACTCGTAGTCCTTGCAGCACAAGCGCTGGGATATCTGCAGACCGTCGCCAAGTTTGGTGATGAGTGAATGGGGCTGAAGCAGTACTTTACAAACGGCTCTGCAGCAACGGTGCTGCAAGCACGGCGCTGCAGGGACAGCACTGCAGGGACAGCACTGCAGGGACGGCGCAGCAGGGACGGCGTCGTGGGGACGACGGTGAAAGCCGCCGCTCGGTTCGGTAATGAACAAATGCGGCCGCAGCGGTAATGCGGTTAGATTGGACGAGATGCAATTTACGACGAAGTCAGGAAACTCAACGCTTTTGCTCTCACTCCGATCCTCACTCATCAAAACACTTCTCCGTGTGCACGTGTGTGTGTGTGTGTGTGCGAGAGAGAGAGAGAGAGAGAGAGAGAGGGGGGGGAGAGAGAGAGAGAGAGAGAGAGTGCGTGTGCGTATGTTGGGGCGCGCGTATTCGTGTGTGAATGTGAGTATATGTGGTGAGTGAAAGAGTGTGTGCGTGTGTGTGCGTGTGTGCGTGCGCTCGTTTTGCACTTGTGTGTGTGCGTGCGATGGGGCCAGACCTGATAAACACTGACAGATCCTCCCACGTGGGGGGATTTGAACGACAAGTTCCCCCATTGCAACCGGTTCGAAAAGGCCGAGAAAAAAAGAAGTGAAAACAAACATCGTGTCACGCAATGGCCAGGAAGACTGTTCGTAACAGCAACCAGAAACAAGACGAATTGACCGAGATTCGGAACAAAGCCCAGAGTTCCGACTGGATGGGACAGGCAGGTGTGTGGATGTGTATGAATGAATTCCGCAAAAGCGCTTGTGTGAGGAAGGAATGAGGACAGTTTACAGACGTGTTACCACGACAACAGGGAAACAGGAGAAGCCGCATGTGCAAAAAATCAACACCCAGAAAGGGGAGAGAGTCCGAGGAGAGGAGTGGGGGAGATGGGACATGGGGGAGGGAGGGGCAGGGTGGGGAAGGAGGGTGAGGTAGGTGTAGGGGAGGCAGAGGCAGGGTGAGGGACAGGCAGAATCTTGAAATGAGGATTTGGATGGGACAGACGGGAGAGAGTGTAGGGACGGGCGGACATGAAGGGGAGGGAGGGTGCGTTATGGTTTGGGGCAGGGATAGGGTTGAGCTGGGTGAAAGAGGGGACTTTGAGATCGGGTGTAAAAACCAGAAAGCGAGAGGCAGGAAGTGGAGTAAAGAGGGTTCTGATTCGGTGTTGAAGAGCAAGGAACATTGGCCCGTCTTTAGAGCCCTGCCACCACTGTTCTGCCTGCAGACCCACAGCCTCCACACCCTGCCCACCACAGTATACTCCATTCATCCCCACATCCTCCGCACCCTGCCTCCGCTTCCGTCCTCACGGTAGCAACAGGTCTGAAAAGCTCATGCATTAAAGATGAGTCCCGCGTCTGTAGACACTGTGTAGACAATAGGAGCTGCGTGCCGGGCGCTTGTTTGTGAACTGTGAGGTGTTTGAGTGGGAGGGAGGAACGGCAGGGAGGCCCTGGCTCACACTGGATGCGTCAGGTGTTGACTTGTTTGTGAGAGTTCGGAGTCTCTACACCATCGGGAATAAATTTGAAGGTCCAGGGAAACTGTAAACACTTGCGTGCCAGCTGCTGCACAGAACTGGGAGAGGGGTGAATCTTTGTGAACGTGAATTGGTTGAACCCCTCATCACGCTGCACGGGACAGACCTCTTTTTGGGTCAACTTCCATTGGGGCCCTTTCCCACAGACCCTGGACCCACTCCCCAAATATAGCACTTTCTAGTAATTGTGGTGCCTGGAGTACTCGTGAGGCTCTGTGTGGTGAGTGGCCCCTGGTGATCCTGGACACACCCCTCGCCCACACGCCCCGTCGCCCACGTGCCCCCACGCCCACACGCAGGTTCCGCCCCCGCCCGAGCGGCTCCCGCCCCACTACGCCGAAGTGCACTCAGCCTAATCTCGTTACGATGGCGACGCCCATTAGGAAGGCAGGGGCCAGTTTCTCACACCCATTACTGTCGTAGATCCAGGGGTCGGTCGGGGACCGTGACCCCTTTGAGGCGGGCTGATTTCAACTTCAGAAAAAAAATATGTCAACGGGGGAAAATGTGCCAACCTCAACTGGAGCGAGGTCTCCTGGACCAGTGTGTGTTTTGACCGAGGGCCTGGACACACCACACCACATCCAGTGTGTGTTGTGTGCGTGTGTGTGCTGCTGTGTCCGCAAAACCACGTACACGGTTTTTACTGGCTTGGGAGACGGCTCTCTCGTCACAGAACGCCAGTCGCCCGCTGTACCAATTTGTGCTCATTTTCTCCCCACGACACAAGTGAGACCACTTCAGGTCGGTGTTCCCATAAAAAAATCAGGTGAGGCACCTTCACAGATAGGAAAGTCAAGTGTACGGGCCACAGCGCCGTCCTTACAGTGCAACAGATACAGACCCCACACTGCCCAGTCAGACCACAAAAGATTCCGTCACAATCACCCCTTGATCTGAAGTGCCTTCTTCGTGGCACGAGGCATTCAGGTGAGAAAGCCACAAACGCATCAACTGGCATCCTCCTCGTCCCGGAACACTCTTTGCCAAGTCAACGGAACTGCCACCCCACAGCCCAGTTCTCTCTGCGGATTTGTTGGCTGGTGCTGCTTCTTCCGGTGTTGCTTCCCCCAGAGACGTCACCACGACAGGCCGTATGCAGGTACGGCACCGCAGACACAACACCCAGGCTTCACACGTGGGGCGAGTCTGAGCGCAGGTCTGGGTCCCCGTGTCCCCGGTCTAATTAAACGTGTCCAGCTGCCGTTGACCACCCGATATTCAGCAAGTTTCACACCGGATGCGTCGTGCACTGCGTGCCTGGAAGGGTCAACAAGGAGTGCAGCCGAGAAACCGATTTGAACACCGGCGATGTGTGTGACTACGGCCCGTCAACATGAAAATATGCACCACGAGTATTGCGCTCCATCACACACCAGTGAGTTTCTGTCGTGCTTCACACGAATAGCGGCGTGTACTTTGACAGTCACTCTGCATGTTTAACAGAGGAGTCAATTGCACCGAGAAGGACAAAAAGAATTCGCCAGTCTGACATAGTCTGGGATCAACCACCCGTGTCAGTTGCCAAACACGGAATATTTGGATACAACCCCGTGAAGCTTGACGCATCCAGTGTGAGTTTGTCTCCTCATTTCTCCCCGACTCAATCAGCCCTGTTTGATGAGGCGGGGACCTCAGAGAATATCAAGGGGAGAAAATGCACCTGCAAACCGCTCACAGTGGCGAGGTTCAGCAGTGCTTGATTCTCAAGCTCTGTGGTGCCTCATCACGTTGGACTAACATTGCAGAACCAGTGTTTTTTGCGCGCAGCTTTTGTCTATTAGAGCGCAACCGCATCTTTGGGCCACCGGAAGAGACCGAGCGAATTTCTGCTGCTGAACCTCTCTGTTGCACTGCAACGCCCTCATCAGCGGAAGTCCGGACGAATAGCACTCCACACATGAATCCGACCCCCCAACCCTGCATTCCACTGCCATTTTCGGAGACAGGGACAGAGCACACCGCACACAATGCAGTGTCGTTCAGAAAACATGTGAGACGCTCTGCTCCAACTGATAAACGCAGCAGCTCCAGCTCCACATCCTGGAGTCTGCTGAAGCCGTGGTTCCCTGGAGCCCCATTGGCTCCTGATGGGTCCCTCTACAACCGTCAGGTCTGCAGGCTCTGGATCCCAGGTCTGACTGAATCGGAAACCACCCAGAGTCCTTGCACGCCCCCACGTCCCACAGTCTCATTGCACACACGAGTACATGAAACACCAATTTGTGCGTAAAATGCCTTGATGTGTGGGAGGATACAGCAGGGTGGGTGGGATGGGGAGCAGAGACGGGGATCCCGTGTGGTTCCACGCAGGATTCACCACCCTGGATCCGTCGGCGCGCACGCCTGCTGCGTCCCTTTATCCCCAGCCCCATTGCTGACAGACCAGTAATTTGTGCATGAGAAGATTGCGGCAATTTCCATCCATCAGTTCGGGCTCACACCAAAATAAAAGCACTTTACAAGGGGTGGAGCCAGGGTGGGGACAGAGGGTGGGGAAAAGAGGAACGCCTTGGGTCCAGTGACATCCATGGTGGTGGGAATCAGGGTGCGGTGGTTGTGTTGGGTCGGGGAGACTGAAATTGTGTACGACTTGGATGTTGTGGGGGACATGGGGAGTGGGTTATCGTAACAAGTGATTTGAGAGGAAATTCAGTGTGACGAGCTGAAGGGAACAGACGTTCCTGGATCAAGTATGGGACTGGAGAATAGGGCGTGGAAACCCAATAGAGGCCTGAAGCTGTTCTTGTCTCGATGGTTCCATCTTCCTCATGGATCCGGAGCGCAATGATTTCACGGCCATTTCTCCGCCTGGCTCCCGGTTATGGAGGCGCTGCACGACACGAGACCATCCCGCGCGGTGGGGGAGGGTTCCGAGGAGCGGAGGCGGATCCTACTGGGGGCATCAGAGGGAGATCGGGGGACAGGCAGGCCACGGGGAGGGTCTGGACCTGGTCACGGGTCAGGTGGGGAAAGGTAGACCAGGAGACAGAAGAGGTGGAAGAAGTGAATCTTGGGAAGGGTTTTTCCTCTGTGTTTTTTGGTGCGCTGCACAACAGATCACCCGGCGAAGAGTGAGGAAGCAGAGGGAGAGACGGCCCTGCAGGAAAGTGGACCTTGCCCAGTGCGGGAGGGGCTGCACGGAGCGATGAGTTCTGTGCAGCAAACGCCAGGTAGATTGGGAGGGGACTGTGGTTTCAGATATGGGGCGGAGCCATCTCTGATGGAGAAAAACATCGTAGGCAGCCTTGGTTTGCAAGTCCACAGGGACTCCAGGCTCCCTAGATCCACTCTTTGGTCCTCGCCCGGTGCTCTGACTCCCGGACCCCCACCCTGAACCTTGGCCCACCTTTTTATGGATTACGAGCACATTTGCAAATCTTTCCAGTTCTAGTCACGAAAGAGTCTCATTCCGCGTGGAAGCGCTTGGAAAATCAAAACCCCAATGATTTTGTTCCACAATGGTTGACACTGCAAATGGGATCAATCTGTCTCTCACACACAATTCCCCCACACAGAACCAGCACGTGAAATCCCGCCCCCGCAATGAGACAGTCCCCTTGCACACACCCCGATCCTGTCCCTGGAGCCCCAACTCAACCTTCCGCCAAACAGCGGACTGAAAAATCAAAATATAAACGTCAATGCTTTTTGTTCAACAAAGTAAAATGAGCTGATAACATCGGACATCGGATTTCACAAAAGCCAGACCCCTGCAATGAATCAATTGTTCAAACACTGAAAGGGTTCCACCAACAAGAAGCGACACAAAAACACACCTGTACACACGAGTCTTCAGCACATGCACAACATGTACGAGGCATGTTTTTTATATTCCCGTTGTTTCGCCGATTTCACCACAGAATTCGCTGAGAAGATTTGCCAAACTTTCAATGCAACAAGGTAACATGCCAACAATGTCAAC
>JAAUXT010008802.1_pt1 | contig 14220 bp, 15 predicted proteins | sample 7278171 | NCBI WGS metagenome assembly JAAUXT01 (sample SAMN14350112, study PRJNA611818) | marine sediment metagenome | isolation source: surface marine sediment (1.8m) | place: French Polynesia: Moorea | collected 2018-08 | reverse complement strand
GAGCCAAATCAGAGCAAGCCAAATCAGAGCAAGCCAAATCAGAGCAAGCCAAATCAGAGCAAGCCAAATCAGAGCAAGTGAAATTTCCTCAAATCACCGCGAGCTCCATGGATCTATTTTTTATTGCTAACTTGGGGACAAATTTTGGGAAAACAGAGGAGTTCGCTCCCCGTGGATGCTCCATCAGACTTTGATCCAGGGTTCGACTGAAGGGCAACTTCAGCTTTTCTAGATTGAAGGTCAGCAAACAAATCGACACATTGTCCTTGATCGTGCAAGAAAAAGCAAAATATTTGGGCAAAAGAGTGTTTTGAAGAGCCTTGAGCCCTTGAGCGTCAGGGAACTTCCTGAGGCAATCCAGAGCGTCTGGGGCCGGACATCAGGACGAGAGACGCTGTGCATTGAAAGTCGTTTATGCACGGGGTCTAGGAAGAGTCTCACCCAGAATCCAACCCTCAGAGTTGGGTATCTGAATTTTTGGGTTCACAGGGCCCCACCCCTGGGTCCACTCGAGAGGGACGTGCTGCGTGAGTATTTTTGGGGCGATGGTGCCAGGTGTGCAGAGACACCAGTTTCCAGCGTTACTCGCGCTTAACGTTTGGCGTGTCACAATGTGGTCTCAGATTTCGTCTCCCGTTGTTCCCACCCTTAGAAATCACACAATTGCACCGAGGTTCCTTTTTCTCCTCATCGATTCTCTCACACACAGCACTCAGAATTTTGCGTGAAGCTTCTGCCTCCAACTGTTCTTTTTTCGAGCTGCCCTTTTCCGGAGGTTGAACGATTCGAGTCCATTATGGCCTCCCCGCGCCGGCTCCTGCACGCAACACGTGTGTACTTGACTCCCCTACACGCAACTCCCCCGCTGCTTGGGTGGGTGTAGTCAGTCATTCTTTTGTACTCGACAAAGAACATCCTGTGGCAAAAACCAGAATCTGAGGCGAGATGTTTTTCACACCAATTCGACCAATTCTTCTATGTGGCATAAAATCATGTGTTCTCCAGCAGCTCCAGGACAGAGGTCGTGAGGCCCAAACTCTATGTGGGCGAAAACCAAAAATATTCAGGGGTCAGGGGGCCCGGCCCCTGGAACACCTCTTGACACCCCCTGATCGTCTGATCGTTGTATCCCAAGGATGAAGAGGATTGTTTCTTCTGATTTCGCCCTGTTGTTGTTCTCTGTCAGAACTTCGGTTGAAGCTGTTTTCACATTGGCGACGCGCGGTCATATTTTTGACGTCGGCGTCAAAATTTAACATTGAACCCAATGGTACAATTGACGTCAGACCAAAAAATGACTGCGCGTCACCCAGTGTGAAAACCGCTTCACTCGCCTCTTCCCAGCTGTTCTCTGTGCATCTTTGTACTACAGGCGGCTGTCAACAGCACTTCGTGAGGTATAGGTTCTTGAACTGCAGAGCGCTCCAGAAGCTGTTGGTTCTTGAATGCTGTCGAGACAGGGTTCAAGAACCAACTTCTGGAACAATTTGCAGTTCAAGAATAAATTTCCAGCATGGTTGGTGGTCCAAGCACAAGACTTGGAAGCAAAGAAAGTAGGAAACATCACTGCTGTTGGCTTGAGCATTCAAGAGTGTGAGATCCCTGAACCACAAAACAATAGGCCCAGCTTGCGCGGAACACCAACCGTGCCGGAAAAGAAAGTTCGTGTCGCAGCTGGATCAATGCAACCGGACTCACACAACCAGACCCACACAACCAGACCCACACAACCGGACTCACACAACCAGACCCACACAACCAGACTCACACAACCAGACCCACACAACTTGACCAGTAGAACTGGATGCGATGTTCCAATCAGACCTGTGCCAATGGACCTGGACCGGAAGAACCCAACCAGCAAAGCTGGAGAAACAGTCAGGCTGGCACAACGAGACAAGTATAACGAAACTGGCATAACCAGGTCTGTTTCTTCTTTTCTGGATGCGCTGGTCTGGTGGTTGTACGATTCTGGTTGTGCTGGTCTGTATGCACTGGTGCGGTTTGCTGGTCCAGTTCTGCTTGTCTGTTTCTGGCTGGGGTTGCGTGTGTCCAGTTGCACTGGTCTGGTTGCTCCAGTGCGTCGACCACAGACCAACATTTCGACAGCTGAACCAAGACAAAACAGCGAAAAACTTGAACGGACTCTGGAGAAACATTGATTTGTGTGTGTTTTCAGTTTTGTTTGAAGTGGCTTGACGCACCAACAATGTCACGCCAACAGCTCACGCTCACCATTTGTCCAGGGTGTGAGGTCTGTTTATCATAACCACGGGTCCTCAAAGACACAGGGACTGTTGCTGATTCTATTCAGATTGGGTGCGCCATGCACTGCTTGCGTTGATGCGTCCCAAACACGCGACATGGGACGCAGCATCCATGCACTCAATGCAGCTGCGATGAGGGTGGAGACACACTGAAGAGTTGCGTCGTGTTGCCCCGTCGTGCTGTCCCGTCGCCCCATTGGGTTTGTATTGGGTTGCACAAGTTTGCATCGCCCCAACTGCTCTGGGAGCGGTTGGGGTGATGGAACAGTAGCCTCCATACAAACCCAATGGGACAACAGCACAGCATGGCAGGGCAGCACGACGCTGGTTGCTGCGTCGCTGAGGTTCTCGCATTAACAGCAAAATTTCGCCCTGGCCTGGCCCTGCCCCTGCCCCTGACCACGCGTCACTCTGCACAAGTCGTGCATTGCGCTTTGGAGCCAGTCGTTACCACGCCCACAGAACCACTTTTTGTGCGCAGTTTTGGAACGCATGTATGCTCGTCTGGCGGGTAACAGGCCTGTACAAAGTTCGCGCATTGGGCTGCCCGCCGTGTCTGTACAGGCTCCCAGCCCACCAACACTTCGTCCGTCCAGGAATCTCCGAATCATCTCATGGTCCCACTTTCTTTTGCCCAGTCCTTCTGCACAAAGTCCACATTTGAAATTTCAGAGACTTTTTTCTGTGAAATTGGGTGCTTTAGTCCTTTTGGTACTCAGTAATTTGGTCCAAGAAGCGACAGTTTGCCCGATTCGCCCTCTTTGCACATTAGCGAGTTTAAGTGCCACGTTTGAAATTGAAAACATCAACGTGAATGTCAAAAAAAGTTTTGCATACCTTAGCTTTTCCACATTTTAGAAGTAATTCTATATTTTTAAACTATTATTGAACAAAATTGACCAAAAACTAGGGTTTCTCAAGCAGAATCTTTCTGTGTAAGGGAGTCTAAAGTTGATTCGACATTGACGTTTTCAATTTCAAACGTGGCACTTAAACTCGCTATTGTGACAGCGCACGATTCTGGTGTTACTCGGCTTCTGCAACAGCGATGTCGTCGCTGCCCTCAGTTTTCCCTTCAGCCCGCTGCGTTTTGTGTCGGACGATGGGACGCTGAGATGGCGGATGTGAGATGCCACCCACCTCCAAGTCGGGTTTGGGTTTGGGCGAGGGTTGGGGGTTTGGGTGAGAGTGAAGGTTTGGGTTGGGTGAGGGTTGGGGCTCGGGTTCGGGTCAGGACAAGAAACTGAGGTTGGATTTGGGTTTGCTTGTGGGTTTGGGTTTGCTTTTAGATTTAGGTATGGGTTCAAGTCTGGGTCTGGGTTTGGGTTCGGGTTTGAGTTGGGGTTGCGGTTACGGTTACGGTCAGAGAGCTGACGGACTCCAGAGCTGCGCTGCACGAGACCCGACGGAGCCGTGCGTGTTTGAGAGTGGAACAGTAACATTTGTTTGCCTGCTTCACACGCTCACAGCATTAAAGATTCAAGAGGCAATCCGCCGCGTCTGATGTGGTGGGAACAAGACTCACTCAACTGTCCGTCTCTATCTATCCGTACACGACCCTCGACCATGTTCATCTTCAGGCTGTTCAGGAATGCAGCATACGAACCTTACGCTGTGCACCATTAGCTTGTTGACCCATCAAACACGGACTTTCTCAGATCTGGGACTGGATGAAGGGTGGGGCAACTCCAGCAGCGCACCTCCAGGGGGCACACGGGGTCTTGCCACTCCCTGACCACAAAAAAAAACAACAAAAAAATACAAAAATACAGGTTGTGGCCCCTCACATATTCTGCGCCGTATATATGCGCCGCAGGTGCGCCGCCTGATCTGTCTGCCTACATCTTCATGCCAAAGTAAAAAAATCATTTTGAGTTTTCCCTGGGTTTTCCCTCTTCACCAGATCCTGGATCTGCCACGAGGTTCCTGTGTATTCGCAGGTGGATTCTGGAGTCCCTCATCCAGAGACCTGCATGGAAACCACAAAAGCCACATCTGGTGGGACATCCATAAAGGAAGGAGCAAAGCAGGAGAAACAATGCGGCATGGGCGGCGGCGGCCATCCGTCGTTCTCCCGCTGTCTGCGCTGCCGCTCCTTCAGATGGATGTATGAAGAAGTGTTTTCTTCCATTCCACACTGCAAGCGTCGTCTTGCGTTGTGTCGTTGCAATAGGACGTGCCACTTTCTTCCTTCCACAGTGCTTGCGTCGTGCACGCGTTCTGTCATTACAACACAATTGTTCCCTTTCAAAACTGAAGCCTGTTGCGCGTGCACTTTGATGCTGCAATCGCTGTGCAGGTGAACGGACGCTGTGTGCTTGTGGTGCAACGCCACAGGATTTCTCAATAGGCAGGTTCTGCAGAATTCACCCACGTAGACGTAGACGTACATATCTCCACAACAGCAAAGTTCTCGTACATTTCATCATGTGCTACATTTGGCAAAAATGCAGCATTCATCACTTTCATCATGAGCAAACATAGCACACCTTCAACAGCTATCTTTTCTTTTGCAGGCTGGTTATTTGAGGGTTTGTTTAAAGAGAAACCCTTCATTTATCATGCAAAGTTGTAGAAGAAAAACTTGAACAACAAGTGGACAGAACTTCCTGAAGGTGTGCTACATTTGCTCATGATGTGAAAGTGATGAAAGCTACGTGAAATGAGAGCTACGTGTACGTCTACGTTTGTGTATTTCTTGCCGAACCTGCATAATGTGGGACACACGCACTATGAAACAGGGCCCAAGCAGATGCATCAGGCGTGTTTCACACAGATGCGTGAATGAACCTGCACTGGTCAGTGGGCGCGGCATCACAAGCGCCATTGCAGTACACGTGTTGGCTTCTTCTGCAAGACGCATTCACCCCTCATATTGGACACACCGTGCACTGTTCTCCAAGTGATGAGGGCACCTACGCAGAAATGAAACGCGCGCCGCATTCAGCGTGAACGTGTACTGCAGCTGGAGGTGTGCACAGCTCCGTTGCTTCCTAGAATTTCAAAGTCGTGTGAGAAAACATGGGTGTCACCCACACCTCAGAAACATGACAGGTTTCCCCAGGATTCTCCTGTTACTGGCGACCGTGAAAATGTGGACCACAGACACAAGTGTTCACTCAGGGTCAAATTCAGGGAAAACGCAATTCTCCAAACAATGTTGATTCAGAATCTGGTCGGGAGCCAACCCCACCCCGGAGGGCGGTTCAACCTCAAAATTTTTCTGCAAAAATTTTGCAATTTTTCCAACTGTGGTGGTGAACCCTGGTGTCATGTGGAAGATGTCACATCTTCCCACGTGTGCAATCCAGCTTTCGGCAATGAGCTGAGTACCTGGTGGAGTGGTTTTCACAGAGCTGTGTGAAGCTGAAGCTGCACCTCATGCTAGTCTATACAAGCCACAAGTATGATGCCCTACACAGGAGAGTTTCTTTCTACAGGAGTGAAATAAATGCAAGGTCTCATTTACTGTGTTCTTTACTCCAGCACAGCTGAGCCAGAACCTGAGGCTGCACAACTGTGGTGCCAAAAGTGACAGTGGGTGTACGGGGAGCCCAACCGGGGCCAACCGCACACAACACTGGGATGAATCAATTATGACGGAGCTGGATCTGTCCCAAATGTGGTTTGGATTTGGAATTCATAGGAGCAGTACAGGTCAGGATTTGGTTTGGGTTGGAGCTGGGTTGGGTTGGGGTTGGAACTGGACCCGGGTTGGGTTGGGGCCCTGTTTCTCCTGAACTCTCAGAAAACACCAGGCTCCGCCACCGCTTCTGCCTTTGGGTTGTAATGTTGGCTCAATTGGTTCAGGTCAGGGGGTTGGGTCAAGGTGAGGGAGAGGGGTGGACCAGGGTCGGCTCCAGTGCCGTGGTGCTTCCCAACCTCCAGAGGAACAGATTCTAAACACCATGACACATTGTTCAGCGTTGGAGTCAGAGTCAAGAATGGACTCGAGTTCCATGGCCTTGGGGCCATGGATTTCCCAATCGCCAGACAACGAGTTCAGCGTTGCACTACGCACTGATCTCACTTTGGGGTTTGGGTCAGGGCCGGAGTGAGGGTCGTGGGTTTGGTGAGAGACTGAGACAAGGGTGGGAGTGGACCAGGGTTGGCACAGGAGGCCTGACACTCCCTGACCTCCAGAAAAATGGGCTTCATCACCGGGGGGTTTGGGGGAGTTACTCGGGCTGGGATTCGGGTTCGGCTCAGGGGTGGGCCCAGGTTGGCCCTGGGCCCTGGTTCTTTCCAGTCCCAAAAAAATAAACATGTTACCTACACAGCACTGCAGAGTTGGGGTGAGGGTTTGCGTTTGAGTCAGGGTTTGGGTTGGGTTTTTGGTGAAGGTTAGCGCAAAGGTTGGGGTAAGGATCAGGGTTGAGGTAAGGGTTGGGGTTGGGGTTAGGGTGGACCCGGGTTGGCCACGTGTCCCTGGTTCTTCCCAATCCCAGAAAAGAATATGTTCCTGCACCCCGGTATCGTATGTTGTCGGTCAAGACGAGACCCCATCCCGTCCCCCCCAACCCCGGATCCGCCAACCCCATTACATCCTAATTCTGGCCTCTTTTGATGAAAATTTCACGTGAACTGCGATGAAAAAGGAGAGGACGGATCCAGGCGGAATCTGACCTTTTACGCACCCGCTGAACAAAGCGTCACGGACGACGCCGGGGAAATAAATGGGGAAGCGACGCGCGGCTCTGGGGCCGGGGCTCCCGGGATATCATCCGCCTGAATTTTTCATAAGCAATATGCAGTCTGTCCATTGTTGTCTCCTTTGATCCTCACTCACAGAGCACCACCTCCGTTGTTATGCATAGGGAGAGCCGGGCCGCATACATCACCCAGCGTGGCGCACGTCTTGCGGCGCAGGGAGAAAGGGCGTCGGGAGCCTGTAAAGGTAACAAGATGCACGGAGGCTCGTCTGGGTGGAGAAGGCAGTGAAAGGCTTTTGTCAAAGTTGTCAGGTCTGTGCACTGTACACACACAGCACAGCTTTGTTTTGCGTGTTTACGCGTGCACACAGCAACCGTCAACACACTGCTCCAGGCGTACGAGGTTCTATCCAACGGAGGTGAGAATTTTCATGTTCAGGGTCGCGAGCGCAGTCGACACGGGTTAACACATTTTCAGTGCAAGGAAGTGAATGCCTCCAAGTCACATGATGTCAATATTTATGTTGACCAATCAGTACACTATGAGGAAATTATTTCACTGTGGACCAAACTTCATGCCCTTGAAATATGAGCCTTTGAAATGGATACAACGTTTGCATCTGTGCACCTAATCCTCAAAGCACAAAGTCCATTCATGAGAGGGAATTGCATGTAGTTTGCACTCAATGGCTACTGTCAGAGCTTCCACACTTCCAAAGTCAATCCCTCTGGGGGATTTCTTCAGTTTGGGAAACAAGAAAAAATCTTCAGGTGATAAATCTGGTGAATATGGAGGGTGCTTCATGGTGTTCCAGGAGACACTGGCCAAGTAATCACAGGTCGGGGTGCTGTTGTGTGCGGGCACATTGTCCATATACAGCAGGTACTCTTCTCTGTTTTCCCAGGCTTCTGGTCTTCTGATCCAGATGGAAGTTCTTACACATTGAAGCAGTGGAACAAACACTTTCTTGGAGATAGTCATATTACAAAAGTACTCCAAATGAACTAATCCTTGAGTGTCAAAAAATGGCACCAACATCACTTTCTGTCCAATGGACTTCTTCTTGATGACTTGACCTCTGTTCTCATTGTGCTGCAGCCACTCCCTTGCTTCCAATTTCAACCATGGATCTTGCACATAGAACCAAGACTCATCTGTGGTTAACAGACACTTCAAACAGTTCCAGTCCCTTCTGTACTCCTGCACCAACAATTGTGCAAACTGCAACCTCTGCTGCTTGTGTCTGTCAGTCAGGATGTGAGGCACAGCCTTGGGAGCACACTTTGTCAGTTCCAGATCACGATGAAGGATGTGATGCACTGTTCCATAGGTCAATTGAGACTCTCTGCACAGCTTGAAGATGCCCTTGGTCTGGTCAGATCCCAGAGATGATGTGCACTTCTGGATGTTCTTGTCAGTTCTCTTGGTTTTGTGGCAACCATGAAACATGTCACCCACTTTGGTATGTCCATTCTGGAAGCTCCTGTACCACCTGTACACAGTAGCTTGGGAATAACACTCCTGCTGAAAAGTATGCTGCATCTTGCAAAAGTTTGTGCAGCTGCATCACCATTCTTCATGGAAAACCAAACACACACTCGCTGTGCCAATCAATAGGAAACCTGTATTGACAAATTCACTGTTTGATAAGCTTTTGGAACTGGATCCTCTTTTGACATGTTCCTACCAGTCTGACTGTCACAGAGTGCACATATCAATCGCAGAGACCTGCAGGACTTGCTCTGAAAATGTAGTCTTCATTGGGATGCGCAGAACCATTGCACAATTCTGCCAGATCTCCTTGAGTGCACTGACACAGGCTGAACATGAAAATTCTTATCTTGGTTGGATAGAACCTCGTACTCACACACACGTCCACATGCACAACTTGAGTCGGTGCCAAAGTATTCAATCTCGCCTCTCATCACACACACACACACACACACACACACACACACACACACACACACAGAGCACACAGAGCACACACAGACAAAGACAGACAGACAGACACACACACACAGACAGACAGACACACACACACACACAGACAGACACACAGACACACACACACACACACACACACACACACAAGCAAATGCGTGGCTGCTCCTGTTGTTCGAATTGAAGCATTTGAGAAGGACCATGTGTCTGTGGATCAGCAGCGTAGAGTGCATCCAAGAGTACAGGACCCTTCCTTAAACCGCAAAGGAAGTTTTATCACGTTATATACCACGAAGGACATGAGATGTCATCATTTACAGGCTTGATATTTCCTCCTCTCATTCTGTTGTGATTTCTCAGCACAAATGACTCAGAATCAGTACAAAGTGGGTCAGACACTCTTCCAGTGGACCTGAAAGTGACAACACCTCATGTCCTTCGTGGTATATGTGGATTAAATCACTTGCCCTCGATGATCGGAGGAAACATCAACTGTTCTCGATGCTCCGCATCTCGAGCAGTTGATATTTCCTCCTCTCATCTCAGTCGGCATGATTTATTCCTGTCTTCACACTCGCCATTTCGGTGTGCACACGAAAGGCAGGTGAAGAAGTCTTTTCAGCAAACACGTTCTCATTTTGAGCCATTTTCCTTTCTGTAAGTGCAGAACTGCACGTCATGAACACATACATCCACACACGCACACAGGCTGTGCCCCTGCACAATGCTCGCTGCCCCACCAGCGTTGAACCGCAGCAGGGCGCATACAAGAAAACCCGATCCGATTTCCGTGGGCGACCCAAGTTTTCCGCACTAAGGCCAAATTCTGGTGTGCGTTGCTCGCAAAATCGCGACGAAATTCTGCTCCAAGTAAGTTGACAAATACGCCAAATTCTGGTGTGCGACGGAATAAAGCGAAATTCTGGTGTGCGCACGTGCGAGGTGTCGTGGACGACGCCACACACGTGGCAGTTCTGCAGGGATGGGACGGAGACTGCAGACCTCACAGTGGGTTTACCTGATGACAGAGCGCTCTGTTATGCAGGGGCACGCTCCCTATCCACTCGCTTCACAATGACCCACTCCTCGGCAATCACGCTAAATACGCCCGAGGCCGCCCAGCGCTTCCATTGCCACAGCGATGCGACACGAAAAAAAAACCTTCCCGCATCGGCCTCAGTCGCACACCAGGAATTGGACAGAGGCCGGACGGATAAAACGCGGCGGCGGCGAGTGGCCCGATGCCTGGTGCCCCCGCACCTCCAGCTGGCTGTGATGCACGGTCGGTGGGTCAGGAGGGAGAAGGAGCATTGCGCACCTTCGAATATCGTTGGTCCAGGAATCGCGGTCTGGTCTGGGGAGCGAACTCCGCAGGGTTGAGACGGCACCTCTAATCTCTAGCGATCCCATTTCATTGCCTCAGGCACGATATGGGGGAAGAGTGGCTTGGTGGTCGGACCAGTTCCACACCAATTACTGCACCCTGGGTCCGTGCTCTCACGGCGGGCTCAGAGAGGGCAAGTAGGTAGATTCTCGGCACCATGAACACCTGATCCTGATGAACGCTGCGAAAGGTTTGGAGTCGGCGGCACACCTTTGGTGATTGTTTGCAGGCTGGCCTCCCTCCAGTTCCCTCCGAGCGCCCAGGTGGTGTAAAAACTACTCGAAATCTAGGCCTAAACGCTAAAGTCATGCCCAAACTATCTCTTCTGCCCCTTCTTCAAAAAAGTCCCAAAGTCAGAGTTCAAAACTCTGGCATCGGACTGAAGTCTCATCGCAGAGACGAAGTCCGCAGTCAGAGTTAGGAACTCTTGGTTGGGACTGAAGCTCAGCTCTTCACTCTGACACTTTTGTTTTCTGCGACGTTCTGCACAGCGAAAGTATCTATTGCCTCAATTAGAAACCTTTTTATCTATTTTTCTGAGATTTATGTGGAGATAACCAAGCCTTATCGCTGGTGACTCTCGTATCTTCACGGTGTGTGGCAGGTCGGGTCATAACGCGTGTGTAGTGCGTCTATTTGAGGGGAAAAGAAAATCCATCTTCGGCCGGATGGACAGCATCAAAGCGTCAGTCTTGTTATCCATCCGGACATGTGTTTCGGGACTCAGAAAGGCCGGGCGGATCAGGCCCTAGAAGCGGGGTCGGGAGGGGGTGGCCTCATCAGGGCTTCAATGTCAACTGTGAAAAAGGGAACGTACATTCACACGGGAAAAGAAAGTATCACTCGCCACGCTGCGCAACTGCTGCGAGAACAACACACACACACACACACACGTGTGTGTTTTCAAAGTATCACAGGACACCACGCCACGCACAGAACACACACACACTCGAGCACACACCACACCACACACACGCACACACGTCCACATCTCCCGACTCTCAGGCAACCGGACCCAACCTTCATCTCTGAAGATGTATAGACTGTAGCCGGCGACTGCATGCACAGCAATGTGAAGTTGTTCACTTCAAGTCTCGACTTTGTGCTCTCATACAAGATAAGATCTGAACATTAAATTGCATGTGGTGCACAGGCGACCGCAGCACTCACCAGGTCAGAGCTTTGTTTTCTTTATTTCTCTGCACAGCGAACAACAGGGGACAGGGACCAACAGATGAGTGTGTGTGTGTGTGTGTGTGTGTGTGTGTGTGTGTGCGTGTGTGTGCGTGTGTGTGCGTGTGTGCGTGTGTGCGTGTGTGCGTGTGTGCGTGTGTGCGTGTGTGTGCGTGTGCGTGTGCGTGTGCGTGGCAGTGGTTGCGAGTGGAAACATTTGTGGGGATGTGCAATGTTTGTTCGCGCGTTCCCAAGGAAACCGGCCCATGTCCCCTCCGCCTCCGCCTCCGCAGCGACACTGGAAGGAAGGAAGTCCTTCCTCCGCGCCTCCCGGATGACCTCACCAAAAGAGCATTAACCCCGATCCGCCGGCTCTCCCGCTCCATTGTTTCGGCGGCTTTGCTTCGCTCGAGCCCGGCTCCCCGCGGGCGCATTACCACTCATGGCGGCGGGGGCCCTCAGGACGCATAAAACAAAACTCATGCAGAAGAAAACGGCTGTGAGGAATGGGGTGGTGTTGCAGTGACCAGTCTGAGACAGTGTTCATTTTCTCTCAAGATTCTTTGGGTTCTGCCAACGCTTGCTTGGATTTGTCGTGACAATTGGTGGTCACAGTGAGGCAGTTCACACCACATGCACCAACGGGCAGGGCCAGAACCACCACACCAATGGGTAGGGCCAGAGCCTCCACACCAATGGGTAGGGCCAGAACCACCGCACAAATGGGCAGGGCCAGAGCCTCCACACCAATGGGCAGGGCCAGAGCCACCACACCAATGGGTAGGGCCAGAACCACCACACCAATGGGCAGGGCCAGAGCCTCCACACCAATGGGTAGGGCCAGAGCCTCCACACTAATGGGTAGGGCCAGAACCACCACACCAACGGGCAGGGCCAGAACCACCACACCAACAGGCAGGGCCAGAGCCTCCACACCAACGGGCAGGGCCAGAACCACCACACCAATGGGCAGGGCCAGAGCCTCCACACCAACGGGCAGGGCCAGAGCCTCCACACCAATGGGTAGGGCCAGAACCACCACACCAATGGGCAGGGCCAGAGCCTCCACACCAACTGGTGGGGCCAGAGCCTCCTAACCAACTGGTTGGGTCAGATCCACCACACCCAGTAGTGGGCCGAGATCCATTACAGCTGTTGGGGCCAGATACACATTCAAGAATCCGTACTGGTGGAGCCACATCCAGTGCATCAAATGCTGGGGCTAGATTCACCACACTCACTGGAGGGGTTCAGATGCACGACACCAATTGGGGTCACAAGAACCACACCCACTGACCTGACCTATCTGCCACGCACATGATTCGGTGAAGACATGCTCTTGCAGGTGAAATGATAACAGATTACTGGTGGTCACTTGAGCAGAAGACGCCGTCAGGACAGGGATCTCACACCGCGACCGGTTTGAGAAGACAGGGATCGCACACCCGTTGGAGTGTGAGAAGCAACACTCACGCACTAGTCGTGCGAGATTTGAGCTTTTCGCACGGAATTACGAAACGATCTTGGATGGCACAAGTGTGGCTTCAATTTTGCACCTATTTAGGTGCAAAATCGATGTTGCTCGAGTGTTATGCAAGATTGTTGAGTAAATTTGTGCGAAATGCCAAATCGAACAACTTGTGCGTGAGCGGAGTGACCTCACGCGACATCGTGGTGTGCGCTGCCATTTCTGCTCGCAGACGCTTGGATCGATTCAGACGTGTCATAGTTTGTCTCAGAAGAATGGTTTCAACTTGAAATATGAGCATTCTGAAAAGAAAGAAGAGATTTTTAGTTGTCTGCACCTGTTTGTTTGCAGTGTTGGCAGCCATGACAGATTCTGCATTTTCGGGATGGGTGACTTCAAGTTGCAGTGACAGTTTGAAGACGATGACTGACTCTGATTCAGACAGCTGCAATGATACTTCTGATTTGTCTGTGTTTGATCAGACATTTTCAGAATGGGAATTCAAGTAAGTTTTTATTGTTTCATTTTTTTGTTGTTGGATGACACCTGCCCTGAAACAGAGTTCAGCCTCGATCTGGATGTTCAGAGCCTCGATTTGGGTTATGGTGCAGCGATCATCAGTCAAAATTCCCGGATGTTGAAGGGTCGAAATCTGCGCCATGTTGGTTTTGAGAAAAAAAACTTTCAACAACAAATTTAATTGTGTTTGAAGGCTGGAATGGATGTCAACTCAGACACTAAACGAAACTGCAAGCGACGAAGCATCTTTCTGCATTTCCCAGAAGAGTTCGGCATGTGTATGCAGCTCACAGAAAAGTTTGTCAGGTGGAGATTCGACCGGGTCGATCGACGTGGTGAACTTCACTCCTGACCCCTTGAACGTTTTGTTGGTGGACTATGGAAGCAGTGCAGAATCTGGTGATGAACAGGAGCCTCCCTCAAGTGATGCTGAAGCTGCTGTGTTTGACCTTGGTGTGAAATTCGGAGGTGACGATGCGATGCAAGACGAGACGAAGCCCGTGGAGAAGAAAGAATTCAGATTCAAGAAACCAATGGAGAACAATGTGCTCGAAGAACTTTCAAGAAAGACTTTCTCTGCAAACACTGACTGAAAGATCGACTGGGCTGTTGGACTTTTTAAATCGTGGAGGCAACACAGGTTGAAAACAGATGTTGTCGAAGTGTTTCAAATTGGGTGGTGCGACATTGATGCCGACGACTTGAATGCGGAACATCTCAGTTTTTGTTTGTGCTGTTTTGTCAACAAAGTGAGACACCAGGATGGCAAAGAATTTCCTGGTAAGTCGCTGTACGAGTTGGTTGTTTTGATT
>JAAUXT010147062.1_pt1 | contig 14222 bp, 18 predicted proteins | sample 7278171 | NCBI WGS metagenome assembly JAAUXT01 (sample SAMN14350112, study PRJNA611818) | marine sediment metagenome | isolation source: surface marine sediment (1.8m) | place: French Polynesia: Moorea | collected 2018-08 | reverse complement strand
TCTATTCAGGGACAGAGTTTTATTGCCTGTTCACAATGGCAGGGTAGGGAAGTCTAACACCATACTGATGCATTACAGAAGAAAATACATGGTTTTGAGCGTACATAACATGAGATGTCCTTTATAAATCAGAAGACCACGCGCAAGCGTCAGCACGGCAGGTCAACAGACCACACAGAGCTGTAGACCGTAAAACTCCGCGCATAAGTCGCACCTCAAGTTTGGCTCCAAAAATCTTATTTTTCCCAATATATTTGCCAAGTTTAGCAATACCAAAGAGTAAGTGGAAATTTTGTTGCTTTCTCATGAATCTTGAGAGATCTTTAATCAGGTGTATCATTTGGCTTCTAGAAATTCCAAAATTTATGTAAAAATACCAAAAATATACTTGCAAAAAGAAAAAAACAACACATTTTGGTCAAGAACCAAAATCCCCAAAAATACGGTTTCCTAATTTTGGGCCTCTGAGATCCAGAAACCAGCAACCAATGAAACAGGCATTTCCCCTTTTATTGGTCACACCTCCACTTTTGATGTCAAAAATGGGTTCAAAAGAGTGCGACTTATATACGCGGGGTTTTATGGCAGGCACGTTGGTCGGGATTTTCGGAAAAAATTGTCTCGCGCCCTGTTGGAAAAGTTTGGACATTTCCTGATGGACTGTGAACACGCGAGCCGATTCAGGCGACACTTACAGTTGACGGCGAACTCGGCTTTCTTGCTGGCGTCGACGGCGACGAGCACGACGCGCTCCGAACCCGATCCTGACTCCGCCATGCATCAAGTCCGCAACTGTCTTCAAGGAAAACACATCTGCTGCCGAATTCTTTGGAAGCGAAAAACGTCAAGCCTCCAAAGAGAAACGGGAGCAATCAAGTGTTCCAGTGAGCACCACAAGTCAGCTTGTCGTTCCTGACACTGCAGTAAAGCTGGCTCTTCCTCGGCGGCCAAAGTCAATGGACATATGTAAGCTGTTCCGAATGTCTCTTCATTCCGCTCTGGATATCAGTCTAATTAATGTGGAGGAGAACGGATCCATTTGGACATTACTGTTGCAGCATCGCTTCTGCATGCGGAGGCGCGCAGCACGAGCGGGTCAATATTCAAGTTTCGCGGCGGCGTTCGGCTCGCGCGGAGCGGAAGCTGCAGCTCCAGCTCTTCGTAACACCCATGACAGGCAACTCACAAAGTTTCAGCACAACCAAGAAAACGGTCCAAGAAAAGGGAGTCTCACCCACCCTTGGAAGTGCATGCTGCTCTCCCGTGTTGACCAAAAGAGCACGCAAAACGTCGAAGCGTTCTCATTGTTTCGATCAAACAGAGCGCATTCTGCTTCTCCCGTTTGGTCTACCTCCTAAAGTTCTCCAGTTTATCCATGCAGGTTCGGGGGATGGGGCTCTGGTTCCAACCTGGGTCCCACGTTGGTTGGGGAGCTCAACTTAACTGCACGCGCTCATGTGTCGTTGTCCTCCGTAAAGCACGTGAGCACGACTGCAACTGTATCATCATTGCAGCGTGCACCACTCAGAGGGCGGGTCCGAGGCAGAGGCTTGGTTCGTTTCAAGGGGATTGGTGTGTGTACACGTGTGTGTGTGTGTGTGTGTTTGTGTGCGTTTCTCGGGGTTTTAGCGGACTGTTGCTCAGCGAGTTATCTGCATGTTGAACCGCTTCTCCAGTTGCGTCTGACCACAGCGCGCAGAGGGACAAGACAAAACGTCTTCAGGGGTCAGCTCCTCTGACCCAGGAGCCGAACTGAACGGTGTTTCCGAGACGTGGGAACCACGACCGGTCTTTACACGCTTTTGTCTTGTCGGAACACACAAACAATTGATTCGTCAAGTGTTTTCTGTTGTTTATCTTCCTCTTATCAACCCATTGATTCGTGCGAACACCGGGTCAGGAAAAACAAAAGGTGAAACCGAACCTTACAAATGTCACTTTCTCAGCAAGAACGTTGAACATAGTACGTGACGTGCCACCATCACCTCAAAAGTTCAGCAAAAACAAGCACACCCCTGCTGTTAATGTGTGTGATAAATGACACTGCATGGTACGACACATGTATGTCAACTTTTTCAGCAAAATTTTGCTGCATTCAAGAAAACTCATGAAAACGGCTTGTTACACTCAAAATCACCTTCAGCTGGAAAACAAACTGTGTAAATCACGTCCAACAGTTCGATTCGAATGCGCGCAACTTGCTTGTGGCCCCAACTGCATGTGGATGAAGTGCCTCGTTGTTTTGCTCTTGAAAACTCCTTTCCAAAATACCTTTTTTGTTTTCACACAAGTCCAGTTCTGAACGAAAGTCAGGGTTTGGCGTGCCAAGAAACGCCGTCGCCGACGACATCCAGAGCGTTGGTGTGCTGGTTCACGTGCACGATCTCCCACCTCCGCATCCAGGGACCAGACACCGTCGTGTCGAACTCTTCTATTTCCTGCCAACATGACGAAAAGACTTCCAAAGTGAGCGGGTTGGACGGGATCTGTGGCAGACGGGATCTGCGGCATCGAAGTACTGGAAGGGCACCATAAGGACGTGGCAATTTGAGGCTGTCACGTTTTGATCTTGAATTCTTGTGTAATCTGCACCTTTCCAATAAATTCAGCTTGTTTGTCGTTCCTGTTGACGGCATCAAACGGTTCCCAGTCGATTTTGAAGTCTGGGTCGGCCGACCGGAGTTTGATCCCGTCCTTGAGGCCGTGGAAGCCCGGCTTCTGGTCAGCTCGCTGCCAGCGCAGGTCAAGACTCCACCTCACGTCCTGGGACAGGTTGTTCAGGCTGCAGGGCCAACAAAGGTCACGTGTACGTTGTGCTTGGAGAACACAATTCAATGATCAAGCAGCGAGCGAAGTGGCTGCTCCTTTCTCACCTTCGGTGGGGAATCAGGTTGTTGATGAACAAAGCTCCACCGTAGGGAACTGGACACGTCACGACGTCCTGCTTCATATCAACGCCCAGGGTCCTCTCCATCTCTTCCTCCTCGAGCATGACGTACCACGTTCCTCCGTGGCAACACTGGTGCGTCGCCACGCGCCCAGTTCTGTGCCCACCTTTCACAACCTGGAAGGAAGAACAAGAACAACTTGATGCGTTTGAACCTGTTCAGAGCGCACGCTTTGAAAGAAAGGCTGATGTTGGTTTCAGTAGCGTACGTGGTGTGGAAAATATAATTTTGTAGGAAAACGTGTCTTCAGTACCTGCATGCACCCATTTATTTCATTTGAATCCAGCAGAGGTATCCAGGCGGTGGGCTGCAGGACATCGTACGAATCATTGTCCAGGTAACCAACATCTGTAAAATGAATCCAAGGGGAAAAGGAGAAGCAATTTTAATGAACCTTTGACCGACCGGTTTGTAAGTTTGGCGAAATCATTCTTGTCATCACAGCCTCCGAAATCTCTGACGAGGAGCGGATCCAGGATTTGGTCCAGAACAGAGGTGACTTCACGGTGGAAATGTACACGAATTCATGTGCAACTGACATGCATGGAGCCTCTTGAGCGGCTCATTTCCACTTAACAGCAGTTGACAAAACATTCAGTTTGAAGATGGACGAGCACTCCGGAATGAAATGTTCACTGACAAACCTTGATGCCAGGGCACCGTGGTGGCCTCGTTTTTCGGAGTTTTTGTCCTCAAGTTCCACACGGGGTGTCCGATGATCTCCTTCGTGTTCAGCAGTTGTTCTGCCAGATTCAGCAGGCGTTCGTTCGACCAAAGGTTCCGAAACGCCTGCAATTGACCCGACAATTTAGCTCGTTTTATTCTCTTCAATGTCTCATCGGAAGAAGCGCTGTCGAACACTATCTGCTGGTCAATGCATGTCGTCTTGCAAATTCCCTTTGGGGAACCGTCAATTGAAACTTCGTTGGTGAGCAAAGAAAGAGGAAGTTCTGCACAAACCGGCGGCAGTCTGCCGAGCTTATGCAGCATGATGTTTGCGCCAGGAAATTCCGTCTCAAGTTTGGTGAGTCTTTGAAAGAAGCCGGCATCTTGGTGAAGCTCTGAAATGCGAAATACAGTACAGCTTTGTTGTTTCGCCTCGTTTTTCGTTTGTTTGGGGATGAGAAGGCAAAGCAGCGAGCAAGCCCTGGACGCTGTTGGCGAGTCAGAAATGCCCGGTGTCAAAAATGCGCAGTGCATTTTCCACTCGACGACCGTCCGAGTCAAAAAGCCCCCAGGGCATTTTTGACAACCGGGGCATTCTGACACTCCGACAACGCACTTTTTATTTTTCCTCCGTTGTACAGTTTCTGCGCCAATTCGTCCACGAGCAGTTTGATGGCTTCTCTGCAAGGATCCAGCTCAGAAGCAGTGTCGAAATAATCCTCCACAACTACGTAACCCTGGAAGCAGATTGTTGTGTATTGTGTGCAAGCTTACATACGTCATATACAACATCAACCAGTGCTCAGCTTCAGATCACAAGTTTCACCTGCTCGAAGAACTGTTTGATTTGTCCGGGAGTGAACTGTCCGGGTTTGAGCTGCTCTGGCTGCGGTGGGATGGTGGTGAACACCTCCGGATGAGCCTCATTTGTCTGCCCCGGCCACTTCTTCTCGTCGTCCATGTTGATGCCAGACCACAATGTTTCAATTTCTGACCAAAAACTGTTCAGCCAGTCATGTGACTTGCACGTAGCTATTCTTCAATACAGACCCATGAGACCCCAGGTCTGAGCAAATGAAGTGATAACATGGCGACAACACGCTTCTGTAAAAAAGTTGCACCACTGCGTGTGTGGCGAGCACCGTTTACCCAAGGTCAGTTCCAATTTCTGAACTGTAGAGGATCCAGACAAAATAGGTCGAGAGTCGACAGAGTTGCCATCTAGATTCCAGTTCCACCAACAGACGTAACGTCCCAAACTACAAAGCTCTTCTCGCGGGAAACTCAGCGGAAACGAGCTCTTCACAAGAAGGCGAAATATGAAACCAACATGGCGGCGCCCAGGAGCGTGAATGTTATCGTTCTTTTGTTTGGATTTTGTGCACCATTTCTCTCCGTAGAACTTCTGTTTGGCTATATTTTGAAACTGAAGTGATGAAGTTGAGTCATCCGAAGAACTTGCTCTTCCTGTACTTGTTTGCGATCGCCCTCTCGGCCGTATGGATTCTTACCAGCGTAGGTGAGGAGAGTTTGTTCCTCTGGTTGATCTGAACGAAGAAAACCAGCCCACTGAAGTGATGTTAAAGATGCTACAAATTTCTTCTTCGACTTTATAGATGTTTCAGTTCGGTTGAGAAAGATACCCTGTCTTCGGGTGGCTGTTCTCTGCGATTGATTGCAGCTTGTTGGCAGAACTTTGCTTTTCTGCACATCTGTCAGCTGATCAAACACTGGCTGAATAGATGTACCACAAACGAACTGTTTCAAACTGCATTGCAGCGACATGGTGCCCTTCGAGCAAACAGGATACGCCGAGCTTTCCGCACGTCGCATCCAACGCGGAACAAATGTTCCGTTCGCAGAGGACCGAACTTCAGCTGCAGGAGCAACGTCTCGCCCAGCGGGAAGAGCGCCTCAATCGGATCCAAACTCATCTGAGGAAGAAATATCCAGATGACGTTGACTTCATTACCAGACTGTCTCAAGATCATTCGCCCACCATCTATGCAATAACTCCAACCCACACCCGACCTGTGCAAAAAGCCGAATTGACTCGTCTTTCCCATACATTCCTGCACGTGCCAAATTTTCACTGGATCGTCGTGGAAGACGCCAGAGCCAAAACCAATCTAGTCACTCGCTTCTTGAAAAACAGCGGCCTCCCGTTCACGCATTTGAATGCGGAAACTCCACCTGAATACAAACTGCAGGATGAAGATCCGAACTGGTTGAAACCCAGAGGGGTGCTGCAACGGAACAAAGGCCTTGAGTGGATTCGGAGTGAGTTGGATCCTGTCAAAGATCGGGGCGTCGTCTACTTTGCGGATGATGACAACACATACTCTCTTCAAGTTTTTGAAGAGGTACGCTGAACGCAGTCTTCAATTTGGTTGCACCTCAATTGGAAAAGATATCGGCAGTTCTACACAGTTCGATTTCCTGCTTTCGCCAATGTTGGAAAACAAGTGACCGCACGAGTCGCGATGGTGACCTATTGCCAACTTTTTTACAGACGCGTCCTTCAGAGCGAGCCTGGTTTGTGCACTGGCAGCAGATTGAGGCAGTGGCGATAATTAAAACCAAGATTTTTTCAGTTGTGATCACCATTATCAACCCCCCTGGTGAGGGCGGAGCGGTTGTCAAAAGTGGTCACCCTGACCACGACCAAGAATTTGTCAGGAGAGATCAGTCCTGCTGCTCAGTGGTGACCAGGTGCTGGCTTCTACGATTGCGTGACGCGCTTGTGCACAAAGCTCTGCTTTGATGACCAGCAGGCGCCGATCGAAGGGAGAGGGGCTTGTACCCTCTTCTCCTGTCAAAACATGTTCATCCCTTGTCTTGGACCTGTACAAATCAAAACTGGCAAGGCCCTCTCCTGCCTTCAAGTTGACGTCGCTACCAACTTGACATTGTTGGCCAATTGTTACTTCCACATTTTTACGGGGAAGTCCCAATTTTGACGTACCCCTTTGGATGGGAGAGGGGAATCTGGACAAAACTTGATTGGAACGCACACTTCGACGTTTGAACAAGGCAGTACGTGTGAAAAGATAAGTTTATATGTCTTGCTTTGCAGATGCGAACAACAAAGCGGGCATCCGTCTGGCCAGTGGGATTGGTTGGGAAATTGCGTTACGAGACGCCCATTCTCAAAAACGGCAAAGTCCACAGCTTCTTCACGGCATGGAAACCAGAAAGACCTTTCGCCATGGACATGGCAGGATTTGCAGTCAACATAAAGCTACTATTTGAATTCCCTGAAGCCAAATTTCTGTCGAGAGTCAAAAGGGGATACCTGGAGTCTGCATTCCTGGATCAGCTGACCAGTCGCAGCGAGTTGGAACCCAAAGCCGACAACTGCACAAAGGTGGGGAAAATGAAAGTTTGTCGCACGCTGTTATTTCCGCTTGAATTGAGCACCGCGACCAAAATGAGCCAGCTGAGCTTGATGGATTCCCGACCTGTCTTGAAATCAGAGTGAGCAGACCTCAAGCAACCAGATCCCAGTTCGTATTTCTGGAATTTGACCTTCATCGCAGAGAAGTGCACCTCGAATTGGGTGAAAATGACCAGAACAGTACCGGTATTTCTCACGCCAGCTTGCAGCCATCCTTCTTGGCTGTCTTTCGTTACAACAGAAATTTCGCAGATCCACGTTGAACTTTTATATCATTTGCAGATCTTGGTGTGGCACACCAGGACGGAGAAAGCGGACTTGAGGAATGAGGAGCGCTTCAAAAAACTTGGTGCGAGAGGATCAGATCCGAATGTGGAAGTGTGATCTTGAGAATTAAAATCTTGTGACTATGTTTGCCTGAACGAAATTGATTGGAATCTCATGAAGTTTCGATGGCGAAATCATGAAGCTTCGATGGCGAAATCGAGTATTTCAGTGGGGAAAATCCTTTTCACGATTTTCGCCGACGCTGAATCTTTTTCAGTCCCGAATTCTGCCACTTCATCAGAGGATTTGCAGGATTCGTGATACTGTCAGTTTCATTGTGTGTGTGAACGTTTTTGCTGAGACGACTGAACATCAAGGTGCTGAACACTGTCTTCCTGTGTGAAAACACATTGTAAGGGCTTTGACGCGTGCAGAATTTTCGTTTGGGAAGAACCAGCAATCTTCTGAGTGCAATGATGTTTGTACTTGTCGTTGTTTTCATATGTCGCTGGATTCGACAAGATCTGAGTTGTCCTGTGTGAATGTCTGTTGCACCTGCAATCATTCCGTCACGTCCAGGTCAAGATGTCGACGTCTGTTTCAACACGCATTCTGTACAAAGAATGAAAGTGAGCTGCACAGAAAGAATCCGTCCGGAATCATGGTTGAAAATTGGCTTCCTCCCAGTTTGAACTCGTCCAATCGGAACAATTTTAGCGACGTCCAGATCAAGATTTCACACCTTTCTACGTTGCAATCTGGTGAGCAGCATCACGCTTCACATTGAAACTTCGCTGATTCTAAGATTGCACTTCAGAACAGGTGGTCCAAGTGTTGTTCCGAATCCTCGTCATGCTTGAGACATTTTTGTCAAATGTTTCGCGCGAAGCAAAGTACCGGTAACATTGACTTGGTTTTCGTCTGTTTCAATATCATTTGGGACTTCAGCGAGCGAATTCGCTGCGGGTATGGTCGTGTTTTCTCGTACTGGTTTTTTGTGTCCGTCAAAATTAGTTTCGGGGTTTCAGGTGTTATTTTTTCTTTCTCTGTGGAATGAATAAAATAAATGAAAACAATGCCACCACTGAATGAAAGTGATTTTGAGTTCAGGCTTCAAAATTAGACTGCTCTGCATCCGTCCGTAATTTTGAGGTGAGCGGGCGAACAAACTGATGTGTGGAAACGATCGTGAACTCCATCCACACGTGTTAGGCAGTGGCAACCACTCGGACTTTCAGGAGTCCGTCGAGCCCATGAGTCACACTCAAGGTCCTGCAGAAAGGACTGAGTACGCTGCTTTTCCAGCTGTTCGGTTACGTCACAAAGCAGCTCGATTGAGTAGCACCAGTCGAGGGCAGGTAACGTTCAGCGTGTCAAAACATCGTGCTTTCACACACGACACTGCAACATCGAAAACCTACGACATGCCTGACAAGTTCATTGTCAGAGAATTGAGAGCACAGCTGTGCGCATGGTGATTGCATGTTTGTTGGCAACTTTGTGTGGGCACCGCGATTCAGTTTGGTATCTCTTCGGCTGAAATGCAGAAACCTCCGCAAATCGAGTCAGAAAATTTTTTTGCGCCACGAATCAACATCCAAAGCAGGGTTTGACTTTCACGGGCAACGACAAATCTTGTGAAAGTTTGGACGCAATTTTCAAGAGAAAGCTTCGAGACATCTGTTGCCGTAATAGTGTATTTCGCCTTGGAAATTTAAATAAAACCCACGTACAAGCACGTCAGTTACAAAAATCACCGTGACATCTTGCATGCGAAAAAGAAAATTCTCAAGTTCACAAACAAAGTTTGAATAGTGAAGCGACAACAAACAATGAAATGCGAAATTACTCGTCCTTGGAAAAGAAGATTGTCAGAGATAATTACATATTTCAAGGTTCATAATTTGGGGAATCACCAGTTGAACGCTGCGGCCACATTTCTTTGTCCGGAGTAATTTCGCATGTTCGACAGAAATGGCGTCTTCTGTACAAATGGTGTTGACTTCTATGTCTGCAAGCACAACATCACAAACACAAATCTGAGCGCTGTAAGTCCGGACTTCCTACCCTCACAACTGACTGCCTGGCAGTCTTGGCTGTGTCATGAACCACACAAGTTCAACAATGGAAGACATCGTCAACAGCGTGGAATTTGCCAAATCAAACATTCCCACAAAAGTAACAAGAAAGAAACAACAAGGTCAATTTTTCATTTCCAGAAAATACAAATGGAAATGTGCCCGTCGCCCCACCATGCAGTATGGCGGCTTTTCTGCTCATCCCTCCCACACAAACACTTAACACACACGATTGACCCTACATACGAGCACCGTGGTGGTCCAGAAACACTGTATTTCTGAGTTTGAACTCGTCATTCATGCCACAAATACAGAAACAATTACACCTGTATTCTCAGTCGTGCACTCGTGCACTGGCAAAAGTACACGTGTTGTGGAGTGCTGATGTAAGAACATATCAATTCAACAATCAGTGGCTGTACGGATTGTCCAAAATGGCCCGGACTGCAGGACACTGCCACGACACACAAAATGGAATTTCTGCACGTCTCGCCTTTCACCTTTAACAAACGAAGACAACAGGACGGAAAGTGTGTTCACTTCTCAAATGTTGAAAAATATCGTCAAACAGGTTGAGTTGCAATGCAGAAAGAGGACCCAAGAACAAATGCAGATCTATTTGCACGCGATCTAGTTCGGGTGTGTCAGATTTCACAGGCAATGCAGGCGAGACCGAAAATTTCTCTTTGGTGACCCAGAGAAACCCTCACGAAAACCACTTCGATTCGTGAATGGCTGGACACAAGGTCCGCTTCACCAGAAAAAGAACGTGCCCAGTGTCCGCGTCTGCAGCTTCGTGCACTTCAAGGTTCTATGGCTCGGCAAACATCGACATTGCTCCAAAGACTGCTGTTCCCTGACTCTTAGACTCGGTTCTTTGTAAACAGACAGGCAAACGTCAGAATCAATGTGAAATTCATGACAATCATCAGTGCGCACAAAACGATGGCCACGTCAAATTTGAGATTGATACACCAGTCACTTGTCAAACTACGAAAGTCAAAGACCTTGCTCAACACAGAAAGCGTGCCCATTGTCCCACAGAAACAATTTTCAAAACAACGAAGATTTCATTTGGGCTCTGAAATCTCAGAGATGCGTGAACAGTCTCCAGCTTGCGTCACCACTTGTCCGTGTTTCCGGAAAGCAGAATAATCTCACCGCTTTGCGTTTTTGAAACACACTCGGAAAGATTCGAGTGAACAGGGCGTCTTCGCCTCCAGAGCTCGCCGTCTCGTCACGCGATGGGTGCGACTTCGGAAACGCCAAAACACAGGATTGCCCTCGACGACTCAAAATTGGATTCTGCTCGTGAGAATTCATCCTCACAGTGGAATCTCCAGGACCGCTCCAAATGTTGACATCAGATCTCCAAGGAAGTTCCTTTTTCAGCCAACTCTCAAGTTGATTCAGCACACACAGTCTGCACACACACACACACACACACACACACGCACGCACCACACAAGCGCGCATCACATCACAACACAACACAAGCAAGCCGCACACACGCCTGCAGTCCGTTACTAGTGTTGGGAGGTGGAGTTATGGTTGGAGTGCGGCAATGTGGAGTAGGGAAACCCTGCCGAGGCTCCCTCCGCCGGGTGCTCCTGAACAATGGCTGCTTGCAGCGCCACCGGCGTCAGCCACTCCTTCGGGATCGCCTTCTCGAGGAATGGAATACACGAGCTCACGTACGCCAGTCGGTTCACCCAGCTTGGAGGCTCTTTGCCGCACAGAATCTACAGTGGAGAAAGATTTCTATGTCAAGCAAACGATGCGACTTGTTGCTTCACCAGCATTGAAAAGAGCACGGCACGGATCAGTTTCTTTCAAACGAATGCTTTGTTCTCGGCGACCAAGAGAATCGCCGCAAACAACGCGTGTCTACCAGTTCAGCAATGTTGTTTATAAACAGATCTATTTGACATGGTGCCACTCATTTCATGGTGGGCCAGTCTCTTTGAGACCATCACAGATTGCACAGTACGAGGGCGACCCCTGATGTGAACCCCACCTGTGTCAAGGCTGTGGTGAAGTGGTTGCAGTTTTTGTTCAGCAGGTGATACTGATCCCCTCGGAATTCCTTGCCCAAATTTTCAACAATGTTTTTGACGTCATCGGGATTGAAGTCTGTTGTTCCTATTGGTATAGTCTCTCTGCAAATAAAAGTTGACAAATTCGATCTCACTGCACGGACTGTCTTGCTGTTTCCTCGGAACACACGTGATGTCGAGAAAACTACAAAGGCAGATATCGAATGGAAAACACGGAAGTTTCTTGACAGCCCACAAAGCGTGCACTAAACTGCGTCTCTCAGTCATTCATTGAGATCTCAATTTTTCGAAGATTGAAGAAAGTTCTTGCAAACGACCTGGCCAAAACGGATGGAAGCACACAAGATACTTGCTTGAATTTGAATTGCTCCCCGAGATCTTCTGCATCTTTGGGGGCAATTTCAAACACGCCTGAGAAGGGGAAAGGATGTCCTCCGTAAGCGTATTCTGGAAACGAACAAAAGATAAATGTCAAGAATTTCAGTTGTACACAGCAGAGCTCAGATAGCAGTCTTGAACACAGCTGGCAGAAAAGGGTCCGTCTGTTTCCAGTGGATGTGGACGAAGACAATTTTGTCTTTCTCAGAAGAATGCAATGCCGTGGAAACCCTGGCGATTGAACGTCTGCAATCTTTCCGTTTGGCTGCTGCAAATCCAAAGTGCGTGACAAAACTGAAAACGATCGCCACTGCAATCGTGAAGACTTTCCTTCAATTTCCCGTGAATCGCAAAGGAAATTGCGTGAGACATGAAGAGGTCGTGTGCTATGTGCACGCGATTTTGACAATGCCGCGTCCCTTTTCCACAAAACAAATTTTTCTTCCGATGTCAAACTTTCACCAGGGAGATACAATCCGTGCACAACCGCAGTTCTTCCAAATTAAGTTGAAACCGGAGACGAAGCGTGAAATAGGAACCGACCCAACACCGGATCGCCACACCCTGGACCAAGTTCTCGGGCCAAACATTCGTCCAGCGAGGTTGAGCAGGAAGCAGATCGACACCCATGCATGCACTGTTTTCCATTGGCCACAGCAGAAAAGTGAATGCACGGCTGTGTTGTGAACAGGAGAGGGGCGGGCTGGGGTCCATTCCGACTCAGTGAAAGCGGCGAAACGCGACCCACCCGGAGAGGTTCAGTGCTCACACCACGGAAAGCAGAATCATGTTTTACCGGGAGCACGGAAAACACTGAAATGAACGCCGCATGCCGCCTTCAGTCACACAATGCACAACGTACAAGCAGCTTTGTCATTGTGAGTCAATCTGTAGCGGTGACATCGCTGAGCTGCTGAGCCCAAGGGCTTTGCGGAGAGAATATTAGGAGTGAGAAGGCGTGTCAGCAAAAGTTAGGGCCGCCAGTCTGACACAGGCAATCCACCCAACAAATTGCCGAGTCCGGCTACATCATCACTGATCACAACACTCTTTGTTGCTGAGGAAGCAGCTGGCCAATCCCAACAGCCACTTCAGAACAACACCTATTTGGCTCTGGGCAACATCGCTGTTTTTGGAATGTAAAGAGTGAAACTTTCTGACTGACCTGGAAAAAGATGTTCGCGTCAGCGTTGTTGTGTTTCATCAACGAAAATATAACAGTGTGGATTCCTGGATTCCGAACCAGACAATTACAAGACCAAAGGCAATCTCAATCTTTCTGAGCCACTGCAAGAAGCGATGCAGAACTTGCGATATTTTGCTCTTTCAATGCCCGAACGTCAAACATGGCTTGCTCTGCCGTCCAGCTGCATCCTCAGGCCCCTGTGATCTTCCACGGCAACAAGGATTTGTTCAGCGTGGTCCTTCATACAGTTTACTTTTTTGGAAATGCTCCAAAATTCAGTCACCTGAATTTTGCTCAAGCACAAATTCTCAGCACCAGCGAAGAAACTTCAGGCCACCCTGTTCTGGTAGGTGCACTTTCTCCACAAAACAACTTTCACGCATATACAATTATTCCGTTCGGTTCACCTGCATCTGCTGCTCCTCGGTCTGCTGCATATTTTTGGGGCATCGCCGCACAATTTGTACAATCCACACATACCAGAGTGAATCAAACCGATAACATGTACACTTCAAGTTGACCTGTCAGTGTCTTTGTCCCAGCACTTTAACGCAATTTGTCGTCACAGCTGCTTGACAAACTTCGCGCGCATGTTTGTTGCAAAAAAATATGTCGCAGGGTTCTCCACGTCAGACCAAAATTTCACTGAGGGTTTGGAAAATATGTATCCTGGTAGATTCTGATCTTCGTTTCTGTGCGCGGATTGGCTGGGGTGGAGGGAGGATGCATTGTCGCGACATTTCGAAATTGAACGTTGTGTGCCATTTCCTGTCCCCTTTCTCTTGGATAGCGGTTGGTCTGCAGAAGGGAAATAAGCTGCGCTGGGAGGGGCAGGGTTTGCAGTGTTTGGAGCAGAAAGGACGCCTGTTTTTGTTTGAATTATTAAAAGATTCAAAACATTTTGCATGGACCTGAACCCGGGGCAAACATCTGTTGGTTGCTGCATGGGAGAAAGTGAGTTTGCAGTGTTGGAACTGTTGCACTGCACCAGCCCTCCTCCTTGGTGCCCATCCACACCTTGTTGGGAGGACTGCGAGACACTCGTGTGAAATTTCTCCGCGACGCGTACCGGCAATCAGTCAAGTAATCGATTGGAGTGAAAACAAGAAGCAGTGCTCAAGGCAACTGCAGCGCGAAGTCCCTTGCCGGCCGGTAATGTCGTCAATTCTTCCTTGTCCTCCTTGTCTTCTCCTCAAGGGGGTCCAGCAGGGGAAGGGGGGTCTGGCAGGGGAGGGGGTCCGGCAG
>JAAUXT010121720.1_pt1 | contig 14222 bp, 13 predicted proteins | sample 7278171 | NCBI WGS metagenome assembly JAAUXT01 (sample SAMN14350112, study PRJNA611818) | marine sediment metagenome | isolation source: surface marine sediment (1.8m) | place: French Polynesia: Moorea | collected 2018-08 | reverse complement strand
CACGTTGGCGTGACGCACGTTGGCGTGACGCACGTTGGTGTGACACACATTGGCGTGACGCACGTTGGTGTGAAGCACATTGGTGTGATGCACGTTGGTGTGACGCACGTTGGCGTGACACACGTTGGTGACGCATGTTGGCATGACGCACGTTGGCATGATGCACGTTGGCGTGACGCACGTTGGCGTGACGCACGTTGGTGTGACACACGTTGGCGTGATGCATGTTGGCGTGATGCACGTTGGTGTGATGCACGTTGGCATGACACACGTTGGCATGATGCACATTGGTGTGATGCACGTTGGCATGATGCACGTTGGCGTGATGCACATTGGCATGACGCACGTTGGTGTGATGCACATTGGCATGATGCACATTGGCATGACGCACGTTGGCGTGACACACGTTGGCGTGATGCACATTGGCGTGACACATGTTGGTGTGACGCACGTTGGCTTGACGCACGTTGGCATGAAATTTTCAGGGCGTTCCACAGCAAATAGGAACGAAATTCAATCTTGTGACGAGAGGTGATGTTGCGGTTTTCTTCGGTCTGACCCAGGGAGCCACGACTCCACCATTTTCTTGTCCGATTTGCTCTGAATGGGGCGAATAGAGATTTGAACGCGTCTCTGAGGGAGATAAGATCGCGACCGCTCATCTCTCTCCATCTCCCTTCAGGGCTCGTGCCATAGGGGGTTTTCACATTGGGTGACGCGTGGTCGTATTTTGCGCTGACGTCAAAAATGCCACCTTTGGGTTCAGTGTTCAATTTTGACGCTGACGTCAAAACCACGACCGTGCGCCACCAGCGTGAAAACCTCTATACTGCACGTGTGATGTGCGCTTGGACGTTGTGCAAGTCAAATGACGAGTCGGCAGTGATGTAGCGTGTGTTCAATGGTGTTGGGACGCAACGATTGTCACGCCCAACAGACCTCAATGGGCGCTGCGTCTTAAGTGACGACACAAGCGACGCCGCGTATGACGCTTCTGATGACGCAGCGCACGACGCACAGATCCACAGCGACGCAGCGCGTGACGCATCCAGCGTGAAACAGGCTTCACTCCCATCAACGTCTCATAGAATAGATCTGAGATCGAGATTTCTACACCTGAGAAATTGCGTAAATGTTTCTGGCGTCTGCGTGTTGATCTACATTTGAACTGAAACATTTTTCAATACATGTTTCTCTTCAAGCACAGGCGAGCCAAAATTGTCCTTGCTGTTATAGAAGACCAACATTCTGAAATCTGCTAACATTTCACATTTCAAAAAGCTCCAGTCCAAACGAGACACCAACAAAACGGAAAAAACCACAAAAAATAGAATTTCTTTTCTCCTCCACCCAATTAGGAATTTTTCCCTTTCATACAGATTCTCCAACACCAGGTTGAAAGAGTCTCTGACTGCAATGAGCTGGAAGCATGGAGGCCCTGCTCCCGTCGTCTGAAAGAAATTCTTCACTCAAATTGGCGGCTTGAAATCCACTTCGCCTTGGGAAACATCTCACAGAGTTTAGGAGACAAAATGAGAATTTCTTCCTTTGAAGGGTTTCTTCTCCCTGTTTGGTTCGCTTCGTTTGACGGTCTGAAAAGTTGCGCAACAAATTGCTGCATGGGACTTTTTTCGATTTTCTTGCTTGGCAACGGTGAACTGCTTGGAATTCAAGAAAACACTGAAAATATTTTGCGAAAGAGGTGACGGACACTGAGGCCCATGTCCACTACACAGCGAAGCCATCAAGAGCAGATCCAGAAAAAATCACGCACACACGTGCACGCACGCACGCACGCACGGACGCAGACGGGACATACAGACACACACACACACACACACACACACACACACACACACACACACATACAGAGTCACAGTCTCTGTCTCTGTCTTCTCTGTCTTCTCTTTCTCTCTTTCTCTCTTTCTCTCTCTCTCTCTCTTACACACACGCACACACACACACATATGACGACGATATTTTTTTGGTTTCTATTTCCCGTATCAACGTTTCAGTTGTGATCGCCCCCCCTCCCCCCACGACTCTTGTCTCGCCCCTCTCCATCAAACCCTTCATCCGCTCCCAGACCTTCGCCCCATTCGTCGCGCTCAATAACTTTTTAACTGCAGATGCATGTTGCTCGATGTGATCGACTGTTTCTCTTCCGCGACGCTGGGTTCGCATTCAGTATTCAGCGTCGTTGTGCAAATTGAGTCAAATGCGCGCACCCTGTCAGAACAAGCGCGTTGCTATTGCTTTGGAATAACGTTCTTTCTGCGCACACACAGTGCGCATTGACAATTCCTCAAAAACCCACAAAAGCACTGGTCTGCCCTTTTCGTTTTTGCTTTTTTTTCTCGCGGCCAAAGTTGAGACTTCAGTCGCATGGGATGGGATGGGGAAGAGCAATCCAGGGTGGTCACAGGTGTGGGTCCCTCCCTCCAGGGGTGTTCGTGAATGACCTGCAAAATGTTTCTCAAATGGGGATCGGGACCCACCTTGAAAATTAAGCACAAAGAATGAGGCTTGACGCTTTTGCGTGAGTGAGTTTTGCTGCCTGGACAAAATCTACGTCATTTCACCAGGTTTGACAGTGCACTCAAGAGTTGTCGTGGGTAATGGGTGGAAGAGGCTCAAATGGACAAATCGAATCCGGGTCCCACATCTCCGGATCTCTCCACTCCGGGGCCCCGCACCTGCACTCCGTCCGTCCGCACCGGTCACTCCGTGGTCAGTCCGGACCAGAATGCAGTTTGCGTCATGCCAGGGCTCCTGATTACAAAGACCTGCAATGGTAGCCCCTGGCAAAGCTAATCTCCTTGACCAGGGGGTGTGTTCCACACAGAGAATGTGCACTCCATGCGCTGTCCGCTTCCACAGTCCACACCGGTCACTCAGTGGTCAGTCCAGACCAGAATGCGGTTTGCGTCATGCCAGGGGCCTTGATTCTGAAGAGCTGTCCAGGGGGGAGGTAACTCTTTGAATCCATGCGGTGCCACCGTCCGAGCCGGTCACTCAGCGGCCAGTCGAGTGCCCAGATCACAATGGAGCTTGCGTCATGGCACAGGCTCCTGCTCCCAAAGAGCTGCGTGGGGCCCTGGAAAAGCCAATCTCCTTGACCAGGACCGGGAAGCTGATTGGAGCGTGTTTTGCACAGAAAATTTGCCCTCCGAGCGCTGCCCGTTTCCACAGGCCACACTGGTCACTCAGCGGTCACTCAGCGGTCACTCAGTGGTCAGTCCAGACCACAATGCAGCTTGCGTCATGGCAGGGCTCTTGATTCTGAAGGGCTGTTTTTGGGGCGAGTTACCGTGAATTCATTGAGCTGCAGTATGGGAACACACTTGACCAAGTTACTGGGAAGGAAGGTCCAGTTCCACATGAGCACAAGAAGTGGGATCTTCTTTCTGTCGGAAACTTGCCTTCGCACAGACTTAGTATATACCGGGGCACACCACACTGGGAGAGTTCACTCCTGAGTGAAAGGAAAAGGGAAGACGGAGCCCAAGCACAAACTCCAGTGCCTTGTCTCAGAGTCCAGGCTTGGAGTCACAAGTTCTCAGAAGGAACAATCATATTCTTGGAGACGTTGCCTGGCTCCCTTCTGATCTGTTGAGCCTTCTGAAACTGTGCGCAGAAATGCTTGGGACCCTTCCAGGACCTCAAAGAGAGAGAGAGAGAGAGACAGACAGACAGACAGACAGACAGACAGAGACAGAAGAGTGTGTGTGCGTGTGTGTGTGCGTGTGGGTGAGGACTGAACGGTCTGCAGGCCCCTGGCTCTCACTGCCCTGGATCAGCCCCTGAGCTCCCCCCAACCCAGATCCGCCCCCGAATAAATTATGAAATCAACACAAATTCATATGTTGTGCTGCTTGAGGGAGTGTTGATGCGTAGATGGTGAGATTATTGCATTGACTGTGTGGACTCAGTCGGGCTGCAACAATATCCATGTTTGCGTGTGGAAATGTGTGCAAACAACGCAATGTGTCGCGTACAACAGTAGGAAGAGCCAAACACTCATATCAGGATACCAAAAGCGTGAAAGCCAATTCATGAGAATCTGTCCATTTGGTTTCCAGTCCTGTCAGCGGGAATATGCAGTTCTTTGTTGTGACCGCTTTTGCGCAGGTTGCAGTGACGCAAAGCCCAAAGGGAGTTAGCAATAGGTTGTTGACCAAAAACATCCCTGGTGGATCCAGCGGCCATGGAGCACGCCTCTCACAGATTCGCAGGGTACCTGAGTTCACCCCCAAATTTTGTGCGGTCAAGGTCAAATATTTGCAAAAATGACAAAGCCAGATCCAGTCTCCGGAATCCTACTCAATTTTGAAGCCACTTGTCAAATACAGTTTATTTCAAAATAGGTGCTTGGAAGCGCTGGTTTGGGGAATCAATTGAGATCAAAACATTTGCACCTTGTTCCATCTTCCGGTTTTATTCGTCACTCGATACTTCGGGTCAATATCTGTGTCAGGATGCACCAAAAGTATCGGTAAACCACGGGGTCTGGCTGCAAAACCTCGAGTGGAACCAAGGGTGGACCTGGGGTGTTCACACACACACACACACATGCACGCACGCGCGCGCGCGCACACACACACACGCACACGCACACACACACCGCCCTGACTCTCTCAAAAACATCAAACCCTCCCCTCTGCCCTGCAACTACATGCAGGGTGACTTTGTTTTGTTTGTTCCTGAACTTTTTGTCTTCAAGTCGAGAAAATGTTCAACGCAAGTGCACCTCCCCTCCCCTCGAAGAGGTGGACTCCAATCAGGGCCAGTTTACCACACAGTCCTGAATCCGCTGCCCAAAAAAAGCCCTGCTGTGTGCGTCGTTTGTTGCGCAGTTGTTGAGCACGTGCGGATTTTCAATTGATTGTGTTGGGTGCAAAAGTGTCACGTGTTTACACAGTGATACAGAAATCAAAGCATTTTCTCGTGGACGGGTTCAAGGTGGAATCTTGTGTCGCATGTCTCCAGGGAGCAATTGTGACAAGCAGGAGTACAAAGCTTTGCTGACGACCCTCGATCAATCCTTGCACAACCTTGTGGACCCATGCTGTGTTATATTGCGGGACCCAGTGTCTTGAAGCTCCAGTTTCAACCTGAGTCCAGAACCAAACACGGGTTCCAGGTGGCTTTGGGAACCTGAGACCTGAACTGAGGTGCAGCTATTGGCGCTACAGCAAATGGTGACACAAAGGGTTGGCCTTGCTTGATTCCAATTTTGAAAAAATATTTCACACATAAAAGAACAGGACGTTGCACTTGATTCGTACTGGATGTGACAGGCATTGCATCCCAACAATTGATCCCAACAAACAACTGCACACCTGACAAAAAGTGAACGTTCTGGCTGCCATAATGGCACGGTCCACTGCTCAAGTGGGGGTGTGGTTGAGGCAATGCTGACCAGAGTTCCCCGGCAAAATTCACGCGCCAAACAAGTAGTGCACCACGCATGCGTATTTTGTTGAGGGAAAAAATGTGATACTGATAATGGGGCTTTGTGAACACTGCCTTCCAGGACGGCAGAGCCCCCACTGCGGAGAGGACCACACCCAGTATGAGAGCCCATGCAGCACAACTCACTCCCAATTTGCACCTCGCCACGATGTTTGCTCGGACACAATGCGCCCCTCCACGTGGTAATGATGTGCAAACAGCGCTGGATGCGTCACCATGGGAGATTACCGCCTCAGCGTGTTGTCACTTTCCTACCAATAGTACACTGTGGAAACAGACGCTCGGGGCCTTTGTGTTGTCATGAGTGGCTTTCATCATAGCGAAGCAGGTCCCAGGTGCCACGCCCCACACCCCATGTCCAATGCATTGGGACCCATGTCCCACAACCATCCCTTGTGCCCCACACCCCAGGTGCCAAAACCCAGCCCAGGCTCAGGCCCAGGCCCCAGGCCCCAGGCTCAGGCCCAGGCCCAGGCTCAGGCTCAGGCTTAGGCCCAAGCCCAAGTCCAGGCTCAGCCCCAGGCCCCAGATTCAGGCCCAGGCCCAGGCCTCAGGCCTCAGGCCCCAGGCCCCAGGCCCCAGGCCCCAGGCCCTGGGTCCCAGGTCCCAGGTCCCAGGCCCCAGGCCCTGGGTCCCAGGTCCCGGGTCCCGGGTCCCTGGCCCAGGCCCCAGGCCCCAGGCCCCAGGTCCATGGCCCAGGCCCCACGCACACCTACGACTCGTGCATGTTGCTTGTGGAAAGGTGGAGATAGGCGAAAATCGACTTCGTGGTGGCACAAGAATGACAAGAATGGACGCTTCGTCCATGCAAACTGCAGAAAGCATGTTTCCACGTATGGTGCCCTGTCCCACACCAGAGCGAACGAACATGTCACCTCAGCACAACATCACCCCAGAAAAAGAATCATGTTGATATCCAATTTGAAAATGAGACCGCGTTTGCTGAACCAGGAAATAAGTCTGTCTCAGTGTGCGGTCTCAGCTGGGATTTCAGCGGAGAAGTGACACGAAGCCCCCCCCCCTTCCACTAACATGGTGTCCAGCTTCAGAAGCGAATTCTGTTGGTGCTGTGACCCAATGTGCAAAACGCGATGAACGACTGAATGTGTTTCGGGGTTTCCACATTGGTAACGCGCGGTCGTTTCTCTGAACGTCGACGTCAAATTTCACATTGACGCCAATGGTGGATTTTTTGACGTCAGCCCAAACATGACATGACCGCGTGTCACCCAATTGAAAACAAACGGCGTTCTGACAAGGGAGACACTCCAAAAGAAGTACGAGGGAGTCCTCAGGAATATCCACAATGGAAGATTTTGAATGTGGATTGGACTCTCCACGCATTCAGACGCTCCACATGCAAACAGGGGGATCACACCTTGCTGGGCTAGCGATGGATTTGGGCATCTGAGACCACAGCCGCAATGCATGGCACCACACTCTGATAAGACACACTGCAAATTCCCGCGCCCGTAACAAGCAGAGAGTCATGTCCACTCACGCACAGCCAATGCGAAGCGGATACGCATTGTTTCAACGGCTCCCAGATCCATCTGCGCAATGGAGATACAAATCTGCTGAATCCCACGTTTTGTGCGTTTCATAAGCAGCTATAAACCACGAGGCACCAAATTTCCAGCCTGATGCATTTCTCGTTTCCGCGTCACTCTGACAGGGACGGTTCCAAGGCAACCAGAGCCTTGTCTCCATCTGACCCTTGAAACAAGCAACAAATGCCCGTTAATTCTACGCTGCATGGCCAAAATGAATGTTTCTCCCCCTACCCCACAAATCAAATTTTCCTCAGTCAAGAGTGCCCCTCACAGGGGTATTTGTGCGGGGGGGGGGGTGTTGCTACCCGTGACCAAACCAAGCGTTCGCCCAACAAGGGATAAATTTCTCACGAAGCTGGTCACACAAACACTCAAAATCACCCGGTGCTCCATTCCTTCAACAGAATCCAAATTGACATCAAATTCAGCATTTGAGACGCGCGGTGTGTTTTCACAGTGGAGTGGATGAGGTGAGATAATCTGCTCAGAGCGTGACCAATCGTGTTTGTTCTCCCAACACCCGCCCTGTGGAGTCACCTGTCTCTCTCTGAGGGGTGGATCCAGGGGGTGCCTGGGCCTCGGAGGAGGGGGGGGTCCCGCCCCTCTGAGCCCTGGAAAAATATATTTGACGTGCCCCTCTGGCCTTCCAAAATATTTTGCACCCGTAATTTTGTGGCACAGGTATAAAGCATGTTGCAAGCTGAAATCCTCCATGAGGGTCGCACCTCCCACCTTGAGTAGGTTTTAGATTGTCCCCTGGTCCCTGCGACACGAAGAGGAAAGCAGTGCATGGTGGTCCGATGGGGATTTGGGTGGGGGTGACCCCAAGAGAAGGGGCCCGATTCCCATTTTGAAAAATTTTCACAGTACAAAGTGATGGCACAAAATCATTGTGTGTTTGTCGTGGTGTCGTGGGTCGGGCACCTCAGATCCCGTGTGGAGTTCCCCCCTCCCTACATGTGTGTGAATCCGCTCCCAGAATCAAACGTTTCACTTCCTTAGCGAAGGGATCTTGGGATTTTTTTACTCATTCAAATTGAGCCTCTTATTCCTTCTGTTTGTCCACGGAAGAACAAACGTTACAGAGATGGGAGTGGCAGTTGCGTTCGACAGTTCCGTCTTGTGCCTATTTCTACACGGTGGATTTTCCCGTCTTCTGTTTGGTCGCGCTTCCTGTTGGAGTCAGATCGAACACACGTTACGAACATGCCACACCGGACCTGGGCCCTGTGTTCCTGTGCCAGGTTTTCTCTATTGATCTCATCGTCCTGGCCAGGAAGCCCTGAGGCCATGGATTCGGGCGTGTGGGTCAGGGTGGCTGAATGTGATACGGTGCGTGGTGCACTGCAAAGCATCTCGATGGAAACTGAAGTCGAGCAGATCTGGTCGTGTTGTCTGAGTCTTCTGTGGTGAGGTTTGTTATGGAGCGCCCCGCCCCGTCTTTGGGTGTGTCAGATTTTTGTTCTTGTATCCAGAAGTTTCAACCAAAAATCAAGAGTTGAGTCAAAAAGAAAGAAAGAAAGAAAGAAAGGCCAGTTGGTTTCCAGAGCAAGCAACTTGGTAGAGGCGTTTCTGTCCCATGCAGAATCCTCTCTCGCATCAGGTCTGGCTGTTCAGTCCAAGCGTCCACCTCAGGGAAACTTGGCTGGTGCCACCTCTGGAGAACATTTCTCCAACATCTTTCACTGAACCATTCCCCCAGCCTGAATCATGGATTGACTGGGAACCACCCTTTTGACCGACTTTCTGACCTTGATGCGAACCAAACCCCACGGTTGTACCTTTCCATGGATTCTCCCCACACAGTGTGCATGTTTTTCACACAACCATTCTCCCACCCTGAAACAGCCATCCAAACAAAACCCTGACTCTGAACCATGTCCCGACCCTGAGACAGGAGGGAATGTTCCGGCATCTTGGTTTGAATCTTGTGAACCATGAGAGCCCGCACCCCCCCCCACGCAAAATTCAATCACCCCCAAATCTCCCAGAGCATTCGCACAAGTGTTTCCTTTAATTGAAGTTGAAGTCGCTTTCCTCAGGCACGAGGTCAGGGCTCCTTTCCTCAAAATTTGAAGTCGCCCCCCAGGTCAGCCCCCCTGTACCAGGTTCTGTGTCCGCCTCTGATAAGTCAATGGCGCCGCGTGTTGCGGGTTGTTCGTCCTCGTGAGTCAGATCGATGTGGCATTGAGGGGGGAATACCGGGGGAATCCCGGGTGACACAATGTCTCCCTGCACACGCGACACAATGTAGCGACTCACACCAAAAAGAAGCAGTGCTCAAGGCAACTGCAGTGCGAAGTCCCTTGCCGGTAATGTTGTTGATTCTTCCTTGTCCTCCTTGTCTTCCAGGCCAGGGGGGTCCAGGGGGGAGGCCAGGCCAGGGGGTCCAGGCAGGGGGGTCCAGGCTGGGGGGTCCAGGCTGGGGGGCAGGGGACATTTTATCCAACCTGCCATACATACTGCACTACCACATGGTGCTTGCCATAAAGGGACTTCGCACAATTAGACTTCACTTGGGCTCGTTTGGTGGGGGAGTGGTGGCACCATGCATCATTCTGTGTGCAATTCAACCCTGCTTAACCTCCCATATGAACGGGGATGGATTCTACATTCATTTTGATAGCAGTGATGCCAAAGGGCAAATTAACACACAACGGACCACCACTCAACGAGTAATGCGTGAATGGGGAATGCGAAATTCACCTGTTGTGCTACGAGTCTTTCACGCCCTTTGTCTACCCAACACCCACGAAATATTTTGCCCCCCCCCGACTGAAACTGTCCACAATTCTTTTCATTTTGACATTCACCCATCTCCCAGTCACCACTTCGGAGCGGGCCACTTTCGACCAAACTATGGAATCTGAAGCCAGCGCGTTGGTGTCGGGTGAATCTGACCTGAATGTGTCCTTTGATGTTATGCTGACCTGGCCTGCATGATTGGTGCCGGGTCAGCCTGACCCGACCTGCGTGTACAATGTTGCTATCTTTTGTACGATCTCCAATGACAGACACGCAACTCGATAGAAAATCAATGCTGCAATTATAGACACAAACTCAGCAGCAAACGCGCTGTGACACGATACCCTGTCAGGAGATGCATTTTTAACGCTGTCAACACCCGGTGAGGTGAAAGAACGAAGGCCTTTCTGTTTTTCTGCGTGTTTTTCTCACCTTGAGCTTGTCCAGCATCCACAAGAATTGAAAATGGAAGGATATCACCGAAAAGGGACATGCTTGTGTACGAAGCCAGCATCTGCGGAGCCCCCCCCCCGCCCCCCCCCCCAAAAAAAAATATCAACAGTTTCACAAAATGGCCCTCTTGGTCAACAATTCCCAGGCTTTAATTGACGCATCATATTTCACAGGGCTTGAAATAAGCAACATTTGTACGGCGGATTGGCCACGTGGAAATCTAATAAAGCACATGAAATATTCAACGTTCGCCACAGGCGCAACGCCAGGATCGATGACGTGCGTTTAAAGTGTAGATTTTCTGACAGATAAAGTTGACACTGGTAAAGTCCTGGAGTCTTGAGGTTTTAATTTAGATCAATATCAATCGTGATTGACAGGGCTTGAAATTGCTGTGTGTGATTTGGCTTCCGCGGTTCGCACGGGAAGATTCTGTGTGTGTGTGTGTGTGTGTGTGTGTGTGTGTGTGTGTGGTGTGCGTGCGTGTATGAAGATATGTGCCGTGTGTACGTGTAAGTGTGAGGGGTATGGGCGTGGGTGTGTATGTGAATGACTGGTGGGCGTTGTGCGCGTGAGTGTGTGCGTGTGTATTTGTGTGGTGTGTGCGTGCGTGAGTGAGTGTGATATTCGCCTGCTCCAGTTCACAATGTATCGTTCTCGACTGATGACAGATGTTTGTTTCGTATCACGAGTCAACTTCAAACGCGCTTGATAAATCTGCACCTCTCTCATCTGAGTCGTGCGCCACTTGTCGAGTCACTCGAGCGGCACCCGTGCCCAATGCCACGCAAACATTTCATCCAGTTCCTCAAGATCACAGGGGTAACAACTTTGATGTCAAGTTCGGGCGAACAAAATTTTTGTCCATGTCCGTCTTAATCAGAAGACCCACAGACCACGTGGTGTCTGGGGCAGGTGCGGGTTCTGGGTGTCCACGCGGTAAACGCAGCTCCAGGGACCTGCCCACAGTGTCTGGCCCGCGGCAGAGCCCCGAGGTTTCTTGCACGCGATTCCTCCATTCGCAGCACCCGCTTGGAGATCATGTGGCGTTTTGTGCTTCTCAGATTTGCAATCTTGCAGTTTTTGGCAATCTGTCAATTGTGAAGCAAGACAAAACACAGACGCACCTCCGCAAGTCGTTTTCAGACGAGACCAAACACTAAGGGCCTCATCCCCACTGCAAGGAATTTTGAAGTGGGGAGATTTTGGACAAGGTTCGTAGAACTCAAGACCCCAAGTCCGACGCTGCAGCCACGAGTGTTCTTGGGGCAGATCCAGGAGACCCCTCCCACTCTCCAAACCTCAGAGAGAAACGCACTCCCTGCCCCAAAAATTTCTGTCGGAGCGCAAATCTGTTCATTTTCTCAAAACAGATGACTGCTCTTCCCAAGGGTAGCTCGCTGCCTTTTCCAAAACCAAAAGAACCTCTCTGTGGGATCAAGATCAATGGGTCAAACTACAACTTGAAGGTTTTGACTTGCAAAATGTGAAAAATTATGAGACATCCATGGCAGGAACTGGTTATTTTTTGGAGGTCTGGGGCTTAGAACCCAAGGTCCTCTGGACCCACCAGAACCTCAACCAAGCAATCAAACCACGAACCGGAAGTTTATCTGGGACGCGCGCGCACTTGCCGGAGAGATCAATGAGCGATAATCCATTCGATCAGGATCAATTAATCCGTCAAACAGGATTTGTACGCGCATGCGCAGACGCGCATCAAACCGCAGGCGTCGCTCCACCGAACAAACCCAAAGCGCGCGTCGTGTCCAGGATTCAGTGATGCATGCAAGAGAGGCCACTTTATGATGATTATAGGGCATAAGCATGCAATTCAAAACTTATGGTTTTGGTCAAAAGTCAGCAAGTGTGCAAGAGGCATCAATCAGAACTGTAAATTGTGTGTGACGTTTGCAATGGCGCGCTCTTCAGCGTCCAGGGTGCAATTTGAGCAATTTGTGCAAAAAGAATCAGTCTTACCATTGAGACATTCACGTTTGTTTTGTGATACTTTTTCAGGTTTTCCGCCGTGCTGTTCTGACGCACCCGAAACTCACTGACAGCCAAGCAAAATTTGGGTGCACACGGGCTGCACTCAGCAGAAAGAGTATAAGGAAAATCTTGCATGCAGCGCAGGCAAAGAGTGCTCACTCTCCGAAGTGCAGTGCACACTCATGCAAACAAGAACTAAATTCGATTTTTATCCACGCACGTTTGAGAGAAAAGGCAAGGGTCAGGACAGGTTGGGGGGAAGGCGGAGTGGGTGGGGGTTGGGGCCTGGGTGGTGGCGGCAGAAGGCGAAGGTTGAGTGCGGGAGGGGGGTTGTGTGTGCATGGGCGGGCGGACGCAAGAGACCTGAGGGGTTTGTGACGGGTGTCTGTAGAACGACCATACATGGCATCAAAACAAACGTGCTTGAAGATGTTGTACTCACATTCTTTGCCGATGTAGAACCCAGCGATGCCTCCAATGGCGATATAGATCAGACCGGCCAGTATCATCACAGCCACGTGCACCGTCGTCTGACGCGTGCAGATGCACACCGGCGCGCGCATGCGCGAGTACAGGTCCAGGTCAAGGTCGTCCATCCTCGACCTCGAGGTCAGCTTGGGGTCAGCGGCGGCTGGGGGTGACCTGTGGGTGGTGAAGGATCCATGTTTGCTGTGGCTGTTGGAGGACTCCAGGTCTGTGGAGAGCGTGGTGTTAGGAGATGGGGAGTGGAGGCTCAGGCCCGAGGCAGCTCCTCTCAACACAGTCCCGGAGTGGGGATAGGGAATCTGTCTATTGGCCGCTCCCCCTCCCCCTCCTCCTCCTCCAAAGCTGCTGTTGTTTGCTCCCAGATGCGCCGGAGGCGAGTGCAGGAGATGGGGCGGTGGGGCCGGGGGCCCGGTCCCCGAGTCCACGGCCTTGAGTCCGGTGTGAGGCCGGGGGGCTCCCGTGCCCCTGTAGTCCAGTCCCGCGGCGCCGTACTCCTCCAGGGGGTATTGGTACGGAGGCTCGGCGACGCCGTGGTTCAGCGTGACCTGGTACGGCTCGCCGCCGCCGCCGCCGCCGCCGCCGCCGCCGTGGCTCCCTCTAGCGGACCGGAAACCCATGGTTCCCGCTGGACCGGAAGTGAAGTCGGAAATGGAAGACTCAGGAGGGATCTCTGAGTACTCATGCTCATCCTCCATACACAGCGTGAGCACTGAAGAGTCAGGGTGTGAAAGGGGTAGGCTGGGGTGGGAATAGGTGTGGCTTCAACAGCTGTGGTTTACTCGTCTTTTTTTCAGAGTCTGTCGTGCCGTTGAATCCTTTTCAGTCCTTGTGGAAAGCAAACTTTTTTTGTCACAATATTTTGTTCAGTCACGCTCTTTCATTTGAATCCATCCATTTATGGTCCAGACCAAATCACACCCCACAACATTTTTACCCTTTGAGGCTGAATATCATTCTCACCTGAAGTTCTCAAAGTTCATGCGATCTCAACATTGTCACACGTGCTGCTCAGCATTTCCAGATCCTTCATTCCTGAACACCCTCAATCCATCTTGTTTAAGTCCAGATTCCTAACCCCCGAGTCACGTGGCTGGGTGCGTCACGTGGCTGGGTGCGTCACGTGGCTGCGTCTCGTCCCGTCGCGTCGCGTCGCGTCACGTGGCTAGGTGCGTCACGTGGCTGTGTCTCATCCCGTCGCGTCGCGTCGCGTCGCTCCCGTGAGTCCCGCGCCGAATGCCGGACTAATCCGCAGCTCCCGCCGCGACCCGTCTCTCCCTGCGCGCGCATGCGCACGGGCGAGCGAGCGCCGCCGACACGTGTGAAGCGGCTCCACACACCGGGGCTGCAGCGCCGTCCTCGCAGCATAGGGGAGCTGAGGCTGCAGCGCCGTCCTCACAGTGTGGGGGTGAGGCTGCAGCGCCGTCCTCGCAGCATGGGGGTGTGGCTGCAGCACCGTCCCTGCAGCATGGGTGGGCTGAGGCTGGGGTGCCATCCGTGCATGGGGGGGGGGCTGAGGCT
>JAAUXT010000201.1_pt1 | contig 14224 bp, 12 predicted proteins | sample 7278171 | NCBI WGS metagenome assembly JAAUXT01 (sample SAMN14350112, study PRJNA611818) | marine sediment metagenome | isolation source: surface marine sediment (1.8m) | place: French Polynesia: Moorea | collected 2018-08 | reverse complement strand
TGAGCACTTTACTCGGTCGACGCAGTCATGAACTGTTCCACTGATTGATTTGCAGTTTTACGTGGGTACAGATCTAGGAAACATCTACCACTTCGATCTGTCCAATTTTTCGCCTGAACTCGTGTCAACATGTCACTACTCAGCCGTCAATGACGTCATATTTCCACAGTGAGTACGAGACTGGCCACAAGGCGTCAATTCATCAGAATTGGGAGGAGCTTCACCTTTCTCTTTTGCCCGTCTTTCTGATGCGATTGCACGGAGTGTTTTCTGCGTGATTTCACAGAGCAAGTGTTTCTGCTGCAGCGGGTGCGCGGGTCTGTTCGTGACGAGCGCACTCGAGAACATCCGGGTGTGGAACGCACCGACCAATCAGGAGCTGCTGCGCATCCACGTGCCCAACCGCGAGTGCAACGCCGTCGAGATCACACGCGACGGGAAAATTATCGTCAGCGGTGAGTGTAACAGGGAGCTAAGCACAATCCTGCATCGGGTATGAATTCTTCCACGACCAATGGAAATGGTCATCAGGCACGAAGGATACTAACGAGGGACCACAAAAGACATTCAGACCCAAATTCTCTGAGACAGCGGAATTCATGCAAATCTTGAAATTTGATACGTGCACGGGAACACAATCGGGAATGTTCAGCAGCTGCGCACATACTAACCTGCTATGAAATCTCTTTTTTCCAGGTTGGTCTGACGGAAAGATTCGCGCCTTCACTCCCGAGAGTGGGCAGGATCTGTTCACCCAGGAGGAGGCTCATCCCAAGGGTGTCACAGCGCTTGCGTCGTACTCAGGTGTGTGGGGTACTCAGGGAGGGTGTGATCCCAGAATCACAAAGCAGACAAAACAAAGACAACTGCAGGAGACGTGACAGATCTTGTACATTTGGCGATACCGATACCTACGAATTCAGCCAAAGGCAAGGAGCAAACAAAGGTTCGAAGCATTTGATTTTTCTTCGGGCAGACTGTCGCCACATCGTGAGCGGTGGCGGTGAAGGCAGCGTGCGCGTGTGGGAGATCCGGCGCGGCCTGACGCGGCGAGGATTCGCCGCCGTCACCACGACAGCGCTGCTGTTCACGCTCAAGGAGCACCAGAACACCGTGACGTGCATCAAGGTGCGGCGAAACGACGCAGAGTGCGTCACGTCCAGCTACGACGGCTCGTGCGTCATCTGGGATCTCCAGTGAGTGGCGTCTGCCTGTCACCACAATTCACTTGCAAGTGACCAAGAGAGTGAGGGGGCAAATGTTCGATTTTTCGCGTGTTCACATGCAGTTCAAGTTGACTGGACACACGGTTTTCTCGCTTTAGGAAGCAGTGTCGGATGCAGATGATGCGCGCCAACACGCTCTTCACGTACGTGTGCTACCACCCGGCCGAGCACCAGATCCTCACCTCCGGTACCGACCGCAAGATCGCCTACTGGGAGGCGTACGACGGGTCCATGATCCGCGAGCTCGACGGATCCCAAGGCGGATCCATCAACACGATGGACATCTCGAGCGACGGGCGCTTCTTCGTCAGCGCCGGGGACGACAGGATTGTCAAGGTGAAGCGCCCATGCATCTTTGATTCTTTCCGTAACCCTGGCACAAAAGGCAACTCGCATTCGTGCGTTCAATTTGCACATTCGCAGGTGACGTTTTGGACCAACGTGCACTGTTCAAAATTCTCGCAACAAGTGAAAATTCCTGCTGCAGGTGTGGGACTACCAGGCGGGAGAGGTGACGCACGTTGGACTTGGTCACAGCGCTGCCATTCGCCGAGTCAAGATCGCACCCGACGAGACATTCATCATCAGCGTTTCCGCCGACGGAGCCATTCTGCGCTGGCGCTTTCCGCACGCGCGCTTCACCGCCGCCGCTGTGGCGTCACCGGTCCCCACACCCAAGGCGATCCCGCCCTTGGGTACGCCCCCAACAAAAGCGATGCAGGCTGAGCCCACGTGTGCGAACGGAGATGCCTAGACATGTGGAACACCAAGCCATTGTTGTCCATGTACAGCGTCTGAATCCTCGAACGTGAGCAAATCTTTCTCTTGCTGTTCCGGTAATAGAGTAAAACTGGGCTAAAAGCAGTACAGCAGCCGTGTGCCACCCAAGTCTCCCACAACAATCAACGACCCCAGGGGTAAAGCAACCAAGTTGAGTTCGTTTTGGGGTAAAGCAACTGAGTTGGGTTCATTTACTGCGCAAAGCAACTCGCAAAGCGGGGGGAGGGGTGCTGAGTTGCTTTGCCCTTGGTTGCTTTCATCCACAAAAAATACGCAACGAAACCAATATCAGCGCTCTTCGGGGCTGATAACACTTCTGTGCAGGTCTCACACAGCACTTGTCACAAGAGGAAGCAACACACAGATCCTTCAACAAAAAGGTTCTGTAAAAACACGAAAAACAAAACAAGATATTTTCCGACCTCGTGGAAGCATCTCGTTCCCCGGCATGTTTTTGTTCTTGATGTTCCATCATTGTTTTCTAAGTTTCCCAGAATTGGTCTCATGATACGTAGTTTGACAGCATTTTCCTGAGTGCGTGCATGCCAACATTCCAAACCTCATGTGGGTCTGTAACTTGTGTACCTATGTTCATCAAGCTTCCAGGTGAACTTCCAACAAATGGACAAAGGTAAGTCATGTGGACAAAGTTACATAGAAAGCAAATTCTATTTGCACACTTGAGATCCATTTTTCATGATTGTCTTTCTTTTTTCGTATTGTCTACAGACCTGTTGCCTATGTGTATTTTCAAGAACCTGACAGCAATAAATCACCAGTTGTTGCTGAAACCTCAAACTTCGTGCCTTTTGACGACCGAAAAACGGTGCAGACAGCCAAACATATCGATTTTCAGTGAGTGAAAATTTCTGGGTTGCACGCTCGTTTTGTTTTCACCTCTGTCGGTTTTTGTTTGTTTGTTTGTTATTGACCGATTTCCGGTCAATATTGTTTTGGAGCCATCGATTTTTGGTGATTTGCGCCGGGTACTGGTCAAGTGCGAAGCACAATAGACATCCTTGACCAGATGTTGTGTACAGCAGTTTCTCCATGAAAATGGTATTCAATTGTATTCATATTTAGTCTGTAGATTTGTTCTTAGTCAAGGATAAGGCATCAGGAAGGAACTTTATTTGACTGCAGTACTTTGAAACCTGGCAATGTTCCAAGTGATCTTCTCTGAACTATTGACCACAAATCATGCAAGGCCAGTCGGCCTATTTTTTTATGTGGTGCTTGTGCACATGTTTGTTTACAGTTTGCCCTGAACTTTTGAATGTTTGCCTTAATCATTACCAAACTTTCTGGGTGTGGTCCGGGGTGAATCACTTGGATATATTCAATTTTGCCATTTGTCACTTGGTCTGGCCACCATCTTGGATTTTAGTGAATAACACATTTTGGGTTATCCTGAGCTCATTTCTTTATGAAAGTTAACCGTTTTAGACCATGTTGGAGGGGTACCCAAGGCCTTCAAGATGTGTTTTAGCCTCATGATTCAAAAGAACATATGCAAAATGGCTGCCAAATATGCATATATTTGCCGCTCAATGGTTCAATTTCAACCAAACTTTCATGGATCATTACTGTGGTCATTCTGAGTCATTTCAAATTGTCAGAAGGTAGGTCATGTAATTTGGTATCCATCTGGGATTTTTTCTGAAAATCCCATTTCTGGCTACTTTTTGGGCTGTGGCTGCTGGGAAACAGCTATTGACCATTGCTTGCAACTTTATGTGCCCTTGGAACACTGTATGCCCTTTGAACACTCGTTCTTGCCCTTGCAATGCTTCAATCGGCCAATATTTCGTTGATGTCAACATCTGGTGTGTTTTGCAAATACATCTAGCTGAGGCTGTTAGAATCACAAGATTCATTGTTTGAACAACAGAGGCTTATCTTCTATTTGTGAGTCATCTCTCAAGAAACGTTCTCAGAAACATGTGCCACAGCTTTGGAGAATTTCTTACATTGGTTTCTGCTGGAGAAAGAAAGCTTTCAAAAAAGTAAAAGAGGAAATAACTGACTGCATACGCAGGAGCAAAACCAGAGAGACAGAAATACATTGTCTTCTGCACAACCTGCAGAATGACAATCTGTGCTGCATGTGTATTGTGTACAGATTAAGAGGGCCCAAGAAAGAACAGTGTTTGGTATTGCTTTGCTATTTTGACCTGTAATCAACAGTCAATAGTTGAGAAACACACTGAAAATTTTCGCACAATGAGCATCCAAACGTACAGGCAGCTGTGCTTGGTTTGCGACAAATTAATTCTGGCTGCCATGGAACTGTATTATTTGTTGAAAAAACAATGCATGTTTCAGTACAATCCTGTTTCATAACTTGTGAGGACACCTGATGCTTTCACTCAGGTAAGTCTGGTGCAGAAACGCAGTTGCAGAACTTGGCAATACCTGTCCTCAGCTGCTCTGCTTGTTCAAGAGATAAACATGTTTGTTCATATTTCTTTCTGCTGGATAAGTGATGATGATTTGCACAATGTTTGCAACCAAACAAAGATACTTTGTCTGGCACCATTTGTTGTACCAGAAACGGCTCCACCTGACTCTACAATAAAAACTTCTGGATGAGATTCAAGAAGACAGTGTGTGTCTGGTTCGCCTTTCACTGTTTCGAAGCTTCTGTCTCTTTCTGAACGGTGGCGTCGGGTCCACATGCACAGGACAAGGGTGGAGTTAGGGTGGCACATGGTGAGTGAGGTGGGTGCTGAGTGTTGGTGATCAGGGAGCAGGGCAGCAAGGGGAATGATCAGTGAAGAATGTGTGGTGTTGCTTTGGATCACGACACCAAAGCCATGGACTTCGGAAGGCTTACTTGCAGGCATATTGGGTACAAAGCCTTCTTGACGTGCTCAATGCCCAAATGAACAAAGAAAAACTGAATGGATCTCACATATTTCTGGTTCAAATAAAAGCTTCTCTCAGTAGAAGGAACAGGGTAGTGTTTGTTCCCTTTCAACTGGGTACTGCCTGGGGAAACATTCCAACAACTCCATTCATCATGCAACCAAATACACACGTAGGTCAGGCAATAGTAAAATGTCAAATGAAGACTTGATCCAGAGCCAGATGACCCAGACCCAAATCAGTAGCAGTGGGACAGGGCAGTCTCGAAGAGAAGAGACAGACAGGGCAGAAGGACATCCATGAACAGGTGGTTCAGGCGTTCCAGAGAGGACTTGGTGGATCCAGGGTTGATCGCTCGAAGGGAAAAGACAGAAGGTGACTGTCAACAAAAGTGTGTCCAGAACTTGGTCGTGGTCCTTCAGATGAGACCTTCAAAAGTCAGCTGTAAACTCACTGAATTGAGAGATATAACCTCTGCAGGGTTGAGGGAGGGCAGATTTCTCCTGAGGTTCTCAGGCTCAAAACACTTGCCCCAATTCTGGTCTCTCTCTGAACTTCCATAAATTTCTGAAATGCGATGATTATGACAACTGGCAAGGAAAGTAAGCAGCAGTGTTCGATGTTACTGCGGATGTGGTGTACCACCAGCAGCAGGGCGTACGGTATCATCTTGTGTCCACGCCATCTCAACGCGGGGGGTGAGGGGACAGGGTCGTGGGCAGGGGATGGCGCTTGGGTGGAGAATTTCGGCTTGAGTTGCGAAGGGGACTTTGGGTGAACAACCTTTTCTGTATTGCACAACGACAAAGTGCTCTGACCTGAAGGGACATGACACATCAACGCACTTCACTCAGTGGAGAGGTCTTGCCTCACGATTGCAGCCTCCCTTTCACTTCACCAAACAAAGGTCCACGTGATCCAGAAGAGACAAAGACATCCCCTCAAGCTAGGAGAAGAGCAATTTTTATTGTTTCTCTAAATTCTTTGTGGTGGTTGATACCAAAAGTTCTCACAAACGTTCTTGCTTGTTTTATTCTCAGAAAGGACCAACAATTCAATCCAGCACTTCTTTGTCCTTTTGACTTTCTGTGATGTTCACAATTTCTGGATCGTTGCTGATCTTCTCTGCGCCTGAAACAAAGATGTCAACAAGGGAAAACAAATGAGGCAACAACAGCTTAAATCTGTGTCCTTCCAAAACAAACCATCAGAGAATCTGGTTGTTTTGTTTGTCTTTGGCCAGACATTCACCTTTCACTTCAGCATTTACTTCAACATAATCTCCAACATCATCTGAAAGTGAAGAAAGAATCATTGGAGAACTTTTCAACACAATCAAAATTGTCAAAATCACAACTTTTCTTCCAAATCCTGCCACATTATCAATGAGATTTGGTTTCAACACAAGGCATGACAGAGGGTTGGCTTCATGTGCGTGCACACATGCAGACATGCACCCTGGTGACCTCAGAATGAACATGTGCCTGCAATTTTATTCAACACAGGCAAGATTTCTGCAAAGGATGGCCTCTGATTGAGCTCTTCATTCCAGCATTCCAACATGAGATTGTAGCTGAAGTTGGAATGACAAAACAGATATTTGTTTTGTTGTTGGAATTGAATTGCACTTGTGCAAAAATTTACTCACATCTCTTCAGATGCTTTTGATGGCCTTGGCAGTCTTTTGCCTGCTGCTACATGCTCTCCTATCTGAGCATTCTGGATCCCATAATATGGTTGTGCACCAAAGCTGAAGATCTCCCATAGCACAACACCATATGACCACTTGAAAATAGAACAATAATTAAGTGTAATTCTGGTGGAAGAGTTTTTAAGCTGTGGACCTCCAGTTTTGACACTCACCACATCACTTTTTGTTGTGTACATTTTAAATTTCAAAGTTTCTGTGCTCATCCACCTTACAGGCAAAAGTTTAGTTGTGTCTTGGATTCTGTAATAATCTGACTCGTTTACTTGTTTTGTCAACCCAAAATCTCCCACTAATGCTGTCAAATTATGGTCAAGCCTACAAATGGGAACATCATGGCAAGGGTCAAACTTTTTTCTTTGCAAACATCAGTACCACATGTTTGATAACTTTTGACACTCACATGCAATTTCTTGCAGCTAAATCTCTGTGCACAATCCTCTGATCTTCCAGATAGGCCATACCTTTGACCACATCAAGTGCGAAACTTAGCAGTTTCAGAACAGCCAAATTCTATTGGGAAAACAAATGACATCAAGTCATGTTTCCTGACATGAAAGTGAAGCAAACAATGAAAATAAAAAAATGATAGCAATTGGACAAAAGAAAATACACCCACATCTTTGTTGCAGAATAAATAATTCTTCAAATCGCCATTTTTCATCAGTGGCAAAACAACACAGGGCATATCATTATTGAAAGACACCCCATAAACTGATAGAATGTTGGGATGTTCAAATTGTCTCATTATCATTGCTTCTGAGAGAAAGTCTGCAATGATTTTATTGTCAATATCAATCTTTTGGGCAATTTTCTCAAAGTAGGGTTTCACTTCATTGTTCTCAGTGTTCTTGTAATGTACCCTCCAAACATCTTTGTACTGGGCTGAAACAGATGCACACTGCAAACCATACTGAGGAACACAAAGAAGTTTGCATGCAAACGTTGTTTCAATCAATCCATTTTTTGGCAAACCTTTTATGTTCTTGACAGCAACTTTTTGTCTTATGTTGGGACATTTTTCCAAAACTGCTGACCAAACCAAGCCACTGTTTCCTGAAAGTATCAACTCATGTTCATCATGATCAAGCAGATTCAATTCACTATCATTACAAGTGTGTGTGCTCTTCTTCTTTTCCTGAAAACAGTCTACCTTTTCCCACGAGGTTTCCAATAGTGATGAGCTGAGGATCAATCCAGCACTGTTTCACTTCTGAAGCCAAGTCTGGCTGCAACTTTTTCAGAAATTTGGTCAGAGCCGAATCGTCTTCCACTACACTTTGTTCTGTTTCTTCTGCTGTGATATCGTTTTTCTTCATTTTCCTGTGAAACAAACCAAAAAGAGTCTCAAAGAACAAGAAACCTCACACACAATGTACACCAGATGAAAAGATCCCACCTGGCACAGAAAGATGTCACAGCTGCAGTGCCAAATACAGCAAAGAGAGCTCCAGTTATTGCCAGTGTCCAGTGCAATTTGTTTTGCGTATGATTCACATTATCTGCAAAAGACTCAGATTGTCAACTGTCAAAAGAAGCAATTTTTGTGTTTTTGTTCACGTCTCAATACCAACCTGCTGTATTTCCCAAAGAGTCCATATTGATTGGAGAAAAGCAAGAACACTTTTTGCAGCCATATCTGGAAGAATTTGCTATAATTTGGTCAGAATAGCCACAAAATTGTTCACATTCTTGTGTGTTGAATTTTGCACATGAACATTTGCAAAAGTGTTGAAAAGGGCAAACATTTCCATCAACATATAAGTCTTCCATCTGTAAACCTGAATCTTCACATTTTGTTTTGCACTTCCCTTTGTCATTACCCATACAATAATCTGCAAACAGGGAAAGGGAACAAACAATTACCAAATCAACAAGCCTTGCTGTTCAGGACTGTTCATCCACCTGGTCATTGACAAAAGCAAAGGACCAACCAGAGGTCAATGGTCATGTGGGAGATTCAGGTTACCTTTGCGTGGACATAAAACTCTCAGATGCAAGGTGCAATGATGAATTGCAATTTTGTCCAAGTCATCAAATATGTGCCAGTTGATCTGCTCAAGCCAGCAGAGATGCCTTCCACAGTGCGAAAGTATAAAGTTCTGGTCAAAGGACAAAAAATTCCTGTGGAGCTGTATGAAAACATCAGTCTTGTTCACGTCAATGGGACTCAGGAACATTGTCCAATTCAAATCCAAGGTGGAAATATTCGTGCCAGTTACATTTTTCATATCAAGATTTTGTCTACTGGGGCTCTTTATCTTGGAGAAAACAACCCTTCCAAATTCAGAATTTGTTTGGTGTTCCAACTTATGGAAAATTACCCACATGTGAAAAGTTCCTGGGGCAACACTTGACATTCTATTGGATGAAAGATTCAACCACATCAGGCTGACAAGACCTCTGAAAGTGTTCTCATTCAAATGTGAAATCTGATTTCTTGCAAGTGACATGTTTTTCAAATTGATCAAAGAAACGAACGTCTTGTTTGGAATGTCTGTGATCAGATTGCCACTGAGCATCAAGCTCTGAAGGCTGATTAGTCCACTGAATGAGTTGGGCATTATCTTGCTGATTTGATTCTGGTCCAGGACCAACAATATGCAGCCTTTGAATATTATGAAAACACCATTGGGGACTTTCGTTATTCTGTTGTTCTTCAGAAAAATCCTTTTTATGTGAGCTAGTGAGAGATCTGTCCAGTTCCTTGTTACGAAAGTATCTATTTGATTCCCACCAAGTTTTATGTTTGGGAAAGTTGCGTGTGAAAACAGTTGGGGGTCAAATAATTTCAATTTGTTCTGCTGCAAACTCAATACTCTCAGAGCACGAAGGTTTTTCAGGTGAGTAGATGTCAACAAGCTTATGTTGTTACAAATAAGAAACATTTTGTGAAGCTTTGTCAGTGAAACAAAGGCAAGTTTATCAATGTTTGCCAGTCTGTTGTTTTGCAACGCCAATATCTTGAGAGATGTAAGATGAAAAAAGAGATAAGAATCCACAGCATGAATTGAATTGTGAGCAAGATACAATCTCTCAAGATTTCTGAGCGCTGCAAAGGCATCTTTGTCAACAATGGAAATGTTGTTGTTCTTCAAGCCCAGTGTTCTCAGAGCAGTCAGACTGGCAAAGTGGTGTGAATTGATTGAGTCCAAACTATTGTGATCCAGGTACAATTCTTGAAGGTTTCTATGAGAGGCAAAACATTTACTGTCAATGAAAGAAATTTCATTGGAGCACAGTGACAGTACTTGCAATGACACCAAACCTGCCAATGAGTTTGCATCCAGTTTTGTGATCTTATTTTGTTCCAAATGCAAATATGTGCAAACACCGAGGTGTGTAAATATATTGCTGGGCACAAGGGTGATTTGATTCATTGCCAAATCAACTGACACAAACCCAGGGTGGAGGTTTGAAGGTATTTCCAAAAGGCCTTTCCCAGCCCTTGAATAGCACAGCTCAAATGGGTCCCTACACATTTTGGGAGAGCAATGTTCAGGGGAGGATGTGAGTTGAGAATTGCAGCAAGTAAGGAATGCCAAAATAAGAACAAATCTCTTTGCAGATTGGTTTGACTTCATTTCTTTGTTTTGCCTGTTAGAAATGTTATCAGCTGAATCAATCTACACCAGTTGTTTGACATGTTTCCTTCTGCATCCATTCCCAACATGCAAGTAGTTTTCAAACTGAAGCTGAAGCCATTCCTTGCTCACTTACATTCATCTGGTCATGCTCTGAAAGGTCCTGAGTCACCAGCAAAGTGGATATTTCATTTTCAGATGGACAATCATGGAACAATGTCTGGACGGTTCATAACAGTTAATAGCTCCCAGCCAATCTGGATTCATTATTGCCAGTATCACGTACCCGTACTGCTGCATGGTCGCTCAATGACTTCGTCAGACAACGTTGATTAAGTGTCCGGTTTCTGTACCTCTCCATCGACAGCGGATCGTGATTAAAGTTACAAAACTGACGAGATGTTTCCAGGATTTTATGTTTCATCAGCTCCCTACTGTGTGTATCACAAAGCACGTGGAGCCACCAATAAAAGGGCCATGAACATTTGTTCATGGCATCTCTCACCGTGGCCAATGGCACAGTTCACCACAGTTGAACGCACATGAATATTTATGTGCAACTCTGACTAAATATTTAGGAGGTAAACTGAAAGCAGAATTTTTTTTTTTTTAAATTGTTGCCCATCTGGGTTTTGAACCCAGGACCTTCTGCTCAGGAGATCAGTGCTCTAACCACTGAGCGACAGTGAATGAGGTGCTTTCAAGTTGTAATTGATGCAGTCATAAACTTTCATGAAATTTGCTTGAACTTTGTCAAGCTGACTTGGAAAGAAGTTCTGTGATTGGTCTCAGTGATAATTCAGCCAATCGCAGGCCTCAGAGGCCAAATAGCAGTTTCACAAGTCCAAGTATCTGCCTTGTCGAAAAAAACTCCTACACGGTGGGGAAAAAATTCTGTCAGTAAAGCCTTCCTGCTCTTAATTCTTTCGTATGATACTGGTTTCTCCATTTGCAACGTGCTCTGCTGCTGCCGGCGTGACTCAAGTGTCTTTCCTGTTCCCAGGGCCTCATTTCCCCTCTTTGCACCCTGAAACCCAACTCGCAGTGGCAGCCCACCCTCCTGTCTGCATCGTGAAATGTCCTTGTCTCACCCTCATGCAGCACACGTCATTGGGAATACTGAAGCATTTCCTGAGTGCGACTTGAAGAGGGCTGGTCCAGGAGACACACACGTTGAGCGTCGCGACATAAGGGCTGTCGCTCGGGAAACTGAAGCGCATTTTTTCTGTGTTTTTCGGTTCCAGGTGAAACGTCTGAGCAAGAAAAGCAAATGCAAGAATTATTCGTACATTGGAAACTTGGAAACACTTTTGTGTCGACACACACACACGCACACACAATATTAATTTCACCGTTCAGTGAACAAGCTGAGAAATGCAGACATACAAGCGTAGCATTATTTGAATTGACATGCAATTCTCCATTGCACCACCCACAAGTCATGAAATTCATACTTTGATTTAACAGAGGATATTTTGTGTTATGTATTGCAAATTGACCTGCAGCAGCACGTGATGCGTTTGTTTCGGGTGCGTGTCACAGCACAATCACCTGAAAACACAATACGAAAAGGAAGGCGCAGCTTTGCTTTCGTTTTGGTACGGAACCTTTTCATGGACCAATTGATGCGAGTTTCACATTCCAGTTGCATGTTGGCAGACCATTGGATGTCACCAGAAGCTTCGCACTGCCTCGCGCAGTTGATGTGTCCAAGAGGATAACACACCAAAATCTAACGTTCCAAATATTGCGCCTTTGAGAAATGATTTTTGCAATGATTCTTCCCATGGAAACAGAACTGGCCCAAGAAGGGGTGGACTATCTTTCCCAACAGAGGAATGATGGAGAAACTCATTTATTTGAGTAGGTGCCAAAAAGGAAAATGCACGTGTGTCTTTTGTTGTGCAATCCGGAGGTGAACATCAAAAACACTTGCATCAATCAAATCAGCTGGTCCTTCTTACCAAAAAAAGACTGCCAGTGTTGTGTGCAGCCGGGATGATTTGTTTGTGCACGAGAAACATCGGATTGATAAAAGAGAGAGATTTCCAGGAAGGGGCAGAGAGAGCAAGTGAGACAGACAGACACACAGAGACAGAGAGACAGATTGACAGACATGGACCTCTGATACCGACACAGACACAGACACACACGCAGTGCATTGTGCACAACAACAAGATAACTTCTTCCAGGACCTTCAGCCCGTGCTGTTTGACTCCCCAAGAACCCCTCTCTTCCCACACCCGAACAGCCCCCTGACGGCGAGTCTGAAACTGTGCAGCTGTGCCAAATAGATGAAAGGGTTGATGCAGCAGTTGATGAAAACGCTGCGTACACCGTGAAGTGATAGAACCAGGACGTGTAGCTCACGTCCACGCCCACGTTGTAGAGGAGGAAGAAAACCTGGTTTCCGGTCCAGCACGCCACGAAACAGACGCTGACGACAAACAGCGTCTTGATGACGTTACGTCGCGCGCGTGACATCACAGAGGATTTCTTGACGTGGGGTTGCGTCTGCGTCTGTGCTGATGACGTCACAGCTGGATTTGGGGAATTGTGTTGGATTTTGACACTTTTATGGTGTGGGTCTGTGGGCTTTGAGACTGGCTCCACCAGAATTGGAATGACCCTTGACCTCGTCTTGAGTATCCACGCGATCCTTGAGTAGCAGATCACCATGACAACCAGGGGCAGGAAGTACTGCAGTACGAAGGTGAGTACTCCTGTGGTGCCTCTCAACCAATCAGCAGGCCAGTTGGTCATGAGTTCGCATTCTCCTCTCTCATTGGCCGAACTCGTTAGACCCGTCAACAGGAAGTTGTAGATGAAGCCGATGAGCCACACCGTCACCATGGCGATGCAGAGGTGCGACTTCCGGAAGGACACCTGGTGGAGGAAAAGGTCTGAGATGAGCACAGAAGGACCCAAGTTTTCTACAACTTACCTGTCTGTGGCTTGGTGATTTGAACATACACTCTTGCATATTTTCTCCCATTTTTATTTGCTGTTCTGGTTTTCGTTGACCCTTTAGATCCCCCTCCAACATGAGAACTTCCTCCACCTTGTCGAGTGGGACGTCCCCTTCCCCAGGGACAATTCAACATCTACATAAAACGTGTGAAGCGAGGAGAACAGAACTTGCGCTTGGGACAGCCAATCGGATGGCTTCATTTCTCCACACTCAGGGACCTGGACCTCAGCCCTCGACTGGCGGACCGAAAGCCCCAAACCCTGGATCCTCCACTCTTACATGGAACAACTGCGCAGTTTCTGCAGAGCTTTGGCCTCTGCAGATGCACCCAGAGACTCGCATTGGGGCGGAAACATGAGACGAACGTCAATCCCGTGATGTTTCCATACACAGCATAGGGAAGAGGGAAACACGCCCGTTCACCTACTCATACAAGGTTTACACCAGAAGGCAGCAGCAGGCATAGTAGGTGCTTCACAATAGATAAACGCCCAGGACAAGACGTTTTCAATGCCCCAAAAGCCTCCCAGGTAACCCTGATCTCGGAGATGCAATTTGAGGTGTTCATTGGGTCAGGCGAAAGGCCCGTCGCATCCAGTGTACACCCTACGTCTGGCAGAACAAAGGAAATTCGCACCCAGTACAAATCCCCATTCGCAGCACCTTTGTTTGCCAGTGGAATGCAATCTGTTATATATATTTACCATGACCACCCCCTAAGTACTGCTACAGCCACAGCATAGCCACAGCCAATCATATCATTACCCTAGATGGAGCCACTATCCTAAGCTGGGCACATGACCCAGACTTCCAACACACAATAGCTTGTGACACCATAGAGGAAGGTAGCCTAAACCACTGAGCTCTAACTCATACTCTACAATAAACTAGACTACAACATCACTACTGGGGCTTCACTCATATATACAACATGGGGTCCTCGTCCAGGATTTGGATCAGAACCCACCAGTAGTGACAAGTGAGTAGTATGAAAGAAGAACACATTTTAGAAATCTTTGTGAAAGAGGAAGAGTTAGAAATTTTTCCAGAGGAAAGCAATGAGGAGCAAAGTGAACAACAACAAGTA
>JAAUXT010034226.1_pt1 | contig 14227 bp, 11 predicted proteins | sample 7278171 | NCBI WGS metagenome assembly JAAUXT01 (sample SAMN14350112, study PRJNA611818) | marine sediment metagenome | isolation source: surface marine sediment (1.8m) | place: French Polynesia: Moorea | collected 2018-08 | reverse complement strand
TCAACTTTTTTGTTTCTCAACCGATTTCAACTTTGATCATATATTCTTGGAGGGTATCACTGGGGGAATCTTTGTGATGTGGTCTTGGAGGGTATCTGAGACATTTTTTATGTCACCTATCAGCTCAGTGACCTAGTTTCTGAGCGCGCGACCTACTTATGCAAATGAGCCTCGCGCCATGAAGTTCAAATCAACCGCGGCGTCCATTTTGGACGTATTGTTGGACACCCCTTCATAAATGCCTTGGAGGGGGGGAGAGAACCATGTCTGAAGATCAACAAGCCTCAACCGTGTGGTACAGTCCGTTCCTGACGTCGCGTCAGAATTTTGACGCCGCGTCATCTGTGTGAAAACCCTTCATGTCAGTCACGTATGCGGCACACGCCACACGGATTCCTGTCCAAAATACCATTGTGCATGGGGACGACCCCCCCCCCTCACTAATTTTTTTTTTGTTCTGTCCAAACTGCAGGCTCCATGGTGCAATGCTCCCTTTTCGCGCCTGAGCCTTGGCCCTCCATGTTGGTCCCTCCCTTCTTTGAGTATGTGAAGAACTTGACTGAAACCTTTCAGCTATGCAAATTTCTTTTGATGCGATCTTCTATTCCTGTGCTCAGTAATGTACAGAATTCAGCCTGAAATATCGCCCAACAAGAAGCACAAGTTTCCTTGCAACACATGAACTCCGGCGGATCCAGGGGCCCAACCCCCCGCCTGAAATTTCATCAGAATGACCCACAAATTTGCAAGTGCTGGTTGCACAAGGTCCATATTTTTCCTTTTCGCATGATTTTCGTTTTTTTTGGCGGGAACAAAACTGGGTTTCCATGACAGGAACAACGCGCTGAATTGTCAGCGCCCCCGACGCCCCCCCTAATTTTCATCTTCTCAGGGGCAAATTGGTCGGCAGAGACTAAGGCCGCACCCCCCCCCCTCCTGCGCTAAACCTGACCCGCTGGAGAGAACCCTGACGGCACTGTGCACGGGTACAAATGCACCGGAAGTAAGACATGTCGTGCAGAACGTACTGCGTGTGATTTGGGGGTTTTCACATTGGGTGACGCGCTGTCGTTTTCAGGGCTGGCGTCAAACATTCCACCATTGGGTTCGACGTTAAATTTTGACGTCGACGTCAAGAAAACGGCCGCGCGTCACCAATGTGAAAACCACAATACATTCGCAAGCCACCGAGAAAGTTCAGGTCTGTAAGCGTAGCTCCCTGTGAGGCCGTAGTTAACGGGTTTCCATGGATACACTGCATTTCGCCACACACATGAATACATACGCACTAAACACCGCGTGGAACACCGGATGTAGTTCTAACAGCAACAGCGTGTGACAGCCATGTTGAATTAACACACATTTTCTGCTCACATGTATCTGCGCTGAAGAGGGCGTGGTTCAGTCCACGTTGCTTTGTTCTGTCTTCCGTTGTGTATGACGCGATGAGGTGGGGGCGTGAGAGTTGTGGAGAGAGCTGCCCTGAGACTGAGACTGGTCGTGGTGCACTGAGAGATCCCGCTTTCTACATCCAAACAACATCCTGAGGTCATTTCTAAATTTAGACCCAGACAACAAATACAAATAGAAATTGATAGCATAGTTCAGCATAGACAAGTAGTAAGAGGTATTGAATATGAAGAAGGTTCTGGCAGCTTCCAAAGCACTTGCAGCTCCTGCCTCATCGTGTCCAACAAAAGAACTGTCCACCAGTTGAAAAGGCAGAAGAAGAACAACAAAAATAACAGACACTAGAAGAAGCATGATGGTTATTTGCCTCTCCTGAACTTTCCTCTTTTTGACATTGGCAGTGGTGGTCACTTTTCTTTTGAAGATTGCTCTGATAATTGAGATATTCATGACAAACAGAGCAGCAACAGGAATAGTTGGGTAGAAGCCAATGGACAGCACTGAATAAACAGTCATATTGGTCAATTCATGTTTGTACTTGACACAAAAGTGGTGGTCATCAGGGTCAAAGCCTGCAGCAAACAACAAGGGAAAATACAACACAATTTGTGTCACCACATTGACAATTGTTGACAGAAATATCTTTTTTCTTGTGAACACCAAAGACTTATGTGGGTAGATAATTGCACAAAACTTGTCAAAGGTCATCAACACAATAGTGTAAGCATTAAAACCTGCCAAACAGTGGTGCACAAAAATATCAGCCTTACACATACCACTGTTCCAGGCCTCAGGAAAATAATCTTCAAGCAGCCAGTCCACCACACCCCTGACAAGGACAAGATTGTCACTGACTGCTATGATTGACATAAACACACATGTTGTCAGCTGTTTGTTGTGTTTCATGGTCATAACCATCAGGGAAATAGAGTTGGAAATCAGCCCACTTGGGTAGATGAAAAAGTGAAAGCAGTCCCCAATACCCAAAGCCACCTTGTGGTACAAGAAGGACTCCAAGTCATAGTGGTGCCCATGGTGATGGTGTCCATGGTGATCATCATCATGATCATCCTCATCATCATGGCTCTCATTGGTGGGAATCTCCATAGTTGCTGCAGAATTGTCCAATGAAATTGAGTCTTCCTCTACGCTGGATGCGTTATTTCCTCTTCTCCATCCAGACCAGTAGGGGGAGCCACTGTCTCCCTCTGTCGTCAAGTCTTCAGTGCCATGAATATTTCCAGGCAATTTTGATGGCACTTGAGTTGCTGAATCTTGAGACAGACACTCGCTGCAAAATTATTCTCATTTGATGAGTGGATCACCGAGAAAAATACAGGAGAAAAAGCGACAAGCAAGCGAGGTTGGAAAACTTACCTGACCAGTGCGATTACAAAGAAAGAACACCGCAGAGAACTCTTCATTGTCTAGTGTATCCTTTGGGCAGCCTGTCCAGCGCTGTGCTATTTGGACTGTCTGGTTGACTGAAATGAGGAGAGTTTGCACAGTGGTCAAATTTCACATCCGTTGGAAGTTGATTTGACGTCAAAATGTTGTTTCTATGACGTAGTTTTTTGACGCGGCGTTTGAACGTCTGTGACGCGACGCGGCTCCTACCCTTCCGTCGTCCGGACTCCCCCTGTTGGCAAATTTTAAGAATTCAAAATTTGAAGTCCTTGGCCCGTTTGAATTTCCGAATTTGGGTCACAAGTGGATGAACTTCCTGTTATGGCGCGGACGTCAGTGCTGACGTCCGGTGTTCAAATTTCGCGCGGGAAACTACGCCTGGCGCGAAACCTGAGAAGAAAAGGCACACGTGCACCGAAAAAATCTAGTTGTTTTTCGTTCTGTGTAAAAAGACGCACCCCCGCCCCTTATTCAGCATAGAACGAAAAAGAACGCTGGTAGGAGAGTGCAAGCTTCACAGCTATTGGCAGGGCCTCGGTGCCAGAAGGAAAGGCCTGGAGGTTGTGTGCGTCTTTTTACGGGTGCGTCTTCCAAAGGAACTGTGCGGAGCAACAAGCAGTTTTCTCCGAGGAGTACCTGTGACTCCACACACATTTTGTCAAACGTAACGACAACGCCAACACATGTATTCAATGGCGTTTCGCGATTGGCCAGTGCCTTGGAAACTGTGCGCCTTTTGACTCTGGCGTTGGCGCGACGTGCGCCTCAAACTTCATGCACATTGTCCCTTTTGCCTTGAATTTGACGACTAAAACCACTGGATTTTGTTGGCTTGAACTCCAGTCTTGGCAGAATCCAGCGATTGTGTGTGTGTGTGTGTGTGTGTGTGTGTGGTGCGTGCGTGTGTGTCCCAGGTAGATCCAACTGGGGTCCTGCACGGAATCAATCTGCTGTGCCAAGACCCCAATTCACACCACCCAATACCCAAAATTTACCACTCCAACCCTGCAACTCCCCTCCCCTGAACTTTTCACTGAGTTCGCCTGTCAGGGAAAAAACTCTTTTTCAGGCTCGAAGCGGTTCTCACATTGGGTGACGCGCGTCATTTTTTTGACGTCCTCGTCAAAATTTAACATTGCACAGAAAACGACAGCGCGTCACCCAATGTGAAAACCCGTTGGTACTCACCCTTGGGCCTCTGATCTAAGTCTTGGATCCACTGAAGTTTGCTGCTCCCCTGGAGGTTTGGTTCCCTCTGACCACAGTCCTGGTCCCACTGGCTGAGTCCAATATGACGAAGGAAGAAATGCTTGATTTCTCTTCCTGTTGTCCAGTTTTACTGCATTGTTAAAACACGCAGTGGCTTCTACGTGCAGGGGTCCAGAGGATTGTGCGAATAGCTGTGGGTGATTCAGGTGTGCGTGCGTGTGTGCGTGTGTGTGAGGCGGGTAGCAGCTGCGCTATGTATTTCTGCAGTGAGCAGTGGAGCAGTGGTGCGCCAGGCTCAGGAAGCTGTTCTCTGTGCGGACGTCTGAGTCCGTGAGAAGAATGGAGGTGCGGACACACAGCGCGTGTGTGGTGGAAAATTTTGACCAGACTGTCAAAAACTTTCAACAAAAATTGTCTTGCAACACATTTTCCTTTTCCAAACCAGATGATAATTGAAAAACACAAAGAAGCAGAAGAGGCAAACCAGTTCAGAATGTCTTTTGTGTTGATAACTATTGTCATGACGCGTGTGCGTGCGTGTGTGTGCGTGCGCGCGTGTGCGTGCGTGTTTGTTTGTGGGTGTGTGTGACTCACGACCAACTGGTGTGTGTGTGTGTGTGTCCAACCAGCTGGTGGTGTGTGCGTGCGTGTGTCTCAGTTTGGACAACATCAGCTTTCTGTGCGTATGTGTGCCATAGTCCTGCCCATCACGGTTGATCTGCTATTCCCCCAGACCACACCAAAAATTCAACCAACACCGTCACCACCCTGCGGCCTAAAACACAGCACGTGGTGTGTCACGTGACTTGTGCAACAAGAAGCAGTGCTCAAGGCAACTGCAGTGCGAAGTCCCTTGGGGGGAGGGGGAGGGGGGTTGGGGGAGGGGGGCAGGGAACATTTCATCCAACCTGCCATATACTGCACTGCCGCATGGTGCTTCGCCCGAAAGGGACTTCGCACAATGAAGAACTTGCGCAGCCAGACTTTCCCCTCAAGCTCCAAAACAACCAAGTTTCCTGTTCTCTGAATAGGTCTTCTTCCCCTGCTGTTGAAAAACCAGGAGACCCAGCTGTGTTTCGTCTGTCACCTGAGGCCGTTACCTGGGGAGACGGTTGGGTGGAAACTAGACCATTGTTTGCAGGATGAATACTCTATTCCTGGCCTTTGTCTCTCTTGGGAGGAGCGTAAGCACCAACCACTAATGGGTGCGAGTAGAGGGCTCAGTTTCAGCAGGAAACAAATGACGTGAGCAGTCTTCAGTGGATCCAGGGGGAACGAGCCCCCCCCCAAGGACCCAAAGCCAAAATTTGAAAATCACCTCAAAAGAAGGCGCCAGTGCCACGCTTTTCTGTTTTTGGCTTGGATCAAGGGGTTTCACGTTGGGCTGACGTCAAAAAATTCCACCATTGTGTTCCAGTCAAATTTTGACGCCGACGTCAAGAAAACGACGGCGCGTCACCCAGTGTGAAAACCGCCTCAGAGCTTGGGGTCGTTAAATTTTGCGCCACCTCAAACCTTTCTTCAGGATTCGCTGAAGCCACAATAAGAACTGAAAAACAAAGGAGCAGTCCAGTAATGAGGGTTCTAACCTGGGTGAACACAGGGTCTGAAGAGCAGCCCTGAAGCGCCGTTGCAGAGTCACAAGGATCTGACCCCCCCCCCGGGGGGCCTCGTTTCAAAACTGAATGATTTTCTCTGCAACGACAGAAATATTGCTTGCATGGTTCAGAATGAGGGGTACATGCCCATTCCAGAGGGGTTCACCCCAACACCCCTCTCGACTCCCGATTTCAACTTTGAATTCTTTTGGTGCAAAGACGAAAAATATTGCACCCACAGTCCAGAACAGGGGGGGGGGGTTGAATAAATTTCTCAGAAAAGTCAGGGTCTTTGGTCCCTGGATCCGCCCCTGGTTCCTCCGACGTTTGAAAATCCTCGTGTCAACAATGATCAAACCTTTCTCACCTCCTCCTCACACCTGTAGCTGCAGTAGATCAGAGGCACAGTTGAACAAAGATTCAGGTATCTCCAGTGGATCCTGGGGGTGGTTGCGTTTCTCCAATCCCCCCTCTGAAAAGGTGAACTTTCCCCCCTCATTTTGCACTGAAGACAAAGAGATGTCTTGAACAAAGGGTTCTCAGGGTGGCTCCAACCGAGAAGTCCAAAAGTCCAGCAAAATACATTGGGTGCCGTTCTTTTATTTGCCCTGAAACGTTCCCTCCGAGTTGGCCAACTGCCAGACCAAGCTCACTCGAAATCGCAGAGAAGAATGACAAGGAGTGATCAATTGTAGAAGCCATCTTGTTCACTTCGAGTGGTCACCCGGAGCAGATTTCAGGAATAAAAGAACGCAAATCCCATTTCAAGGAGTCACTCGGAGTGACCAGAGCCAATAAACGAACGGCGCCTTGGTTACCCAGGAGGACCTCGCCCCTCCTGGTACCACACCCGACAGGACCCTGCCCTCCCCCCCCCAAGGAAACCCTGGATCAGCCGGAAGAACACCATTGTTTCAGTTTCTACAGGCTGCGTATTTTTCAGAAGCGCAGTGCTCAAGACACTGCGGCACGAAGTTCAAAGCATAAAAACGAACTGATGAGACATCTCTTCACCTTTGATGTGAGAAAGCAACAACACGCGTGGTGTCTTCTTTTTAGGGCGCGCACGTGTATTCTTGCGCACTGTGCACTGAGGTGTGAGCCAGCTGCGTACCTTTGAAACAGGCCCGAATTACAGTGCAGAGAATTGCCATCAACTCCCAGTGAATCCTGGGGATCTGCACTCTGCAGTTTCGTACCCGACTCCTTCTAATTCTCGGGCACGTGGTGCAATCTCCTTTTGGTGTCACCAAAATAGATTTTAAAGTTATACCTGGTTTCACCAACGGGGTTGGGATCAGCCATATCCTGGTTCTGCCCCTGGTCGGTCAGCCTGAAACTTCTCAACAGGTGTCTTTCTCGAGCAAAACCCAAGACTGGGTCTAAGGCGGCCCCAAACCTCAGAAAGATTTCCCACCTGATTTGCAAGGCAGGTTCAAATTTGTCTGAAGTTGACGCCCCCCCCCCAAAAAAAAAAAATTGAGACAGAGGGTAGGAAGTTACGAAATTCTCCCTCCTGCCCCATTCCTACAGCTGCTAAAACTGCTCCAGAGAAAGTTACTCCTGGATTTGCCTCTTTTTCCCGCGCAAAACCTCTTCCGCAAAGGAACAACAGGCGTTTCTAAGTAATTTCATGGTTGCCATGGCAAAAAGACATCAAGGGGGCAAATGACAATGTGTTACCCTGGTGACACTGCAGCTGTTTTTGGAAAGGGAGTCATTTTGTGTCTGATGGCAAAAAACCTCAAATCTTTACTTTGCAAGTCGGTAGCTTCTTGACAATGTGTTTTTTTCCTGTCGTTGTAAAAATATTGGGCAAAAACGAAGAAAAACGGTGCGTTCCTTTGGGATGTTGCAGATGTGCCACGAAACCAGAGTCTTCACCCCCAGAGACACATTAAGAAAAACCACTCTTTCTTTTGTTTCCTTCACTGCAAACTTTGAACAAAGAGGGAGTGTTTTTTCTTGCAGAACGCGTGTGTTTCATAGCAACGGTAACCATGCCAAATCAATGCGCGAGAAACGTGTATCCATGCATAGTTACGTTACAAAGTACTGAGACAGGTTGCGCGAGAAATGAAACAACTATTGTTTTTGCAGTGGGAAAGACAGATTTGAGTTGCCAGAAATCCTGAATTCCATTCGCATGAGGCTGGTTCAGTAAAGATCTTGGGGACCACACCCCACTCATCTGGACAACAACCAGACGGAAGGTGTTTGTCGGTGCACCTCAGGGTTCGGGTGTGAACTGTCTTGCCCGAGAGTCTTGATCTGCACATCCACGGGCCTCTCACACTTGCTGAGTCACAAAACAGATCCCTTTTTGCCAAAAATGAAACAGAAAGCAACTTCAACTGGAGAATAGGAACAAAGGACTGCACCTCAGGCCTTGTCTGGCAGACCCAAGGTTACTGGAGGTGTTGTTTCACAAAGACAGCGCAGCCTGTAGCCTCGTGGTCTTGATGACGTCACCTCCATCTCGGGTCTGCCGACAAAGCCTGAGATGGAGTCCTTTGTTCCTTGAACAACTCCTTCCCCAGACTGGTTCTTGAAGAGACAGAGGAGTTTCCGTCGGCAGCGCGTCAAACAAACTGTTTTGTGTGGGGGTCCACCCTGTACCCTTGGGCGTGCCCTACGGTACCCAGTAACTCTCACGTCCAGCCCAAACCTTCTTCATGATGCATGTGCACTGCACACCTGTTGTGCACAAACAAGTCCTTGTGAAGATTTAGTCTCCAGCTCAATAACTGAGAAGCTCTCATCAGCTTGAGCTACAGGAAAGAAAACCCAAGCTACTCAAAGGACAGCTTCTTCTGCCAGGGCTTCTCTTGAGTACTCTCACAGGTCTTCAGTGGGGAGAAGCGGGAAGGTTCAATTACGGGTGAAGCAGGCAGATTCACACACAACAAAACTAGTTCCTGACAGATTTTGCGTCAGAGTCTGGCCTCATTTGGAAATGTCTGTGTTGTGTAGGTGTTGTTCTGTTTTCAGTGTCTCTGTTGTGTAAGTGTTGTTCTCTGCTGCTTTGTTTTGTGTCTCTATAGGAAGATTCCACTTCCAGTCAGCAGAAGCAATGCATTACAATTGCAATTGATTTAATTAATCAATTACAGAGTATTACTCCCTGGCAGATCCAAGGGTGTGTAACGCTTCTCTCACTCTGTGTTCTCATTTTGAAGATGACAGGACCCTGATCCCCCCTCCCGCCTGGCAAAGAACGTGTGTGTCTCCGAGAGTCAGATCCTAACATCAAGGGTGAGCGCCCCCTCCTTCCCTCTTATCCCAACACGTTGGGTTGAGCAGTGTGTGTGTGTGTGTGTGTGTGTGTGTGTGTGTGTGCCGGAGAACCACCCTGACCCTCCGCCCCCGCCAAAATCAAATTCCCGCCAAGTGAATGTTCGTTGAGGGGTTTTCACATCGGTGACGCGCGGTCGTCTTTTTGTCGTTGGTGTCAACATTTTACATTGAACCCAATGGCGGAATTTTTGACGTCAGCCCAGAAAACAACCGCGCGTCACCCAACGTGAAAACCCATTTTCCCTGTGTACAATGCTGAGGTCACAAAGCCTCTCCTAAGTGGCCTTATTGTTGTGGTTTTAAGTGAGCTCACACAACAGACAGGGGCTTCCTGTTCAATCGCACAACTCTCTTCTCGATAAAAGGTCTCGAAAAGTCATTGTGTGATTTCACAGGAACCATTTTCCCAGGGTGCATGAACTCTGACGTCAGGGCGTCAGGGCCCCTCGTGACGTAGCGGTTGAACTCTCTCGTCCAATCAGAGGAGGCGGTACTGCTGAGAAGTGTTTGTGGCGGGAACCTGACCCCACCTAGAAAATTGAATTTCCCTGAAATTGCGCCCAAAGGGTTGGACTCTCCCCAAGGCAGTGTTCGATTTACCCTTCCGTCAATACGGAATTGCTTCAGAATTGCACAAAACGAACAGGATTTGTGCCATTCTGGTCACTCCAGATTGATCTTGGCCATTCCACTCGGCATTGTGGAAGGGCCATTCTGGAATTGCAACGGATTGACGGATTGGTAAATCGAACGCTACCCAATACGGAGTGACTGACCCTCTCCCTCGTGTCCTGGACCTGGAACAGCTGAGACGGTTGTTTACGAGTCGAGAGACTGAGCTGGGGATTGATAAGTGAAGCCTCTAGGCTGTCGGAAGGCGTTGAGACGTGATGCCAGAGACGATGCCTTATCCATGTAGGAGGTAGTGCCGGTGTAACGTGCCCGGTTGACATGCGTGCCCGATTGACACGTGTCAATCCGGTTCGGGTGTACCACCCATGGGCAGACCCATTGGGCATGGCATGGGTCTGCCCTGTGTCCGATTGAGCCATGTCAATTGGGTTTGGGGTGGTAGACCCATGCCCATTTGACACCTGTCAACCGATCACGCAAGCGAAGCGGGCACGTTACACCGAGAGGAAGGAACGCACACGTCAGATAGGACAAGGCGGTCACATCGCGGGTGCGTCACACAAGAGTGCGTCACGTACAGTGCGTCACACAAAAGGGTGCATCACCCGAAGGATACGACACTGAGGGTGCATCAGTAACGGTGCATCACACTGAGCATGCATCACCTCAAGGGTGACACGAAGGGTGCAACACGTGACGGTGCGTCACGCCAAGAGTGCATCACACGTGGGTGCGTTGAACGAGGGTGCAACACACGAGCCTGCGACATGGAAGGTGCAATACAGTAGTGAGGGTGCATCACACGAGGGTGCGACATGAAGGTGCAACAGTGTGGGTGCATCATACGAGGGTGCGACATGAAGGGTGCATCGTATCCAGAGAACGGGGCGTGACCCTCCAGATCTTGAATAGGGAACTTGCTTCCAATCAGACACAAGGCGTTTTCACATTGACGCCGTCGGCGTCAAAAAGTTGACGTCGACGTCAAATTTGGTAAACGTCAAAAAGAAACAAGACACAGCGTGTATCATAAAAGGGCCAGACGATTTTTGACGTTGGCCCAAAAAAGTTGACGTTGACGTCAAAAACACTTGACGTCATGACCAAAGTGAAAAGCGCCTTTCACGGAAACATCTGTTCTGGCGTCTTGAAGTTTTGAAGTTGAAGCCTGGCCCCTCATTGGTTTAGACCCTGACCTCCGTTCTTACCATTGCAAACACGTGTGTGTTCGAGCCAGAAAGAAACAAACGTCTGTGGTGCAGGAGCAGTTGGGTTTGGCCAAAAATAAGAGCTGGGCGTTGGGAGGGGTCGAACCCCTGACACCCCTGGATCTACTGGACCCTGGGTCTCCCTGGGGTCCATGGCACGCGGGGTAGACACAAAGTCTTCTGCAGAGCCTGAATGCTGAAGAACCGTGAATAGCATACCCGGTAGGAAAAGTAATTCGGGGATAGGGGGTGGCTGGGGAAGGTTTGGGGGAGCCCCCCGACCCCATGGGTCCCCTGGATCCATCACAGACCAAAGACAATCTTCTTGAGTAGCCCTTACAATGAGGAGCATTACCTGATTCCGTGAGTGACGTCTCAATCTATTGTGTCCGTATCCAAAAGCGGATGCGGCTGATAAAAGGTCACGTCGTGTTATTCACTGGAAATTCTCCACATCTAAGGGAGGGGCCCTGGGGGGACTGCAGCGCACGGGGAAAAACATCCTCAGAGCCACGGAAGCGTGTGGGCGGCTTCAGGATTTACGTCACGGGGGGGGGGGGAACTCACCAAAATCGAGGCCCCCCTGAAGGTCATTGACCTGAAGGTCATTGACATTTGGATGAATGAAGATATTTTTGTGGCGCGTGGTACTTGGGAAAACTTGTTTGTTTTGTGTCGCAGTGTAGAAAAAGGAATCATTTTTTCTGTCGTTCACCCTGTAGGCAATGGCTGTCTTTTGAGGACCTCCCTTTTGACCCAAATTCTCCCACTAGCTACCGACCTGTGTGCTCACAAAGCGAGCCCTGGGGGTGGGCAAAAAGTTTCAGGGTCACGGAATGTCCCCACTTCCCCTTTATCTACCCATGTCTTGGTTTTTGTGACCCACTTTGAATAAAATTTGGTTTGCAGTGGACGGTTGACTTTTGACTTGGACCCCCCCCCCCCCGTGGGTGGGTTAGGTCTGACGTCAGTTGCCCCTGGTTCATCGCATAGCCTCCCTCAGCGAGGATCCGATGACGTCTGAGTTTTATTGGTAATCACCAGTGGCAGCAGACAGAGGGCGTTGAAATTAGAGGCAGGTGCTTCATCTCCGTAATTTTTCCACGCTGAGGGAAAAAGAATTCCCAGTGATAAGTGATAAGTCTTCCTCTCATCTCTCTCTTCGTGTGTCCATGGACCTGTTTTCGGCGAGTTTCAGCAAACAGCCCCCAACCTGGAAACGCAAACGCAAAGGTAACTTTTGACTGTCACAGCATACCAAAAGTTACGTTTTGTATGGGTTTCCAGGGTTGTGGGCTGTTTACACAAACTCCCCACAATATGTATGTATTGGGTGAGGCGCGGTCGTTCCTTTGACGTCGGAGTCAAGAATTTTGCATTGTACCCAATGGTGGAATTTTGACGCCAGCCCAGAAAACGACCGCGCGTCACCCAATGTGAAAACCCCTTGTTGATCTCGGGTTGATGTGGTAAAAATGCCGTGTCACGGCAACTTACACAAAACATCAGCAATGGATTGTCAAACTTAGCAAAGAATCTCACCATAGCAACTACGGTGAATTTTGCGGTTTGTGGTGGTGACAGTGTCTGTCATGCTCATACCAGAAACGTTTCTTACGAACTGTCAATCACCTCCACGATCCCCATGGCAACCATGGTTTTGTCCTTTCAGCGTGGACGCACAGGGGTTTTTGACGTCGACGTCAAATTTAACGTGGGACCCAATGAAGAGTGTCAATGGTTCAGTCCATTCCTGACGTCAACTCTCACGACGTCAAAATCTTGACGCCGCGCCGCCTACAGGTGTGAAAATCCCTTTTACCTGTTCTGAATGACACGTCTGACGAAAGTGATGGAAAACGTTTCTCATTGTCCCGGCGAACTCGAACAACTGTGACAGGGTGCACTTGGTTCGTCTCCAATAACTTTGGGAAACTTAGCATTGCAGAACAAGTAGCACTCGACTAAATATGGCTTCAATCCTTGTATCTGAAACCAAAAGGGGTTTTCACATTGGGTGACGCGCGGTCATTTTTGGGCTGATGTCAAAATTCCACCAGTGGGTTCAATGTTAAATTTTGACGCCGACGTCAAAAACATGATCGCGCGTCATCAATGAGAAAACTGCCAAAGTCGCAGGGTTGAGCCACCGTATCCGGTTGGTGTGGGACGGACCTCCAACCTTGTGGAACGTGGCAAGAGGACGTTTGGCGTTTCTCGCGAAGGCATTTGGGACTTTATGCACAACGTTTGAGGCGCATGTCGCGCCAACGCCAATGTCAAAAAGTGCACTGTTTCCATGGCACTGGCCAATCACGGAACACTATTCCACGTTGGCGTTGACGCGGCGTTCAGTGAAACGTCGTTGCATAAAGTCCCCATTGTCTCTTCACGCTGCGAGGCAGGGTGTCAAATCAAACTTTTCAAGGCCCTTCTCCCACTGTGCCGCGTCAAGCATCCAACAGACTTTTTCAATGGCTTGGCCCAAAAGCGCACGCAGTATGAAAGTTTCGTCCTTTCACTACTTGGCTTTTTATGCTCGCCTAAAACAAGCAGCCATTTCAGCTGTTGTGGAAGGGACGTGCTGGACACGTCTCTGTGTGGAACGACAGAACGCACAGTTTTTTCTATTGCGTCACTGACGACAGTTGGATCCTCTGTCATTCTCACACCGTGGATCTGAGCATTCACATTGACCTTCAACGAGTGTGTCTGTGTGTGCGTGTGCGTGCGTGTGCGTGCGTATGCATGCGTGTGCGTGCGTGTGCGTGTGCGTGCGCGAGTGCGTGCGTGTGGGTGCATGCGTGCGCGTGTGCGTGCGTGCGTGCGTGTGAGTGTGCGTGTGCGTGCATGTGTGTGCGTGCAAGCACACACACGGTGGGAGTGAGTCCTTTTCAAGACTCTGGTTCATCGTTTCCTGCAGCGAACGTTTCGTCCGTGTGTTGACGCTTCATTGTTTTTGGCCTTCACGCTTCCATATTTGGTTTTCTTTCTCCAAACATGTTCACGTGGATTCTTCTGTTCACGTGTTCGAGTGTTCGAATTTTCATGTTCATCAGACATACACGCGATGTTACGTGAGGAAAGAGCCGCTCGCTTCACGATTCTTCCTCATGTTCCCATTCAACTATTATCATCGCTCTCCGTACATGTATACAGTTACCGTTTAGTTTCGTGTGTTCAGCGCTTTACCCGGACGCGCGGGCGTTATTTTGACGTCGGCGTCAAAATTTACCACTGAACCCAATGGTGGAAACGTCAGCCCAAGAAGAAAATAACGTCCAAAAATTTGGACGTTGCGGTGATTCGAACTATATAAACATTTTATCGCAAAATTAGCCGCACATGCCTGATACTCATAATCTCCGAGACCATATCTCAAAGATTGCATTTTTCATACCCACCAAGAATCAGTGACGAAAGTTAAAATTTTTCAAGAAACAAAAGAGTCAAAAATGCACTTTT
>JAAUXT010060189.1_pt1 | contig 14228 bp, 15 predicted proteins | sample 7278171 | NCBI WGS metagenome assembly JAAUXT01 (sample SAMN14350112, study PRJNA611818) | marine sediment metagenome | isolation source: surface marine sediment (1.8m) | place: French Polynesia: Moorea | collected 2018-08 | reverse complement strand
ATGAAACCAAGATTCATCGGTGGTAATCACTTTCTCCAACAGGGATGTGTCTCTCCTGAAGTGGGCAAGATTCTGAGTACACAAATCCACACGGTGTCTCTTTTGTTCTGGGGTTAAAATCCGGGGAACAAACTTCGGGCTGAGCTTTGACATGTTGAGATCCTTCTTCAGCAGGTGGTGTACCAAGGCTCTTGACAGTCCTGAATGTTCACTGAGTTGAGCCAGAGTCATCCTGTGATTATTGGCAAGCAGCTGCTGAATCTTTCTCGCATGCTGGAGGCATTTCCTGGGGCGGCCAGGGCATTGAGAATCCTTGACAGGGGTCGTCATGTCACCAGTCCTGAAGCGATCGAACCACATGCACACCTGTGTCTTGCTGAGAGTCTGCTGTCCATAAACTTGTCTCAATGATCTCCAGATTTCCATTACAGATTGCCCTGTTTTCTGCAGAAACTTGATTGACAATCATTGCTCCTGTCAGATGGCCAAAGGAGTGAATGCCATGAGCAGAATCAGGAAACAAAGCAGCACAAACATTTTGCTGCCTTGCATACTGCACCGCCGACTCAGACTGCCGATCAGACATTCGACCTCATTGCACCAGAGGATCGGAGGTCAAATCACCGGTGACACGATCCCACACAGTGGGTCAATGTCTCAGGTCGCCCTCTCAAAAATCTCAGAAGTTTCCGGTCACAAAAAGTGATCAGAAATGAGAAAAAACCGGAGAGGAGTGAGATTCCCCTCGTACCTGTTGAGAAACGATGGAAAAAACACAAATGAAATTGGCATTAGAATTGACTGTATGAAATATCCGAATTCCATTATTTCATGGGGTATTGAGGGATGAAGGAAGATTGCGGGTGACTCGGTGAATAGGGGCTGCCAACTGGGGATGATGGATCGTGGATGCGATGAAGGGTTAGCATTATAATATCCCGTCAGTACCGGATTAATCAAAGAAAACAGAATGTCAAGTCCCGAAGAAGGGATCCGCCTTGGAGCACAAAAATAAAAACTCGACTGGTGTTCTGGATTTCGTCACAAACCAAATGTCACGCGAACAAAAAGGTCACAATTGGTTTTTCTCGCGCTGACGTCATATGCGAATCCAGATTTGGTGCTGTCTTTGACAAATGCATTTTGCGACGCAGTTTGCTGTTGTGAGGTCATAACTTTTCTCTGACGAGGCCCCTTTTTGTTTTGTTTTCTGAAAAGAAAACACTGTGCCTTACCTCGTATATACCATTTGATATGTGACAGAGAAACGACCAACGGTCTTGAAGTGAGAGAACCCTGTCAGGAAATTTGAGCCCACGACAGAGTTCGAAGGACAAGCGACAGAATTGGGGGGGGGGGGTCCCTTCGTGACATCTTTGTTCGAAACTGACCCATCGCAAAAGGCCCTTCTCTTCCACGCGCGTTCTCGCGATTGAATTTTTTTTTCCATGCAGAACCTGTTTTTGCAAGTTGCCCCAAGAAGCAAAAATTGACCAAATCAATCACGCACGAAATGAAGTTCGAACAAATCATAAGAGGTGTTTGGGCACACACCCGAACACCTGCCAAGACGGCAGAGACGGGTAAATTTTCAAGCTGGCACTCAGCGAAGGCATCAGGAGAAGGCTTGCACGGTGCAAACGAGCTGAGACCCGAAGGTTGGCTCAGAAATCGTTTGAAATTTCCTTGGGCTGAACTCACTGTGATGAAAGACCAACCCACACGCGCCCTGTCCATGATCTTTTGTCTTGAGCTGCATTTCCCATCGCACTCCCTCCGCCCAACCACTCCAGCAGCATTTGTAATTCTTCTTCAAATTTCTCCCTTCAAATTTCTTTGTCCGGTAGGTGACTGGATGAGTCTAAATAAAACATTCTCATACGAAACACCTTTTCAATTCCACACCGCGGCACGTCAGCCGAAAAAGATTCTGCAAGAGGAACTCAAAATTTGAGGACACAAGGACGTTGTGACCGGAAGAGCCACGCCACAGTTCAATTCATGAAAGAACGAAATGCAAGAAGACAGAAAGGGCCAAGCCACAGCAATACTTTAAACCTTCACCCTTATGTGGAAAAGATAAAATGGGATCACTGCATGCAGAAGCGCTCTCAAGTACAGAGAGGGAAAGGACAAGATGATAGATCAGACGTATTGAGGTTTCAGACCAACGATCACACAACTGCGGTCCAGGCACATCTTGGTCAATCCGCAGGATGAGATTCCTCACACAATATTGGCGGCCTCTGGCCCTGAAGACACGAGGCAGGAAAGTCCTGGCATTTCGCTGGACTTGACCATTCGGTCAATGCCACTGCAAATTGTGCTTGACACTGCTTTGGGGCTGCTGAATACATTTTGTGCAGCCTGCCTCAAGACACGCACACGATCTGGATGCTTGCGCAGCTTGGATGTCAGCATGTCAGCTCAAATTTTGTGGGTGTGAGAAAAAAACCTCCAATGTCCACATTCACCCACCGTCCCGTGCGAGACAAAAACTGCACAAGAAAAGCCCATTTCACGTTCTTGGATACTCGTACTCGCATGTCACGTGTGGGAGTGAGTGGAGCACTGCGCATCAAACTGTCGGCAAACGTGTCAAATTGAGAATTCAGTCACACCTTTCTGCACGAGAAAGGTCCAGCGAGGTCAGCAGATACTCCTAGAGATCAGGCGAACACTTGACATGATCACACGCAGGAGCACCTCACTGTACACAGGTTGTGACATCCAATAAAAGCTGTGCCCCGGCGTAAACGAGAATTTATGGCAACAGAAGGCGGCAGGAACGTGCTGCTAGTGAGTCATTTTGTGGGCCCGAGTCATTAGGTGTTGATCCGAGCCACGACATCGTTGTAGATGTCCACATAAACCTGGCTGGGGCCAATCTGGGCATGTCTTGCTGGAATGAAAGGCCAATTCTCCAATTGAACCAGACTGCCATGCCCTCCATGCACTCCAGCTGACGTGCTGAACGAGGAACCTGCTCTTCTGAAGTGCAGCAAAATTCTCTGCATCTCACCTGTTGCAAGACAAGGCTGTCTGTAAATCACAATTTCATGCCACGCATCTTCAAAAGGGGGATGGCCTTTTTTGAGGCCAGTGCATGTTTTTCCACCTTAACTAATGGACTTGGTCCCTGATTATTTTTTCAAATAAGTTTCAGGTTGCGAAAGTTGCGAAAACTCTCCACACTTCTGGTCTTTTCTTGTCCACACGTATGTGAGCAGGTAAAGCCGCGAAGAAGGTGTAGCGCGAAGTTCATTATTCATGACGCAGAAGCTCAAGAAGCTCCAGAACCCATCACTGCCCGGCATTCGCCTGCGTATTCCATTCATGTGCACCGGGTATGTTTAGCTGTTCAATATTTATAGAGATGTAAGTTTAATATTTGCCATCAAGCAGCCTTTTATTATTCATTAAGCGGGGAGTAAATAACTCCACCAAAAGGAACCCCAAATGCTGTGCCTGCCATTAATAAAGCCGCACTATTACGCAGTCACTAACGTTTAATGACCAAATGGATTGAATCCAGTGCACAATCTCGTCAAAATGAAACATGCTGCAACGTCAAATATTTGACATCATGGAAAAGATGCGGCACGAAACACCCACGTCCACACAACCTGAGTAAGATTCACAACCGAAAGCCAAACTTTTGTTCCTTTTGAAGTGAATTCGCGGCTGAGTCTTTTCTCTTGCCCTCTCGGTGGACACGCTTTCCCTTCCAGAACCGGACTGTGGTTGTGGCGATGATGAGTTGGTTCTCCGTTCTGGATCAGGTCTTCACAGCACGCAAGGTAGATGTCACCTCTCAAACGAGACAGCAGCTGTGGAATGTTCAACACCGCAGCTACCTGGATCCCGTGCGGTCACTGGGAACATCTCCCGAATTCCAGCTACCGTCTCTCGCAATTTGTGGTGCGGAACAAAAACTCCCCCAGACACAACAACCACTCAGCAGCCTCCAAATCTGGCTTGGTAGCGTCCACGGTGAAGCACAATATTGGATTTTCAGCCCCTTTTTCCAAACAACTTTCTCCAGGTTTGACTTGGGTGTGACTTGGAAAACAACATCGTCAGTCCTCTCAGTTGAACGTAAATTTGCCTGATGAACACGGAGAATGCAGAAAAGTTGACATCAGAAGCAAACTTAATGCCAAGCGTTCTTCATGGAACAACTTCCTGCGTCAACAAACACTCAATCACAGGAAAAATGTTCTTTTGCTTCTTTTCACATCATGTGAAAGCAACTTACAATGAACAGACAAAAGGCTTTTGCTCGTTTACCCTCCAGTCTCCTCGATTGAGGCAGAATGCTCATAACGCGATGAGGAATGTTCGTGTACCTGCGACGAACAGTCCTTGAAGTCTATACCTGTGCTTTTCGTCTTGTGTCAATTACAGGTGTGGGACCCTTCTTTCTGTGCTCAGGAGCGCTTTCCACACAGCCAATTCATGACACAAGTGTGATGAAAATGAGCTCATTTTCTGACATGTCTCCACAAGAAAACTCGACGGAGCCGAAGGATCGGTCCGGGAAACACCGAATTTTGGTGGCATCGAAACTGACATGCAGGACACACATGAACACATGAAGACTTGCTAATTTACGTTCAAAGGACCGTATATATTCTCCAGACTTGGAAAATGCCAAAGTCATGGCGGGGGGCAGAAAAAAGGCAGAAATGGCAAAACTTTGCTGAAAAAATCAAAAGTAGATGAACCGGGAGACAACCTCACGGCTCAGAAAACAGTTTGGACCCGAAGCCATTTTCGTTTTTTTCCGACAGGACAAACGTTCGCGACATGAAGCAGCGGCCGGAGCGTCACCACGCGAGCCCCTGTTTTGACAAACCATGTCAACGAGACTGCGCCAAACCAATGAGTTTCGACACAAGGACACAGCGCAGGCTGTGTTTAATGAAGTCGAAGACTTAATTACCATCAAAATTAATATTGATTTGTCAATACAGCGACATAATGGCTCCGCAAGGTGAGAACGCGCAGGTAGAAGAAGAAGGAAGCTGGAGCGCGCGTCAAGATGCTGCCAGATCTTCGGTCTGCGATTTTCGTTGCAAACAGCACTTGTATGCCAGTGCGGCAGCAGCATTCTTCACGTGTTACCTTGGATTACGAGCGCAGCAAAAAGCATTGAGAGGGCCCACCACCAGCCCAGCACAGATTCCGATTTGTTCGCATTTCCAATTGAACAGCTCACTCACGCAGGTGAACCGACAAAATGATACCTTTTGCCGCCTGTCTGATTTCTGTTCCACGGGGAGCACCATTTCAACAAATTAAATTTTACAAAAGGCCAGGCAATGAAATATTCATTCCGATTGAAACCAATGCATCAAGTCAACTATTTGTTCCACTCTGACAATGATTACTCTGTTTCTAAAATGCAAAGCGCGCAAAAATTCCACCACATTTCATTTCCATCAGTAGAAAAGCTGATGTCATTACTTCATCAGTGAAATGTAACAAAATTTTATCGCTTTTAATGAAGCTTTCTGTCCTCACAAAAAGCATCAGCACAAAAGCGACGCGTTGCACCTGTACTGTGTTTCGCCTGATCATTTCCTGTCGTCTCTTCGACTGAAGCCAACGACAGTCAATACACGTCCAGGAGCCAATCAACTGGACCAAGTTGTGAAACACAAACACTACGAATCTAACTTTGTGGCTCTTCGTGATCACTTTTATATTTCGGACGTGATTGTTATTTCCAGCTAGAGGCGACGTCATTGCAGCATGGGCGTGTCCCACATGCCTGCGCAAACCACTCGAGAATGGAAAGCCGTGAGATGGAATTTCGAAAGACAAATTTCTTCTCTTGGGCCAGATGTTTCTGAAAAAGTAATGTCTTCGCAGCCAAAACGTCACTGGAAGTATTATTTACTGTTCCTTTGCGATTGAAATGCAGTCCGACAACAATTCAAATTTCAGACGCAAAATTTCAAAGCCTTCTGACAATGTCATGTTTCTGGTTCCCATTCAACTGCCCGATGCTGGACAGGCGATTTTCAGATCTGCCGGCCTTCAACTTGATCCTCTTTTCATAATCATTCTCAATAAGCCGCCTCATCAATAGAATTACCTGTGGGATTAAGGGTGTAGATTCCCCTACAGCTTATCCCACCAGCATACCTTGTTGTATCGACCCCTTTCGCGTGGGATTGGGTTTGGCCGACGCATCGCTTTTCACAAACAACCCCTGTGAATGTGTGCACCAATTTGGACTAGGTTTGGCCAGCACTCGATCATTTGAATAATGACATCGTATCCCCAGCGGTTCCCCGCCCATTGTAACTTAATGAGATTAAAGCTGTTCAATACAAGCACACCTGTGTTTGGCAGAACATCAAAGTGATCCTTAATGAGGCGAACACAGCAGGCTACACGGTTTGCAACGTTACGCTGGTCCATCACCATTTTCGGTGACTTGTGTTGTCTTCGTGAAAGGCACAAGAAAAGAAAAGCACTTGGTTTCTCAACATCACGATGCAGATCTTCCATTCAAAGTGGAAAAATAGACTTGAAGAAGATACACACACGCACACCAGCTGTGCACTAAAAAAGACCTGACTTTGTGTCAAACATGGTTCCTTCTCACCCACGAAAAACGCCCACGAGCGACCTTGTTCATCTCTTGTGCAACTCTGCAGTTTCAAAGTGTTCTCTTGAAATACACAACAAAGCCATTTTCCTCACTGAATCTGATCCAACCTGAACCACACACCATCACCGCCAGAGGGTCAATGGTCAACGCTCGTGGTTCAGTTAAATTTCTGCGACGTTACCAATGGCAACACGAACCAACAACCGTTGTGAAAAGTCTTTGGATCTGCAACGTTGTGTCAGACCGACGATTTCAGCAGCTTGGATACATTTGCATGAAAGTTGCCTCACAAAAAGTTCTCGATCCAACCAGAGAAACAAGACGCAAATTTTAGCAACAAACATCTCCAACCAAAATTCGACAGAGAACAAGGACGCCACAAAAGAACGAGAATGACACGGCCATCAGTCCACCCCACCCCCGCTGGAAAAACTAAACATGTGACCCTGCAATTGGGCACCCTCTGCGTCCCCTTGCCTGCTTGTCCGGCTTTTTTGGCCCTTTTTCCTCCGGATTCGCCCCAGCAAACGAACCCGATACCTGCAGACTGCAGTCGCAGGTGTATCATTGACGTCGCATCACGTATCACCCCGGTCAATTCGTGTCATCAATGATAGAAGGGAACATCTCTTCTGTCGACTGTCACCTGAAACCCGGATTAATAGAAGCGACGCTAAATAATCCATTGACGAGTCTTCAATGCAGACGAAGGAGCACCACGCGCCTTTCGTGATGCACCTGACGTCGAAACGCGCAGGTTTCTTCGATAATGTCGAGCGATCTCGAGTTTCTTACGCAACACGAAATTTCCGAAGTTCGACTTGTTTCATCTCTCCACATTTGAAAACAGAACGGCAAAGAAGCCTTCATTCCAGAACATGGGCAGGCCAAAAAAATCCGATTTTTTCTCCTCACAACTTATCAGTGCAGTTTCGACAAGTCTCGACGAAAAAGTTGTCCCAAATCGACTGCAACTGAATGGATACGTACCCAACTGCTCTTGTGCATGGAGATCTGCATCCATTAAATTTGCCTTTCATGTTGAAATAAATTACGTGTTGAAATGCCGCACGAGTTCTCTGTGCTTCACATTGAACTGACACGGCAAAGTGCGCTGCAGATGCGGCGTCAATCTGAAAATTTTCCTTGGAACTGAAATACGTAAAACGACCAAGTCTACGTGTCTATCTTGACTGTCCTTGTCAAAAAGGTTCATTCCCAGAGATGCTGGTGACAACAGCCACACCCATCTGCATCTGCAGAAACTCCGCATCCCACACAACTGACGATAACCGATTCAGGTGATCGACGCAAAACTCGGATCACGAAAAAGCACGACGTCTTGCAAGGTCTTTCAGTCCACCGTTGTGGGAGTGTATCATGAACTTCCTGGAATTTGAGGGCTGAGATCTGTGATTGACTAAGATTCCAACTGGGCAGTGAGAGCCACACAGAGAAGACCTTCCATTTTGGTTTGGTCATTCTTCAGTGGCAGCCATTGTGGGAAGGAAGCATTTCAGGTTTGTCCCAATATTACTGCTTTCTAAACAGGTTTGTGTGTGTGAAAGTTGCTAGAAATGGGAAATAAGTAGGTTTCAAGTGAGGATGTGCAAAAATGTTGGAGGATTTTGCTTGATTTGGGGGATTTTTGTGGAGATTCAGTACCCTGTCCAGGCTGCAGCAGAAGAATTTCACAAAATAAAAATTTTGGCTGAAATGTGTGTGAATGTGTGTGGAAAAAGCAGATATGTGGTGAGAAAAGTTATGAATGCACAAAATTTTGGTGGATTTTGATTGAAAATGCTCATGTGGTTCTATGCACTTCATGAGGTTCTGTGTGGTTCATGCAATTCAGTGCAGTTCACATGGTTCTGTGCTGTTCATCACGTTCGGTGCAGTTCATGAGGTTATGTACAGTTCGTTCATTGCAGTTCATGCGGTTCTGTGTGGTTCTGTGCAGTTCAGCGGTTCTGTGCGGTTCTTGTGGTACTGCGCTGTTCAAGCGGTGGGGAGTATGACGACCTTTCAATGATGTTGTCTCTGCCCGTCGAGTTTGGTGATTGGAACAGGCTTTTCGCTGCGGGACAAGGATTTGGCGATGAGTTCAGAAACTGAACCGTGGTCAGCAGCACTCATCTCGAAAAAGATATCTCGATGAATTTGCAAAGTCCTGCAGCTCACTCGCGTAAAATCAAAGCCGTGTAGCGCCACTGGCAAAGCATCGCATGTCGACGCACATTTGGAAGGGCATTCAGTACTTGCAAAGAATCTCTGGTCTCCATAGAAACCAAACATCAAATTCATCGCCTCTTTCTCCAGCCCCGCTCTCAGTATTGCCTTTCTTTCAAGCAGGAGCAGGTCCTCTGTTGTTTCTGCAGGTAAAACATTTGCACTGCTGAGACCAGTTCAATTGCTTTACTCCTTAATTTGAGCAGTTCACATAAAATTGGTGGAGAATCAGTGGTGCAAACGAGGTGGAGTCTTGCGGAAGCGATTGACAGTGCACACAACCGCTGAAATTTCCACTCAAATTTCGGACTGAAAAGAAATGTTCTCTGACAACGACAACCCCACGACAACCCCCAGCTTGTCAAAATGCTCACAATGCACTGAATTTTGTGGAATTCAAGCAGCAGTCTCAAAAAGGCAAAAAGAAAAGTGAGGCCTGATTCGTGAATTGAAGTCGCTTGCTGTTCTGACCTCCAACAATTCTCCATTTGATGGCAGCCAAAACGACAGAAAAACCCCGTCAAACTGCAAAACCATGGATATATTTTCAAACCAGGAATTGATTGAAGCAAACACGATTTGATGGGAATACACGCCAGACCATTTCAATTCCCGACAAACTTCGGTTCGCTCGTCCTTCAAACACAAGGACATAAGAATTCAGGAAATGCAAAGAACCAAAGTCAGTTTCACTCTCCTTCTCTTGTCTCTTTTCGTCCTTCGTCTCGCGACAGGGAAAACCGGAGCTCGGGAGAGAAAGGGACATCAGGTGCAGAAATAACTTTTCTATTCTTTTCTATTCTTGTCATGCCGATCCCCCGTCTTCTGTCCCACAAGCTCGGGGGAAGAAAAGTGCAAAGTTTCAAAACGTTTTCACCATTTCATAACTTACACGACTGTGGAATATCAATCCATAAAACAGTGCACGCAAACTGCTGACACACAATTCCAGCGACATGAATAGTTTTACGACGAAATCCGTTCAGCAAACAATGCACCGCAGCACGAACCATGTAGGCTGTGTTTGGGGACAATTTTCTGGTATCTAAGGTAACCAAATGCCTTATTTCCCTTTTCTGCAGTGCTCAATGATTTTAATGTGCCAAGGCACACAGATTCGTATCGAGCCAAAAATGTGCAGGCTCGTTCGTTTCATATTTGTCGCGGAGGTAACCACAACGAAAACAAGAACAAAACAGTGTTGACACGCGCCTCGTGCGTTTTTTGTGCCGACACCAGAATACAATTCCCATCATCGTGTGTCTGTGGCAAAGAAAAGATCAAAATGATGGGTCGTTTCACTCTTGCAAGTTCACCTCCTGGTTGGATTCTTTTCGCGTCGAGCAGGTTGAGGAAGAAGCAAAGACTCTGTTGTGAAACCCCTTTCTGCAGAGATCCCCTGGAGGTCCCTTCTGCAGATTCTGGACGGACGACAGTGACGATAATGGACGCAACGATCCTTCTGCTGTCGACGCGTGTCAAAATCGAGCGGAATTCATTTCTGCTAATTGTCCAAATATGTCGGTGATGGGATTGAATGACAACAGCACAGAGTGGCACAGACATAACCGTGCGAACCACCTGATTATCGGGGTGCTGGAGCAGCAGCGTCTTTGCTGAGGCGCCAGCTCGAATGTGGCCCACCTCAGAAAAATACAATTTCTCACGTGAAAACGCAGCCTCAACACACACACACACACACACACACACACACACACACACACACACACACACACACACTGAGTACGTTCGCAGTGCAAACCCCACCTGTCACACAAAACTTTTGTTTCCTTTGTGCATTTCGCGCACTCAAGAATGGTAAATATTGCACTTATTAATGTTCTTACACGCAAAAGAGAAGAAAATGGGAAAAGGGCCAAGGGAAGCTTTTGTTGTTGTGGCTGCTTGCACCTGTGTCTCCTCAGGTAAGAAACGAGTGGGATTGGAAATCGTAACGCACGAAGCGGGCCCGATCCCACGAGGTTAATGGATACTTTTCATAATTTCTCCGCAACCCTGACTCCGATGACAAAGGATAAAATTCAGGCTGCGGGAGTGCCGTGTTCTTACGACTGTTTTCTTTTTGCTTTCTGCGTGTTCTTGACCAAAGAACACAGAAATTGTCTTGGCCTTTTTTTTCTTCAGAAGCCTATCAAGACGTCCAAGACGCGTCGATGAGGTATGAGCGGTCAAGTTCCAACACTGTTCGTTCACAAATCTGGCAAAGAAAGACAGAATCTGTAAACTATCTCAGAACTTTATGAAATTCCTCAAAGATCTGAAAGAAGCAGGTTTTTCTGCCTCGCTCAACCAAGTGCAGGTAGACACCTTGTAATTTCTCAATCCTTCTCCAGCTGAGATTTTATAACACCAGTTACTTCACACAGATCACAAAGTAAGTCAGAAGAAAGCAAAGAATGAATGACATTTCCCTCTTCCTGCACACGAGTAATTAGCTGCTTCGCCACCACACCCAACGCAAAGCCCGAGCAACATCGTAGTGGCAGCATCGCGCCGCAATGAAAGACTCCTCTCTGAATCAATGGATTCTTTAAACGCCTAACTGCATCCATTCACCTGAGCCTTCTGGTTTGAGCCGATTTACCGTGTGTTTCAGCTTTCAATTTTTCAGAGGCAGAACAGAAACAAATCTTTCACGGTGTCACGAAGCTTCTGCCATCAGGTTCCTGCACACAGGTTCTTCCGAGTTTGAAGTTGAACAAAAGGGACGCTCAGCCCAAACAAGGCTTCAAACAGAGTTTAATGCATGACTTCGTATTTCCATGTCACTGGTCATTGTGTTGAAACTTTCAACAACGAGCGTCCAGCTTTTGTTTCATCAAACTTAGAACGTCTTCATCTCTTTCCTGGAATCCGAATTTTCGATTGAACGCTGTCCACTTTGACAATGAGACCAAAATGACCAAAAGACTCGTAAAATCACACCACACACAACACTGTTTCGCACTCAAGCACCTTGGAACCTCAAAGAAAGCAACACAAGATCAGTCGTTGGCACCAGATCTGGTCATTACTTAGCTCCAACAAGACGAGAATAGAAAGACAGGACTCCTGCCTGGGTGGAGTCCGTAGATGTCCTAACAATGGACACTCTTACGTGAAGAAGAGTCCTTTGATCTGTGGTGGGTGTGGAGTCCTATCCTTCCAATTACCACTCCCGGTTATGGACCACAAACTTCCGAGCACGCCTCAATCAGACACGTTCATTGCGCAATGAAACACTTAGCAACACCCTGCGCAAGTGTAAAAGTGAGCTGAAAGGTGTTATCGAGAACAGGGCAGCAAGATGTGTTGCAAAAGGTACATTTGTCTACGACTGCCATGTACTTCTGCGACAGATTGTAATTTGATGTCAATAAACTTGGACAACGATTTGAGTGCTTTGCGATTCAGCCGAGCCGACCGGTGTGACTTTCACTGTTGCACACAAACAGAAATCAGGATCGTTCACAAAAGGGAATGAGAGCAAAGGACCTACATTTTTGGTGGAGGGATGACCATTGTGGAGTGGGTGTCCTCTTTTCCCCGTAACTGAAGACTTCCTCTTTGTGGTCGTCGGATGCAGGTTTGGATCCATCATCGATTGCAAAGTTTTTGAATCATAGACTCCCAAACACACCCAACCCAAACACAAAAGGTTTGAGCGGTTTTCACTTTGGTTTAGCTTGAGCGCGAATCGAGCTCCGACTGAAGCCTTTTTCTGTCAGAATTCTGCTGCGTGTTCTGTTCACTTTGAGCCACTTTCAGGCCTCAATCCAGCCCTGATCTGAAACCTTTCTGCGCAAAAATACTAAAACTGTGTGTCAAAGGACCTTTTCATGCGACAAGCTCATGTTTCAGCTCAAACCAAATGTTGGCGTTTTTGAACCGAAGGATTCTGAGCCGAAGTTCAGTTTCAGCTCAAAATTTAGAAGTCTGAGCTTGAATTTCTCAACGAGAAAAAGGCCTTCAGCGCACGAGTGACAAAGTACTCACCAAATTGTAGATACCCAGAAGACAGACTTCTATTCCTCCAACTTTCTGGAATTAAAAATGGCAAATTGGGTGTAAACATGTGCAAAACAGTCTGTGGAACAAGGTGCCGGAAAAGATGTCAACGGCTGCAAGAATCTTACTCCACACCAAACCTCTCACTCGAATCACAGAGGCAGCAACTTAAGATTTTTTGTATCTGCATCACCAAATATTGCCCAAATGAGGCAAAAATGGTCTGACTGCAGTTCAAACCTGTCACCTCCACATTGGAGACAGTCGATGGGGATCACGGCTGCTCAGGGTGAAAAGGATTTTGCAAATTGGATTTGGGATTTTCTCACTGATCATCTGCTCTTTTCCCCCTCACTCACGCGATATTGCAAGATTGGAGTTGGGAAGATTATCAGGAGGAAACCGAGAGCCTTTAGCTCAATTCATTTGTGTCTGAACATGCACAGCCTGCTGTTTGTGTAGAGGTCCCTCAGTTCGATGTACAATCGGTACTGCGCAGCAAAGCACAATTGGACAGTCAGTGGAGGTTTTGTCACACCGTGGTTTGTTGGACATCATTTCAAATTCCAACAGCATCTCGGAGCGCACCACAAGCTTTCATTCCTTTGCTGTACATGTACGACGAAATTTCCAGCGTGGACTTGTTGTAACAAGAGGAAGAACCGCAACGCTTGGAGACCCTCCGAACAAAACTGCTTCCGCCATCGTGTACGTGCATTTCCCACGTGAGTCTTGAGATCCGCAGCGAGCAAAAAGCGTTCCCGTGTCGTGTCCGGGTGCCCAGTTTGAGAACTCGGGGAAACGACTCGTACAATGGGCGAACCAAGGTCAATGAGACAACATCTTTGCTAATGCTGGTGTGCCCGCTGTTCCGAGGCGTAGGTCTGAATCTGACTGCTGGGAACACCGTTTTTGCTTGTTGGGATTGAGTCACTTTCATTTTCAGCACAAGGCGAAACATTATTGGGGGAGGGGGCATCCCACCTTTGGGGCACCAACCGTGGTCGGATCCACATCGCAGAACAGCCCTGCAAAATTCATTCAAGAAACTTCCATCGCAAAGATGAACACTTTTCAAATTTGACAAGCGCCTCAGGGATGGCTGGTCCAAGACAGACATTTTAAAATTCTCCATCAGAAAGCACAATGGGCAAAAGAACAAAAACAAGAACACTGCGTGCTGAAGACAAGGAATTGCCAAAAACCTGATTGTTGTTTTTTAGGTGATTTGAACCTTGAAGCATACATTATGTATGATGTATGGTGATGGTGAAAATCACCTATAGGCATCAAAAGGCTAAATCTGTGAACGTGAGTTTGAAAGTGTTCTATTTGTTCAATTTTGGTCATGTTTGGTTTTTTCATT
>JAAUXT010144030.1_pt1 | contig 14229 bp, 11 predicted proteins | sample 7278171 | NCBI WGS metagenome assembly JAAUXT01 (sample SAMN14350112, study PRJNA611818) | marine sediment metagenome | isolation source: surface marine sediment (1.8m) | place: French Polynesia: Moorea | collected 2018-08 | reverse complement strand
TTTTCTTTATATGTTCTGAGATATCACCCACTTTGCACTGTGGAGTCTAAAATTTTGTGACCCCCCCCCCCCAAAAAAAAAAAATTTGCTGTCACAAAACAAATTAGTTTTGAACTTGACAAATTCCTCACTTTTGCATTATCCTTGATCAAACAAATTCAAAAAGACCCAAATTAGAAATTCATCTTCACCAAGAAAGTGCTATTCACGTGTTTTATTCATCGATGCAGCCCACAAGTGATTTTTTTTCAGTCGCTCAAAATTGAGCTCTCTTCAACGATGGTACAACCTCACCAAAAACCATGTGTTGCTGTTTGTTGGATTCGACCGCAAACCCGGATTTTGATGTTGAAGCTGCCGTTTTTCGTGGGATTCGAGTCGTTAATGACGGGCGCTTCGCCAGAGACACAAAGCCAATTACTTTTTCTGGGAAACCAAGGAATTGATGATGCTCACAAGTCAGTAAGCTGCGTGCGTCCGACCAAAGCCTCCGTCGGAGGGATTTGTGACAAGCCATTAACAATGTAAACTTTTGAGCCGTAAGACCCACTGCACTGGAAGCTATCCAAACAGGCTGACAAGTTAGCCACGATTGATCCGGAGCAAATCGAGTTGAATGATTGTCTTTTGTCCGTCGTCTCGTAGGTCGTAATTGGCTTATTATTCATATCGTCGGAGTTGATACCGCGTCCTTCAAGACATCTTGGAATGACTGTCCCTGTCCAGGATCTTTGTCCATTCTTTCTTTCGCTCCACGAAACACGAAGAAAAGTAACAAAAGCCAAAGCTGAAATTTTGGAGTTCAAGGACCAAATATGATAGATTTCGTGTGAATGTGTCAAGTTCAGAGGCGCAGTTGCGATCATATTTGCTCCCTTCCGCTTGGCTGCGCTCATTGAAGTCTCGCTGCAGAAGAAGGGGCCGATTCCAATTTTACAGCTTATTGCAGCAATATTGGCTTGATGGACAGATCGTGGAATTGCCTGCAGGAGTGTGAAGATTGCTTTCCACCGGGAAATATGATGAGTTAGGTTACCCCCAATCTTCAAAATGAGGCTTTCCTTCGTGTGAAACAGGACAATTTTATCAAACAAAATTTGAAGTTTCACCATGCATGGCCTTTGGTGACCAAACCTCATCAAGTTTCACTCGAAGAAGCACAACCGATTTTGTCTGACCGTCTGCTTGGCAGTAAACCTCAAGTCAACAACAAAGGCGTTGCCCAAGATAGCAAGCCTGCGTGCTTACGCACAAGTACGTGTGTGTGTGTGTGTGCGTGTGTGTTGCTGAAGTCAGTGGAAGGTCTGGAACAATTCCAAATGAAGGAACAATGCCAATAACCTCCAAGGAACAACAGGCACGAATATTGCCACAATTGGAAGCACTGAAAACAGTTTTCATTCTTCCAGCAGTAGATTCAAATTCCGAGCTCCCCATCCCGCCGACAATTCTATTACGCACATGACCGACCAACATGATTATCGAATATTATTTTGATAACTTTGCAATTACAGGAGCTGACTTTGATTTATCAGGTAGTTGATAAGCATGTGATTGGGGAGAGGAGGCAGAGAGACGAAGAAGAGAGCGCCGTGTCCGTGAAATGTCCTGTCCGCACATTGTGCGCGGGGCATTACTCATCGTTACGAGAAGCAATTAAAACTCGCGATGCACGGGCTCTTCCGGCCAGTCTGCACCCCGACCATCACTTTCTGCTTTTGAAGCAGACACTGCTGAATAATTTCAAAATATTCCAACCCGACCAGATGACGAAATATGATTAATGCACTGCAGTTGCTCCTGCCTGAAGTCGAAAAGGCGTCCAACACAGGTGTGTTGTTTGCGATGAAGTTGGGTTGAATCTCGCCCGTGCAGTGTGCGCACCGAGTTCGTGTTGTGTCTCGTGGCCCGATCCATCTCCTCTTCACCGATAGATCTTCCCGTAGCAGCTTCATTTCACACGTGGCTGCCCTTTCCTTTACTCATCCACGTCCGGCCATTTACACATTATCAACACGTAGCACGGGATACTTCTTCCTCACAATTGACACCTTCCTCCCAACATTAATCTCGTGACCACCCTTATCTCGGACGCATCTCCTGCATTTCAATTCAAGTGGTTCGGTTCGGGTTGAAAATGCTCTATGTTTTGACTTTCTCGTTTCAGATGAACGTTGTTCAAGCTTGCGATCCAATGTTACACTTGAAATGGTGAACGAAAGGATTGAATTCTGTGCTGCGTCCACTCAAATTTATTACCACAAATTTGTGACAAAACTGTACACAAATAAACTGTTCCACAATAACCTTACTTCTGGAATATGTACAACCTTTCGCGAGTTTTTCTGACAAAAGGAAGAAATCGTCAAACCAACGTGATGTTTTGTGATGCGTTTGCCCAACCAGCTTGCCTGTAAACTACAAAGGCAGAGCCTATGTACAACATTGCATTTGTCCATTTTTGACAAGAGGACAACAGTAGACAGAGATAACATTGTGGAAGAGTGGGGGGGGGGCGAACTTCAAACAGTGCATGTGCGTATATCTCCGCAACTAAGACGTAAACCCTTTTCAACTATGAGGAAACAACGAGTTATCACAAAGAGGAAATGGAGTTTTTTGAGGGAATGACATTGTTATGTCGTGTGCTCTTGCACTTGGCTTCGTTTTGATCTGGCAAAGGAGTGTTGTGAGTGTCAGTCGTAATTGTCGGCAACGCCACGCATTCTCAGAATTTGTCCAGCTTCGCGACTGTCTTTGGCACGCTGATCAGGTCATGAGAAAATTCGGTTCCTGTCCATCCCTCACAGCAAGTTTTTCATGGTATGCTCAGCGAACCAGTTTCTGGGCGTTTGAGTGCTGTTGGGGAGGGGAGGTGGTACGGATGGTACCTCTGTCCGTACAGAGCGGCGGCTGCTGCGGCGGCAGCGGAGGGAGATCTGAGCGGGGAGCTGCGGTGCGCGCTGCCGGGGGACCCCGCCTCCTGGGCCTGCTGCGCCTGAGCCTGCGCGCTGAGCAACATGTGCGCCGATAACGTGGTGGACGTGGACGTCACACCGCTGGACGTGAGCGGGTGCATGCCGAGTCCGGGCAGTGAGAGGCTGGCAGCGCTCAGTCCTAGCAGGCTGCCGTAGAGAGAATACATGTTGCGCGAATGCTCTTGCAGGTTGACGGGGTAGCCCGTGGGGAGGCCTAGGCGGGACGGGTAGGGTCGCCACAATCCGGCGGGCAGGGAACCCTCTCCGCTCATGGCTCGACTAGCATCACTCACAGCTGAAAAAAAACCCATAAAGTCTCTTCATTGTTCTGTGGTCATTTTCCAGGATTGTTTCTCGAAACCAATTTTTTTTGCAAAAGCAGAAGAATTGTTGAACGAATACAACAAATGCGCGAGTCAGAAGTCCGTCATTTTGTTTTCTCACCTTTCATGTGTTGGAGGTGCGCCTTGAGGGGGTCGATGTCGGAGATCTCCCCGTCTCCGTACGCACGGAGCGGGGAGCGGGCGTACGTGTGTTGCTGCAGCAGAGCCTCCATGTTCTCTCTGTAGAGGGAGGAGAAAACACCGTCACTGCTAAAATCAACGGAGAAATGCGTTTGTCTCGACCTGCTTATTTCACAAAATAAATTTCATTGAATATTGCACAATTGCACTTTTGTTGAAGAAAGACGAAGCAATCTTCACCTTTCGAGTTCTGTGAGCCTGGAGGAGTCTCTGAAGCCCTTTGCGAAGGGATTGCTGTCAATCTTCAGCTTTGTTATCTGAAAAAGGACATTGTATTAATTAACGTTGACATGTTACAAAATTTGCTTCAGTTCAATTCCTCACGATATCTCAAACTTTGGTCTTCCTTCTTTCGTTTGCCCTGTTTGCTGCTATTGTTTCCTGAATTAAACTGTTTCCTCTGTGCAGTTTTACACGATAAACACGAAACTCATGTTCTCACCAGCTGGTTTTGGTAGGCTGTGACAGCAATAAAGACGGTTTCGGGAAAAACGAAGGTTCGGAACTCCTCGGCCTCCAGGTTGGTGATGGGTGGCGGGGTGCCCGACGTGTCCTTCCACTTGACGATGTGGATCCGAGGCTGATACTTGTGCATTGAGTTCAGGATGATTTGCTGAAACAACCAAAAGGAATTCTGCGTTGATGCTACTGTACCGAGGAAGCGTGATCAAATGGCCTTACACCCGGTCCTCAAACCTCCACAATTGCTGTGCTCAGCACTTCAAAGATAGGATGCCGAGAAAGGTTTCTCCGTGGACATCGCGACGTTGGGGCTCAATGCCTGGTGAACTGTATTCTTCAAGTGTTGAACAGAAACACTTTCTCCTCAATAGACCGCCGAACGGCTTTTGGCCAATTTAACTCCGACACAGATACAAGAGCTCCACTGGCCATAACTTCAGCCGTGCACATCCCACTCTGAGTATCGCACAGGCTCAGCGGGGCGGACTCGGCTTTAGGTACTGATTGTCTATCTGGCATAACAAGTCATCATGGTTCGGTCGGTCGGAGAGCTATGAGCCCCTGCCTCAGTCACTTGGCGCCAGTGTCACCGAGGAGGGATCACAACTCGTGCGCTGTACAGACAAACCAGTCTGCCCGCAGCGTCCGGCCCATACATTAACCGACCCCGCTTTCCAAATGGACCTCGAGTAGCTTGGACTCCGTGAAGACTACTCCCAGGATATTGTCTTGATATCAATTTGGTTGAGTGGTCAGGCTGTGAACGGGTGAAATATGAGTTGACAGTGAGGGAGGAAGGGGGAGAGATTGGTCGGTGGTCAGGGCGGCTTAACAATGAGGACGGACTGCACCAAACCACACCACCGCAAAACCGCTGGCCGCAACAGCTTCAAACTTTATGTTCACCCAACATGTGAGGTTTGTTGCAGAAAAAGATTTGGATTTTCGTGATCTGAAGCCATTCTCAACGGAAAAATTTTGCATTTGCCACCAAATTTCAATGTGCTCAGTGCACTTGGCACCAGATTCTCACACGTGAAAGACTCTCAAAGACTTGTGAATTGGTTACCAATTGGAACATTGGTGAAATTGTTTCTTGCCGTGAGACCAACACATAATTTGCAAATTTCTGACTTGAAAACATGGCATTGCGTGAAACAGGTGTGAAGCAACAAAACATTTTGTTGATTTTGACAAATGCCGAACAATCAATAATACGGATCAAAAGCTTTTTGGTCGGTCTGTCGTTTCCTTTCAAAAAAAAGACACACAAATCTGTCCACACAAACGCCCGCAAAAAATGTAGACATCTAGTTTTCGCGAATGTCCACCACGCACGCTTCGAAACAAGCGTTGGTACTCACATGTGCGTTTTTGTCCAGCATGTTGTTGGTGAGTTTAAGTTTTTCAAAGGAAACTGTCTGCTTGGCGAGTTGTTCCCCAGAGAACGGCGAGTCCGGGTGGACGTACAATCTGGTGGGGAGTGGGGGATCCGCCTTTCCTGCGACGAGCCAAGAGGACCGGTGGTAGGCGTAGCGGTAGCGCTTGTTATCCACGGGCACGATGTCCATGAGAACAGCGTAGCGGGTGTTGGCGTCGAGACCGTTGAAACTGACCCGGACGGTCGGGAACATTCGTCTACAAAGGGAAAGAAAAGAGGATCTGAAAAATTTTCTGTTCTGAAGTGTCCACGGCAAAACTGTCGTTACATCACGAACTGTTGCACAGTTTCTGAACGCGAGATTTTGTGGACATTTTGGCATCGCATGAGAAGAGGAGAAAGCACCGTTGTTTACGTAGAAGCACGGTACGTGTTATCTGAGTCGTTAATCTCTGATCTAATGAAGTATCTGGCAATTTGCATGACTTCCCGATTGAACTGCCCACCAAAGAATCTGGCTCGCGTGTGCAAGACCCAAATTACAGACTTTCAAGAATCGATTTCCTTTCTCTTTCACTGCAACTTGTTCAAATTGTGATATTGAGTGTCCGTGTGTAATGACATTTAGTCGCCCCAGGGGTTCGCAATCTGGTTGTCGGGAGCTCAGGGCCCCGGCCAGCGCGGCCCGCAGTAAGCGGAGCAGGTTGCAAGATTACACGGCAGATTTAGCGATTACACACCGGGGGCGGGCGGGCGGTGCGCTGCCGACGTGTCAGCCTGACAGTGAAGGAATTAAGCCACTCGCAGACACGTGCTGGAGAACGCAAATGGCCAGCCTCCCTCCCTCGCCCGCGTGTACCCGGGTATTACTCGTCACGAAAAGGCGCTGCCTGAGCGCATGCCGCTTTCAAATCTGAGCACCTCCGAAAATTGCTTTCAGCGCTCTGGTGTGCGCAGTCAAACCCTATCGTTTTCGCTTGAAAAGCATGAAACGCAACACGTTTTCGTTCCGAGTGCAAATGACTTTTGCCTCTGTTGACGACAGTTTCAAATTTCAACGACTCACTGAAACCCAAAGCAAATGGATTCAAAGACAAAATTTGCCGAGATTAACTCCATTTTCATTGCTTCAGCAGAGCATCTGCTTCAGCAAATTGCATCTGCGCCACCTTTGTTACATTTCAACTGTTATGCAAAGAAAAAAAATCTCTTCAAAACATTTGCGCAGATCTGAAGTGTGGAATCAGTTGACGGGAGCGGCGTTGTGGGAGCGTGCCACTTGAACGTGGCAGATGGGATCTGATCCCGCCGCCACACTCCGGGGGAATAAACACTCCTCACACCGCACATCAACAATGAAAGGAGCCGACCGTCAAATTTTCTACTTGGATGACACTGTCCAGGCGACCAAAAGACAATAATCTTGTAATTATGGCGGCAAATGCTCATCCAAAATTAAGCTGACCTGAGCGGCTTATTATGGATGGGCTGTGCGGAACATGTCATTTTAACTTCATCAAACGGGTCGCGCTGCACTGTGTCAAATCGGAAGGAAACCACGAGCATCGCTTTTCCACTGAAATAGTCATTTGATTCTCACTAATTTCACGGGGCACGCGAGTGTTGCTCTCTTGAGGGAAAAGACTCCGACTTCATGTTTCTTCGTGTTGGGAGCAAAGGACGATTCTGACAACTTTTGTAAACAAAAGCAAGCTCTCCAATCTTTCTGAAGGTGATTTTGGTCTCCTGAAGAACTGCTGGTTGGCAGAACTTATGCTGTTGTTCAGTTATCATTGTATCATTGCTGCCCACACCACAGAAGTATCGTTGGGGATGCCAGGCAGGGGTCAGCACTGAGACACTCCAGTGTTTCAAGAATCGGAATATACCTGTGAATCCTGAGTTTTTTGCCCGGTTCACAGGAACAATTAAATTTGTAAAAGATTCTAACGGCAGTTCAGGAACTGTTCGAATCAATTGAAGAAATTGGCTTCCTGCACACTTCACCCTGTGCCTAAACGTCTTGTTTTGACACGTAAATATTTACCTAATTTTTTGCAGCTCTTCGAATGCTGCTGTTCATTGCTGTGATTTTTGATAGCACTCGTACACGCAATTTACATCTCCTCGCCGACTTGGATCACACTCACAGTCTACTCGTGAAATGATACACACAAGTTGCCAAACTGAGTTTTCGTTTTTTCAACAGCGTGGTCAGGATTTTTGAACAGCCTGCACACGCAATTTTGCAAAAAACTAACAAAACTCGTTGACGGGGATCACAACGATACGGACGAACTGGTTGACGAACTGTGTTTCTTTGCGAATCGTTTGCAGAAAAAAAGGCAAAACGCACCTTCCCGACTTGGTGATGATCATCTCTGTGCCCAGCTCGTGGAACTTGTCCCACAGCTCTTTGGTCTCGAGGCGGCACTGCACCGAGGCGAGCTCGGCGCTGCCGGAGGACGGCGGCGGTTTGGCCGTGTCGGCGGCATCGTTGTCGGGAGCGCCGGCGTCCGAGCCTGCGTCGCCGTCGCCACCGCGACCCTCCTGCAGCTTCGCTTCGTAAGATCCGGTCGCTTCGACCAGTTTCTCTGTGAACGGAACAGTCGCAGAAAACTCAGTTTTCCAACGCGCCATTGCATAATATTCTTTCACGACCGACGCCGCATTTCAGTTCCCTGCAACTCGTCGCCTTAAACCTGTCTCCCTCAATTTTCTTCACTTCAAGGATCCAGAACATTGTTATCGTGGTCGGCATTCTTGTGGTTTCTCTTTCTCAGTGAGGTTTTCATTTGTCCCGTTCCCAAACAGAAATAGCAAATACACTGGAATCTAAGCTCTCAATGCTACACGTACGTTTGGTGGAGAAAACAGAGGAAGTGACATTGACTCACCGAGCGGAGACATGAGGGTCTCGTTGCTGACCACTGAATTCCTGCTGCAGCGTCCCTGCTTGGGAGGCTCAGGTCCTGGGGGACTGCTGACTGTAGACGTGGGAGTCTGTGGTCGCGGCTTTGCCTTGTCTCCGCCGACCAGGTTTGCGATGCTGAAGGCGGATGCCCGGGAGGAGAGCACGGGCCGCGGACCCACCGGGGCGCCGGAGGCCGGGCTCGCCGCGGCTGGAGCCGTGGCGCCCGGAGTCGGAGACTTGGGCGAAGGACTCGGGCCACCCGCGCTGCACGTGGGCGTTGGGCTCGGCGTGACGCTGAGGCGCGAGGACGCCGGAGACAGCGACGGAGACGGAGGGGACGTCGTCGTCAGGTTCATCTTGTCTTCGCAGGACAGGGTTGAAATTCGTGAGTCCGTTTCGAGCAAAAAGTCGGTGACAAAATTTGCCTGTTCGGTCTGTTTTCCGTGAGCACAACAGATTCAGCTTCAAAATCCACTTGAGTGTCCAGCAGAATAATTTCTTGTTGCTGTTCTTGTTTTTTATCTTTCCCGGTGAAAGTCAGTGCTGAATCCTTTGATGTGACTGCAGTGCGCTGCTTCCTCCGTCTTGTTGAATGTTTGAGACGAAATGACAAGTAATCGCAGTCGTGAGATGTAGTGCCTTCTTATTTACAGGTGCTGCTCCGGTGGTGGGCTGGGTGGGAGGGTGAAATGTTGATTGTGATGTCATTGCTCAGGCCCATTGACAGTCCTAACAGGCTATCAGTGGTACTTGTGTGATGCCATGCGAGTAATTATCATAAGTCTCTGCCACAGTCTCTGCTACTCTTCCTTCACGATCCAGATGAATCATCCAGCTTTCCCTCCCTCCTTTTGTCCACTTTTCCGCTCGAGTTTTAAAAAGCATACAAATCAGGAGTCCTGTCCTATTGTCTGTGGTAATAAATATGTAGCGCCAGTGAGGAATGGCTCGAAGAAAGTTTCAGACCTGTGGCCGTGAGTGAGGCTCACTCACCCACTGCTGCAGAAGGACAGACAGACATGCTGTGGAGTTTGAATGAAGAGGATCAGTTATCAAGCCTCGGTGGCTGGTTGCAACGGCAGGCCGAGCTGGCAGCGGGGAGGGTGGGCCCACTTGGCTGCCCAGCCTATTGGCCTCTTTGCCAGCTGTCAGGTAGGCTCGAGCCCTCATCCATCACACTCGGCTGTGGGGGCGGTCTTTCGGCTTACCAGCACCGCCGACTATTGGCTGAAAACCCGCAGCCACTTTACAATTCCACACTCACCATGATCAGCAAGCAAATAATGAGACGGAGAAGAAACCAGGACCACGGATTACATCTTTATCTTGTTATCTGCAGGGTCAAAACCATTTGAAAATGGCTTTCTTTTTGGATGGAACTGACAGAGGAGAATAAATGTGGAAGGGAAATGGCCTGCGTTTGGGCGAGCTCGTTTGTAAACAGGCGCAAAACGATGAGGTAGGCCTGGCACACAGATAGTGGATCGTAATTACGCCGTAAATCCCGCCACTGAATATATTAGAACTTATCGCAGCCCGAGGATCATTCGAACATCAACATGAAAGACTGGATATGATCAGTTCCACGGCGAAAGCCTCGTAACTCCCTCCCCCAGCACAGCACACGGTGTGTGGTTCGTGGTGGGTCCTCTGCTTCGTAAAGCTTTCCTCTCCAACTATCAGATGCATTATAACCAGAGATGTCTAGGGCTGAAGCCTCACAGATTAGAGACCACACCATAACTCTAACAACAGCCATACATTCTCAATGAGGTTGGTCGAGTCCTCTTCGCAAGCAATATTTCGTGACGAGAAAAAAATGCTGAGTGTGGGACAGCTCAAAAAAGATCTTTCTTTCCCAACAAACACTGTCCGTCCGCAAGGTCGCAAGGAGGGTTTCAGACTTGAAAGGTCTCACTTCCGACACCATGTCCCTTGTGCGCTGTGAGAAACAAGCAAGACAAATGCGTTTGCCATCGTATTGTCCTGAACAAAACACTCGCGCACCACACCGAGAGGCAAACCGTACGGGAAGAAGAGACTGTGGAAACATCGCAACCGACGGAATCATCGTAGAAATTACAAATGAACGACCTCCTTTGATTGTGATTGATGTTCTCTTCTCTCTCCACATTCTCCCAAGAACTTCGTGGTCAAACACAGACATCCCGTGCAGTTTTGTTCTTCAAATGCGAATTTGTCTCTGTGTGGTGCGTTCGTTATTCATATGACTGTCTCGGTTTGGGGTGTCACATCAACGTTTGTGGAAGAGTTCTCACGATTATCTGCCCGTAAAATCAGCGTGAATCGAATTACATCTCAGAAGATGTTCAAGTTGAACACGACCTTTGTACTCACCTGTCGGACCGTGAATGAATGGATCCTTGGCCACTGTTAGAAACAAGGTGTAAAAGAATTATGAACATTTCCCAATTGACTGTTGAATTTGGCGGATGTGTGCGTGAAAGGCAACTGGTTAATGGCGGGTTGAGGGATGGTGAGGTAGCCTGCCCCACGGGCCTCCCCCGCTGACCTCCCCTTGTATTCTCACCAGCTCCCGCCACACTCCGAGCCCACTTCATTAGCCGAAAACTGGCCCCTGTAGCTATTGCGCTTTTATATGGCCGCACAAATCATGCAAAATCATAGGTGATGCAGTGGCGTATTGAATAGAAATCTAGTGTCAGTGAGGGGTCGGCTCAGCCCAACAGATGCATTATTTCTTCAATGATGAATTTCAACCCCTATCGAGGTTAGAAGTGCTCGTTTGTTTGCCCTGCAATTTTGCATGCACATTAACATAGCTCTGAACCCAACAAATCATTTTGTGGTTGATCCAGGGGATGAAGAAAAACGTGATAGGCTTCGGTTCGTTTGACATGATTTCTGCTCACGAACAGAAACAAGCCTGGGTGTCAGTGTCAAGACAAGTGGTTGTGGTTGTTGTTTGTGTTTTGTGGGCAACGTTTTTGGTTTGATTTTGTGGAAGACAAACTGCTTGCTGTCGCACAATCAAAGAAAGAAAGTGACCCTGAACCTCTAAAAGTCTTCAGATGGTCGCTCTCATGAATACTCTAGCGGATCCAGTGTTGAGGTTGAACTGGACAATTTTTTTTGTTGGGGGGGGGGGGGGCAACTCCAATCTTGAGAAAAACCAACAAAATTAATCGAAACCACGCAGTTCGCAGACCATACACTGAGAGGGGAGATCTTCCTCGCGCTGCAAAATGCGGTTTTGGTTATGCATTGGGAAGAAATACCTATGCAAAAGATTTGACTTGAGCCTGTACAAAATCAAAGTTCTTGAAAAGTCGCGCTGGTCGTCCATGGCTTGCTTATTTGGGAACAATTTGACTTTCCTGACAGATCGTTCAACATGCCCTTTGATTTTGGGAACAATTGTGATTTGGAGTTTCTTTGGGCCGATGGCGACGAAAAACCATGCAAGAACCAACCGTATAATTCAAATTCACTTGTCAAGCGTCGAGTTTTCAATGCATACTAGGTCATTTCTGCCTTCTATCATCAGTCCAGACTTGAAAATTTGAAACGACCAGAACAATTTCAACCCCATTTGTGTTGACTTCAAGGAAGAACCAGGGAGCTTTTGCCACATTATCATGTGCCTCCAGTCAGTCATTTACTAAATTTGGCGTTGCAGGACAGTTTTACCGCATCAAGATGGATGACTGGCCCAGAGCACTTTACAACTTGCAATCCATGCGCAGAAAACCCCTCTCAACCAAAACTCCCCCACAGTAACATTGGTGTTTTGTTTGCAGTTTGCAGCTACTGACAATACTTTTTGTTTGGGAATTGATGGACAAGTTGATAGCTGTGCTTCAGAGTCAACATTTGCCAAAAGCACAAATCAAGTTTGAGGAGATTGGTGTTGGGGAATATGAATTGAATCACACCTTATCAGTGTAACTGAATGCAGAGATTCTTGTAAGACAAAAGAAAATTTGCGGCAAGTTATGAATCTTATTTTACTCCACACACACAGCGCGGGAGTCATTCAATTTCCAGGAAAGAAGAGCACTTGCGAGTTGTCGCTCGAGTAGAACAGGGGTCGGGGTAGACTGCAGTCATTTCAAGGAGGGTGGGCCAGCCCCGACTTTGCAACATTTTTCTTGTTCGGGGATTTTGAAAGGGGCCCAGGGGGCTCGGACCCAGGACCCTTGAGTGCACACGTGGTTCAGACCGACAACAAGAATTGCTCTCCTGTCAACTGAACAAGGATTTGCTGCAGCAAGAATCCACAATTTAGATGTCTAATTTGCAGAGTGTTTTTTCCTGGAAAAGTGGCAATGTCTGCGGGAGAACACGTACTCGTCTGGTTTGGTTTGATCAATCCCCCCTGATTTTTGTGCTTTCTGCAGATTTGTGGCTTCTCTTCAACAAGAAAACACATTTGAAATTAGTGTTGCTGTATTGTTCCTGCAGAGAACAAGTTTTCATACTCACTGAAGAAGCATTCCTCTATTTTGTTTTGTTCTGAGTTTCAACTTGTCACAAATCAACAGAAAGTTCTCACATCAAGCACTCAACTGCACACAAAAGTCAGACCTTCAGACTGCTGCAATGTAGCTCATCAACAAGGACAGTCTAGAGCCCTCACGATTTGGTTGCAGAACCGTGGTGACCCACTGAAGTGGCTGCCTTCTTGATCAGAGTCACACACAATAAGGACATGTGTGTGCACACTCCAGACAAACCACACATGCACACATGACAGACATTGAACCTAATGAAAGTTAAACTGCAAAATTCAAAATTATGAGGCAAGACTTTTGAAGGAATGCCTGCAAACACCCAAGGACGCCAAAGGAACCCAACAAAACATATTAAAATGTTTATGTCTCTCTGCCTCTCACATCCAGTCTTTCATGTTGCTGACCGAAGTTGACGGGGTGAGTCTGGACAGGCAAATGTCGGGTTGGCATTTCTCTGCTTGATCCAGGATTGGGGTTTTGGGGTGGATCTGACTTCAGTCTCAGTCGGATCTTACCCTCAGAGGTGTTAAGTCAGCAGTGGGTTGTTAAGGGCCAGGAGGCTTGGAACTCAGGCTCGGATCTGCTGGCATTGTTTGAGAGGTAGAGCTTGTTCCCTTTTGGAAGTGAGAATTCAATTGCCAAGATGAAATTCCTGTGTGTCGAAAGATCTGAAGCTCAGCAACACTCGGATTGTCCTCTGATTGGTTGTTCTACGGTTTGAAAAAGTACTTTGTAAACAAACAAGGAACCACATGCAGTGCACAGTTCTAGGACCTGATGACAGACTTTCGATGGAGTCGGGCCTTTGATAGTCTGTTCCGTGTTCCAGACCCTTCAGCTGTGCCAGTTGCGAAGCTGAATTGGAACTTAGGGCTTGAAGGGAAGTCAGAATTTGTGTCATCATATTTTGGAGTCTCCTAAAAATTCTCGAAGCTTGTTTTCAGGCCCTCAGAATTGTATGCTCGGAGAGAAGACCTGTCAGGGATTTGTGAAGCTTACTGTGCAACCCTTCTAATTGTGTTCTTGTTCAAGGTTGTTGCATTTGAACAACCAACAAAAGAATGTTGCAAAACACTCACCAACTGCCCACCACCGCCAACTTAGCAACCACAGCTGCCCAGCCACCGTCTGCCCAGCGTTCATGCAGTTAGTCCACACATGCACTGTCAAAGGGGTTGAGGAATTTGTGTGTTTTGGCGTTGAATTGATCCTTCTTCAATGGGACGACATTTGAAATTGACTGTGCTTTGGTAAAAAGAGTTTTCCTTGGGGATCACTTGTCCAGATAGCTTGGTCAATGCACTTATGCACGAACACCACACCGGGGGTAAAAAGAGTACCTTTCTGAAACTCTCCGACGTGTGAACAAGAAGTCCCGGAAGCAGGGACTTGATGGTCGCGGAAGGATACGTCTAGACAGCAGCTTCCTGGTCACATGTGCAAGCTTTTGAGAATTGAGAATTGAGAAGGAATT
>JAAUXT010074603.1_pt1 | contig 14229 bp, 17 predicted proteins | sample 7278171 | NCBI WGS metagenome assembly JAAUXT01 (sample SAMN14350112, study PRJNA611818) | marine sediment metagenome | isolation source: surface marine sediment (1.8m) | place: French Polynesia: Moorea | collected 2018-08 | reverse complement strand
TGTTGGTGGGGGGGGGGGGCCCCCCCTTCCGCCCCCCCCCCCCGGTCCCCGCGGGGGGGGGGGGGGGCGCGCGGCCAGTTTGTGCTCGATGTGCTCGAATAATCCACTCAGGAACAATGGAATCAAACCAACGGAAAAGCTGATTTCTTGCTCGATATTTGTTGCAGAGAGTACATGAAAAAGGAAGCCGAGAGTATCACGAAGGCGAGACGTCCATTCGAGGAGAAGGACGGGAGCTTCCCGAAAGGTACGACGGACTTGTTTTGGAACCTGTCCAGCCAAACGGTCGTGTGGCGTTGTGAGTGTTGTCCCGCCTCAGTAAATGTCGAGGCTCATGTTGATGACGGAGTTTTGCTTTCTGCAGTCGTGCGTCAGTTGCGGAGAATCACGGCGTCTCAGGTGCGGGACTTCCTGGTGCTGTGCCGAGAGAAGTACATGAGGGCCAAGTCCGAACCTGGTGAGTAGAACCCTCCCAGCTTCAACATATCTTACAAATTTCTCATACCCAGACCGACCCACATGCACGCCAGGCCTTCAGTGTTTGATGCCGCGCACCAGCAGAATCCAGCTCCCAGTTGCGTCACGAAGGTCATGCGATCGGTGAAATATTTGTTTTATTTGTTTTAATATATTTATTTATTGACGATTAAATTATACAATTCTCTCGTCCATTCATAACCCGCACACACATACAATTATAGTAATAATGGAAATATAAATAAATTTGTAATGATGGCAGTCAGATGAATCTTTTTGTTTTTTGTAGATATCTTTTAAATTTCTGTATTAAATATCTGTATTCCATTTTATGTAAATATTGATTGTTGTTATTGTTTAATAATAAATTTAACAAATTCTTATTTGTAATATTTTTTAATTTAGCAATAGTTGTAACTTGTTGCATAAAAACATTTCTGCAATAATTATATTTTGGGCATTTAAAAATATAATGATATAAAGTTTCCTGTTCTTTTGTTGGACAGTTTATACATAGATTTGTTTCAGTCATTCCCATTTTATATTTTTCAGCTTGTAATAAACTGTTTTTCATTCTAAATGATAAATATATAGTGTCCCAATAAGTTTCATAATTATAATTATCATAGTTTTTAATCTGTGTTTTAAGTAAAGACTCCTTGAAGTCTTCATAATTTTCAGTATTTTTAATATTTTGTGGTAAATGATTCCATTCTCTAAACATTTTAATAAAATAGGAATTATAATAATAATTTCTTCTGCTAAGGAGTTGTTGTAAATTATTTCTATATCTGTCACTATGCCTTAAAGTTGTGGAGAAAGGGAATTCATCATAAATTATTTCTGGTACTTTAGTAAATTTTATTTTTGCAAACATAGTTATTCCTAAATAATAGCTTCTTTGTTCAAAAGTTTCCCAGTTTAATTCTTGCAATAATTTTGTTCTACTTGTATTTTTATAAGCATTTGTACATATAATGGCACTATGATAATAAAGTTTTTCTAATTTTTCTAAATTATTAATTTTTGTATTACTGTAAAACATACATCCATAGTCTATTATCCTCTCTGTGAAATATGAGCTCGTCACTCTCGGACTTGTCCGCTCCTCGTGCTGTCCTGTATTCCTCCTGTCTGACGATGCGTGAGACACAGGGACTTGCAGGTTCCGACATTGTGTGTTGAACAACGCGACGCTCTTCTCCCAGGCACCGCGGTCGGCGCAATTTGCGCGCAGAGTATCGGGGAGCCCGGCACGCAGATGACGCTCAAGACGTTCCACTTCGCTGGCGTTGCGTCCATGAACGTCACGCTCGGCGTGCCACGCATCCGAGAAATCATCAACGCCGTCAAGAAAATCAGCACGCCCATCACCACGGCGGAGCTCGACATCGACGACGACCAGGAGTTCGCCAGGATCGTCAAGGGCCGCGTCGAGAGAACGCAGCTCGGAGAGGTGCGTTGTGCTGTGTTCGATGTCGCGCATCGGTGCGGTCAGAACGCATCACATTTTGCTGGGCATAATGGCGTTGGCGCACTGAAACGAACACAACCGGAATCCGGCTCGAGGTTCAGGGCCTGCACGCACGGTGTTCGTATAGCCTGACTGGTCAACAATTCGCCGAACTGCATTTCAAACAGAAGAGCTGCGGGAAAGCATCGCGTTGATGACTCCCGTCGTTGTAGGTGTCGGAGTTCATCGAGGAGGTGTGCATGCCGCTCGAGTGTTTCCTCGTCATCAAACTCGACACGGAGAGGATCAAATTCCTCAAGGCAAGTCTCGCGCAGGACTCTCCAACTAATTCCACATTCAGCTGCTCATTTCACGCAAACTCGCCAGCTGTGCGTCTCATTGCAGTTGGAGATCAACATCGACACAGTCATCACTTCTATCTTGGAGACGAGGAAACTCGGAGTGAAGAGAAACGTGAGTGAAACTGACCTGATCGATCGACAGTTTCCGCGTCAAACGGGAAACAAAACCTGCATTTCTACGGGCGAATTTTGCTGTCGCGGTTCGGTCGACAAATCGAGACCGTCGAGATGTGCGTATGGGCTGAAGAATGGCAGTCGGTTTCAAACTGTGTGTGTCTGTTGCGCATCTGGAGAACAGCGGCACATAAAGGCAGCGCTCTTGGCCTGCTTACGCATGGCCCATCCCATGTGAGTGGATGCGGCTTGACGATCCTTGTTGCGGTGTGTTTGCAGCAAATTCACGTGGTCGGCGACTCGGTGATACAGGTGATCGTGGACGCGCCTGACGCGGGCAAGTCTTCCCTCGTCTTCAAGATGCAGCAGCTCAAGGACGACCTGCCCAAGGTCATCATCAAGGTCAGTCGAGCTTCGGTCTCCGTGCAGACATCTCACGCGCAGACAAGCAACGTCAAGGAAAATCGCACGCGTGACTCACAGGCAGATGTGGCAAGGTTGGGCGCTTTCATGTCAAATCCAACCGAAACATAGTCAGTTGGCGCTTTTTCTGACTCGCGGCCTTTCTCTGCTCTCTGGTGAAGCAGAAACGTTTCTTCAGAAACTGTTTTGAAACAAAATGAACTTGTGGCTCACGGTCTCGTGGTTTGTGATGCAGGGTCTGAAGGGCGTGTCGCGCGCCATTATTCACGCCGACGAGAAGACCGGAAACACCTACAAGCTGTACGTCGAGGGAGACAACCTCAAGGACGTGCTCGCCACGCGCGGTCAGTTCATTTCCTCCTCACCGCGCGTTTCAGTTCCCGTGAGCGTGCCACAGTGATCAAGGCCACCCCACAGGGTGTGCCGCTCGCAAACAGATGAATGCTGAGAGTTGGGTGGAGCTGGGTCGAATGCAGTCCTTTTCTGTGCGGTATTTTGTGTCCACGATGCGTCTTCCTGTCGCAGCCTGTGATGGTTTGAGGAGGGGTCGATTTTGGACTTGCAGGATTAATTGAAGTATTCACACCAGAAGCAAAAGAGGAGTCAACCTTGCCATTGAGTATCGTTCGTATTGGTTATGGGGTGCTCTATCTGGAAGACAGGTTACAAGCGCGCTTCGCATTCATACCCACTAAGCTACACAGTCTACTGTTTTCCAGGAGGTTTCCTCTCTGTAAAGCACCAAGTGAGACACTAGTTCAAGTGTAGCACCGTTTGAAGCAAACTCAGATTCACACAACAGTGGGCAACCAGCGACCGAAACAAGGCACATTGAGCTCACACGATGATTCTTGCATACGAAATGACAGTACTCTCTGCCTCAATGGCTCCGGACCTCCCCACGATACAGAAGCGAGTGTTTTCCATATGAAGTCCCCCTCCAGCTTCAGGTCGTGATACCGGTGTCTCTCACGTGTTGGGAAAACGCGATGGTAAAATTGCACGGACCGCGTTGGGACCTCAAAATTTCAAAGTACACACATTGTTCACTCATGCAAATTTTGGTTCCATACTCGTGGCGAAAGTTATCTTCTAACCGACAAACCGTTTTGAGAATTTCCTGCACAAAACCAAACGAAGCCATTGTCGGTGAGGAGGGGAGCTCCGTATGTGCGCGTTGAGCAGGCAGCGAGTGAGTCACTCGAGTCGCTTCGCGGAACGTTCACTGTGATTCAGCGCGCGACACCATCAGCTGCGAAGCGGCGCAGTCGCTCAGCGGACACGATGCGTCCAACAGCGCCAAAACTGGCAGTGGATACCAATTTAGTTTCCGTGGAACATTTTCGGCTGCAGTGTTTGCCTTTGCGCAGGCAAGTAACGCAGGTTTTTGCAGTTTCAGGAGGTTGAGGTTTGTTGCGCAGTTTGACGTGCTCAGTGCGCAGTGCTGAGCGCACTGGACGGTGTGCGCGTTGTGCGCAGTTGGATTTCAGTCAGGTGGCAAGGCGGTACGAATCGAATTGGTGTTGAGACAGGAAGGTAGTGGAGGAATATCTTGTTGCTGTATGTTTTGTGGGATATTCTGAAGTTTTGTATGTCTGTTGGCGAGCTGCAATGCCGAGGCCAAATCCGGTCGTGTTGTGAGTCATTTTCATAAATTATTCATTGGAAGATGAGGGACGGAACAACTGAACTGACTCCTCCCATCCTCACTTCCTGAGCGGTGATGACTCCCCGAAGTGAGCAGCATGAACAATTGACAATGGATATGCAACTTGATTGTTTGTATTCCAAGACTTGTTGCAGTGAACTGAACTTCTTGGGCAAAGCTCGAACACGTTCTTGATGTCAGGTCGGGCGTGGACGTCACTTCTCGGTGGCGCAAAAGAGAGGGTCATAAGTCGCCGATGGGCACCAAGTTAACTGTCTATTTTCGGGAAATTAGTTGCATGCAAAGATCCCTTCGGCTCCGGACCTCCCCGAGATGCAGAGAACTTCGCTCAGCATATGCACACTCCGTGGTCTTGTTGGAGGTTCTTCTGGTGTGTTGTGTTTTGTGTTTCTCTCCTTGCAATATTCAGTGGTCAAGTTTTGCTGCTCTGTGACGCGGTGGGCGTCTGGTATTGTTTGGCGGAACATTTTTCGCGCAAGAGTTCCTCGAGTAAAGTCAGCGACTTGCCATTTGGGTTTGAAAGGTTTTCAGACGGATCTGGATTTCGGATCGGTGAGCTGTGGCTGCAGCTGCAACGAGGTTCAATGGGAGTTACTCACAGCTGTGTTTTTGGCGCGCGTAGATCAAACTGCACTCCTGAAGTCGAGTGAAACACCACAACGTGGTTTGTGAGAGAAAGTTACGTTTGTGCTGAAGGCAAAACTTGCTGCGCCAAACTTGACCTTTTGAAACATGAAAGTGGAAAAAGCGACCCAGACTCAAATGCAGAGTTTTGCAAAAGGAAGTCATATTGCACCATTGGGGGAGCGAGTTTTGTTCGAGAGCCTATGTTCTATGGATTACTATGGCAGTAACACATGACGAAGCACAGTTCCCAATGGCTCCGGACCTCCAAGGTGTAAAGGCGTCCGTCTCCAGCACAAAAATGCAGCATTTGGATTTGCTGACAGCACCTGGTGTGCCTCTCTTCCACTTGACTTAAAAGGAAAACTCTCTGCTGTCTTCGCGTTCGTTCTCTGTCTTGCCCGGAGTTTGGACAATTCGTCGATTGAATTTTCGTGTGGCAAAATGGCTCTTGTTTGCAGCGGTTGTCAAGAAAATATGTGGTTGAAAGAATACCGAATCCTCCAGTGTACTTTTGGAATGTGGCGTTGCAGCAAGAATCGTCATCGATCAATAAAAGCTGCTGCATCTCTCTTCAGAGCTGGGCCGGGGCAGCTCCAGTTCATTCATTCACTTGATTTTACGAGTACGCTGTTCGGTTTCACGTTTTTCTGCAACTGGCTTTGCGATCGGCCTGCAGCTTCACTCAAAGAGTCACCATTCGACAGCAAAAGCTGCAGCCTAGCACATGATTCAACAGTGCTGCCTTGGGATAAAGAACTTGCCAATGAGAAATCGAACCACACTTTCTTGTTTCAGGGGTTCGAGCGACGCAGACGAGGTCGAACCACCTGATCGCGGTGGAGGAGACGCTGGGGATCGAAGCGGCGCGGTGCGTTCTCTTCCCGCTGCGTGACGCGCGCTGCGCATGCGCTGTGTCCTGAAGATCCACGAGCGAATGAGCGCTGCACCGCCAAACCACGCAGCGCCCATCCGCTGGTGCAGGAACACAACGCATGGTGCACCTGGTGCAGACAAACATGCCTGAAATGTTCGTGTGGCCGAATCGCACTTGGAACAGCAAGTTCAGACAGCACCGGGGCGTCAACGAATCACGGCCCGGAAGCTCCCGAAACTTCCTCCCCATAAAGTCGACAGTGTTGTTTGTTGGGTTTGCAGAAAGTCTGTGATGGATGAGATCGTCGGGGTGATGTCGGAACACGGCATGAGCATCGACGTGCGTCACGTGATGCTGCTCGCTGACGTCATGACGTACACGGTGAGCGACACTCTCCACGCTTTCAATTAGACTTTGTTTTGCTTTTTGCGAAAGCAGAGGGCCAGTCCGCGTGGTTGCGTGAAAGTAGAAGGGCGAGCCACACTCAACAATTTCACTGGCCGTGTGTTTGGGGGGCGGGTGGCGTCAGCACAAAAATTTGGAGCGGAGGTGTTTGGTAGGGGGAGGGGCGTCAGGCCACTGAGGGTTTTCACTGTACTTTGCGGATCTACTGCCACCAAGACGGACAGACCACGTGAGCGCATGATCAGCACGTGCACCACACACATGGCTCCCCATGTTGTTTGTGTGTTGAGTTTGTTCCTCATGTTGTTGCAGGGTGTTTTGCTGGGAATTACGAGGCACGGTCTGGCGAAGATGAAGGAGAGCGTTCTCATGCTCGCATCGGTAGGGACCGTGTTTTCGGAACCCCACAGTCCTTGATACCAATGAATCTGAAGGCATGCCATGTTCACTCATGACAACAAAACTGGTCTCACCGCTCTGTATTTGTGTTTGCAGTTTGAGAAGACCGCCGATCATTTGTATGAAGCTGCGTACCACGGCCAGATGGACGATGTGAAAGGTGAGTGATAAAACAGGCTCCTTGAAGTTGAAACCGACCACACCTGCCAGGTGTGCGCGTGTCGCCGAACAAATTTGACACCCAAGGGATTCCGGCTGCAACAAGTTGAGACAAAGTGGCAGTTGCAATGAACGACGTTCTTTTCTTTGTCAAACTTGGTTCTGTCAAACTCGGTTCCGCTTTTTGTTGAGCGCCACCAGCAATGCACGTGATTCCTAGCTCCAGTGGTGTGCACCGGTTTGTTGGGCGTGGTGCTCTCCCCGTACACTCTTGAGTTGTACCCTGGTACGAATAGAGGACGCGCTCATCCATGTTCGTGTTTCTGTCGCTTCAGGCGTGAGCGAGTGTATCATCATGGGGATCCCGATGTCCATCGGAACGGGCCTCTTCAAGCTGCTCCACAAGTATCCTTTCGCAGAAAACAGCGAGATTCTGATTTTCCCTTGAGTTTTATGTTCCACACTTCTTTGGTCAGTTCGCGTGTCCTTGATGTTCGACTTTTGCGGACACTTTTCCGTTGTGTCTTCCCCCCACCTCAACGCGTCCTTGATTTTGTCCCCCCAATTGCCCACCACCGCAGACGCTCCTTCCCTGTCGAGCGTTCTTGTTCGTTCACCACTGGGCTTCGATGCGTTTTGTTTCCTTGACTGCGTGTTTCAGAGCGGACAAAGGTCCAGCGTTCACGAGGCGCCCCCTGCTGTTCGACACCAGCGAGTTCCACATTCCGGAGTCGGGGCTCAGCTAGCGTCGACCGAACACGAAGTGATTGTCTCATTTGAATTTTCCTCGCTGTGATACCATTCAAAATGCGCAAAATGTGTCGCACAAATTGATCATTTGTTCTCAGCTGAACGAGGTTTCAATCTGTTGATTTCGATTGACTCGGTGAATCCGAACGAATAAAATTTGCCCTTTTTGTTGATGCTATTTTATTCTTTGTTTCATTCTGTCTGGAATTGCACATTGACGTCGAATTGATACAGCATGTTATGTACACATTGGCAACAGGCGACGTTACCCACTTTTATATGGTACATGACGAAACTGCAACAGCGCAGCCACTCAACTGACAGTGCGCGCACTCGCGGACACGGACATCGCAATTGCATAGGACAAATTACACGTGCAAAATTCCCAATCCCCCGTCCCGCTCAAAACTGAACACAGCCCAATTCGAGTGCGTGCCAGAAGCACAAACGAGAGAGAGATAATTCTGGCAAATTTGGTCCGAAGCTGGAATTCAGCAAATTGACGGCAGTGCAACTCTCGGACAGTGGAATGCAAACAAGCAACGGCTTCACCCACCGGGCACTGACCAGCAGGCTGAATGCCCGAAACAGTGGTGGCAAACAAAACATTTCATACAGATCTGGCTGAAGGTGTGCTTGCTGATAACGGCTCATATTTTCGTGGTAAAATGATGTGAAAAGCCCTGCGCAGCCAACTCAAAGAGAAACAAGTTCAAACGACGTGCATGTGCAAAATTTTCAGATCAAGTTGAGGTGCAACTCGTTTTCTCCCGTGACAGACACACGAGGCTCTACGATTCATCTCTGTGACTAGATTCGTTCGGCACTGTTGCCTGTTGCTACGACTCAGATCAGGATCAGCTCACTACGCTACGTACAAGTCTTCAGTCATTATTGTTGCGCCGGAAGCCACTTCTCTATCACATTGGCACGATGTGCAATTTCATGAAACATTTGGTCGCGAACACAGATACTGCGACTATTCATTCACTGGGACCTCAGGGGCTGTTGCTGGAGACGGTTACGTGACACAAGTGAAGACGACGCACGAGTATTCGGACATAAAGAACAGGAATGCGCATTTCACGAACACAGTACTGACTGACATTGGTTTCAACATCTTTTCTTCAAGGTTTTTGGCTTGCGAGTTTATTCTTCTTGCTCGAGAAGAGATCGGCACGAACAGCAGCAGAATTCTGTTGCTCTGTTCAACGTCTGATGTCGAGCAGAGTCTGTTTCCAGTTTTGAACAATCAACGTTTGCCCGCAAACACTGGGCTTCACCTTGCATATCAAGCCCAAAATGATCTGTCCAACGTCTTCTAACCCTGCGTACTTCAGACTACTTCAGAAGGAAATGCATCACCGAGCTATCACAATCACTAGGCCTCCAGCTCTAGTCTCTAGGTGCTACACTTTGGGTGCGTGTGTCTCTCTGGCTCTGGTCTGCTCGTCGGCCTGCTGGACTCGGAGCGCCGTGTGACAAGCCTGACACACCCGCACCGGTTTCGTGATCCGCAGTCGTTTGATCTCAGCCTCGAAGCGGCTGCATCTGCAAAACAGGTGAATCTCGTGAGACTGAGACAATAACCCCACAAAACAATCTTCAATGGTGGTTCTTAAATCTAGCACAAAACAACAAGAGTCTTTGGCTATTTTGGAAAGAGAAACCAAGCTTCAAGTAGAGACACGTCAGAATTCTACCTGTGATAAGACTAGTCACAGAACTTGTTTGGACTGTCACAACAAGAGTTCAGAATAGGTTTCACTGCACTTTGCACGGTTGATTTGGAGTAACGACAGAGTTGACTTGGGAGTGATTTTGTGCGTTGGGTACGATAAGAAACAAGTAGTGAGCACTTGTTAGTCGAAATAATACAAACTTTGAACAAAACAGTTGGCCACAGTTTCGACAATGGTGTCTCCTTTCTGAGAAGGAGAATTTGACGGCGCAGGCAACACAGCAGTCCATCCCCTCGTCCTTGATCCAGTGGTCAGCCACGACCCGCCCCGGCTGGTCAGTCACCGTCCAGCTAAAAATACGCCCCTTGGCGTCCCCTACATACACGATCCTGTGATCCCTGCAATCAGCCACCAACACAACAGCGTTAGTTGTTAGAAAAGCGTCGATACGTTACCTAATGGTCAACCACTAGGCTCGACAGGCGGCCGAGGTGCTCTTTGCTCCAGCAATACACCCGGCCCCGGGCGTCGCCCACATACAGCATCCTGTGCTCTCTGAAACAAAAACATCCGGGTCAGAGTTAGCGCGGTGCGTGCGCACAAGCCGAGCGTGGTGCAGCTGCAGACGGAAACAACCGAGCAATGGACCGAAGCACTTGTTACGTGGAGCTGAAGCCGCAGAAAAAACCTCGAGGTTTAGTTCACAATCCGCATTCAAGAATATCAGAGCAGGAAAGCACAGGCCAAGCGCATCGGGGTTGATTTCTCCGCTTTTTGGCCATGGCCACGGAAGACTTGCGTGTCGTGGCTCCACCGGTTCACGAGGAATAAATGAAAGAGTAAAACGCACGAAGCACAATAAGTTCTAATGTTTGGCCTGACAACTGAGATGAAGCACCGTCAAGGTGTCCACAATCTTGTTCAGAGCAAAACAAAGGTTGCGTTTGGAGGTTCATTCCATGAATTAGATTAAATTCTTCATAATCTGTTGTAGGAAGTGCGAAAACTTACTTGGAGACGGCGATGGCGGTGATGGCGGCGGGGTCCTTGTTGTCCTTGCGCTCGAAGGCGGTGTGCATCGTGAGTTTACTGCGGAACACGAGCTGCTTCTGCCACCGGAAACCTGCAACGCGACGAGGCGTCAACCACAGTGTCTCAGACCCGCTCTGTTCACACTGGATGCGTCATGAAAGTATCAATGAGCTAACTTCGACTGTGCGAGAGGCTCATCCAATGAAAAAGAAGTCTGGTCCAATAACTGATGAATTTTTTGAGCCGTTGCTGTGTGACTTCATACTTGTTTCACTAGAATGATAACTGCGATCATTCCGACTCAAATTGCTCAACGTGACCACCCACCTTCACCACAAACACAACACACTTACCCTCTCGGAGACCGCGGATTCTCCTGGGACTGAATCTCTGCATCGAGTCCTGCGCCGATTTCACTGCGTCCTTCACCTCATTGTCCGTCACGAACACAAAATCCGACGTCGGCGACGTTTGGTCCTTGGACTGCTGCTGCTGTTGTTGCTGCTGCGACACAGTCGCGTTTTGATTCACATCGTCCAGAGCAGCCGCCACATCCACAGCGCTGTCCACATCCCCACCTCCAATGTCTCTGCCGAACTCCGCCAGGTCTTCGTTGCTCCCGACACTGGCCTGGTCCGCCGACTGCTGCTGCAGCAGCGACACTCGGTCCAGGTGCTGCTTCAGGTGCTCGACGGTGCTGCCCCCCTCGCTCTCGGCGGAGGAACCCAACTCCACTTCCTTCGCCGCCAGGTGTGTCCCGGGGTCCTTGAATTCCTGCAGACGCTCTGCCGCCAGCGAGTCCTCGGTGGGAGAAGGATCGACGCCTGACGACGACGCTCGGGTCAGCACGGGTATTGCTTTGGGTGCGCTCACAGCGTTGGAACTCTCCATCGTGGAATTTGTCTCTTTCTCCTTCAGTTTCGACTCGTCCAACACCTGGACAAATTCCAGGCTCCACATCTGAAACAGGAAACGTTCCATTTGTCTTGTTTTTCCAGCAAGCCTCAGAATTTTTCTGCGTAAATCAAGATACAAAAGCTTATTTTCGCAAACGGATGAGAGGACGCAGTGCGGTTACCCTGACGACGCCGTCGCTGTTTCCGGTCATGATGACGTTGTTCTGAGACCACTCCATCATCTGCGACATGGCGACGCAGAGGATCTGCTGGTTGCGCGACGTGGCCGTGTTGATGCTCGCCAGCTCGTCTCCGTTCACGCTCCACACGTGCAGGTACGTGCCCGCGCACGTCGCGATGTCGCCCTGAACAGCAACGTGACGTGGAAATAAACGCCAATTATCGCCTGGCCACAGCAGCAAGAGATTCCAACCATGATTCCCAAGCACAAACAGATGTGTCGCAAAGAGATTTGGTTTGGTTTGTGAAGAGCAAACGGGTCACGTGAAAACCACGTGTTTCCGGTTCTCGACCGACGCGCGTACCGTGAGCTCATTAATGCAGACGGCGGCGACGGGTGCGGCGTGGCCGCGCAGCTGCCGCACGAACACGAGGCGGCTCAGGTCCCAGAGGATGCAGGTGCGGTCCCGCGACCCTGACACGATCACGTTGTAGGCGGAGGACGCGGCGAGGCAGATGACGGGCTCCGTGTGGCCGCACAGCGGCTGCTTCAGCGTCAGCGCGCGCTTGTCGCGGCTCCGCGTCGCGAACTCCCACACGTTCACCACCTGGTCCAGAGAATCACGTTTACTTTTTTGCGTTGCGAGATCATTCAGTGCTTGATTCGCGCAGTTTCACAACCACAGCTCATCAAAATCTGCGGGCAAAATAAATCTCGACACTGTGAACGAACTGGCTCCTTGACACATGAACAAAGCCAAAGCCCTAGATGCACCGCCACGTTCTATCTTTCCGTTTCTGTTCAACTCCATTTCTCAGGAACATGTGCGACGTGACAAAACTCACCGTGCTCGTGCCGGCCGTGACTACCATGCGCGCGTTGGGACACGCCGCGCACAAGATGTCGCCGTTGTCGAGATTCTCGTAGATGGCGCACGCCTTGTCCGAGTCGTAGTTGCCGACGCGCACGCTGAGGTCGGAGAAGCCCCAGGACAGGTAGCGGTTGTAGGTGGGCGGGATGAGCACCTTGTTCTGCTCGACGGACAGCACCGTCCGCTCGTAGTGCACGATGTTCCCCACCGGACCCTTCAACTCTGCGCACACAAAACACCATTCATGATGCAAGGAAACCCTGAAAGTGTGCAGCGGGTCAAAACCAGACGCAACACACCTCGTATTTCCAGCCACCAACGTGTGTGATCCCTCGATCTCTTGTTTTTCTTTCACTCGTTGACCAAAACAATTCGCTCAACATTTTGTTCTGACCAAGTGGGCCCGTACAACAAGAAGTTTGCTCGTTACCCTTGATGGGCTGCATTGTCGGCTTCAAGTTGTCCAGGTTGTTGAAGAAGAGTTTGTCTGCGGAGGTGTTGACCAGCGGAACCATGGGCAGAATGTCCAGGCTTCTCGCGTTCAGTTTCTTCTGCGGGTGCGGTTTCTTGAACAGCTACACGAAAAACAATTTGTGTGACAAACTTCTGGACAAGTGCACGTATTGATGCTAATTTTCTACCACAGTCTGAGTGACACAATCCAACAAATCTCAAAGCTCCACCCACCTGTTTTGGGATTTGACCGAAGTTGTTGATGAAGCCGATTGTTGCGTTTTTCTTGAGCGGGTCGTCGATGCTGAAGATGTCGACGTTGCCCTCGTAGAAGAGGTGGTGAAAGACGTTGACGGCGTCCACGGCGCCCTGCCCGCTCTGCTTGTACCCGAAGATCAAGTCGATCCACTCGTGTAGATGCGCGCTCACGAAGTCGCTCTCCAAAGCCTGCGAAGTCAAGTACAATTAATTGTCTCATTTGTTCGTGTAAGCAAGAAAAACTTTTCTGAACTTGTCAAGTGACAAAAAATGATGAGTCGTGTGTGTGTGTGTGTGTGTGTGTGTGTGTGTGTGTGTGTGTGTGTGTGTGTGTGTGACGCACCTCCCTGTGCGCCCGAATGAACTCGCGCGGGTCGCCTTTGGCCCAGTTGGGCAGCACCACGTGATGCAGAGCGACGCCACTCTGTTTAGCACCTGCAACAGTCACACTCCACGGTCACGTTTCCTGTAACCTTGACAGTGTAAAGTGATTGATGTCACACACAGTCAAACATCAGGTCCACCAATGGGTACAGGGACACAGGGACGAGCCTCACCAAGATCGAAGTTGTTGGAATTGACTAGAAATTCTGGAAGATAGAAGAACTCAGGAATCAGCTCTCTGACGTCGGCCATGTTGTGTTTGGAGGCCGACAGCCAGCATTCCTTGATGCTGTGGAACATTCGGTCTGCCAGGTCAAAATGGCCACCCTGAAAGTAAAATATTGACGTGTATGAACCACGGAAAGAATGGATGCAGGGGCGAAATTTGAAGTGTTGCGATCTCGTTTTGCTGTGTGGCGCGTGGCGCACCTGAAGGCGGAGGAAGTGTTGCGTGAACGGCTCGAGTCTCAGCAGATACGACGCGACGATCATGGCGGACGAGTAGTGCGTCCCGTAGTGATACGGGGGCGTCTCGCCTGCAAACACGAGATTTCACTCAGTGATATTGAAGTGTGGGACATGACCAACAAACACCTTTCAGACCCGGCACTGTGGTTCTACCAGGCTGCCTTCACAGAGCCTCTCGTATGTGACCTCATTGTGGTAGAAGTGAGTTCACCCACTGCAAAAAAGGTTCCTGTGAAATCATACAACTCTTTTCTCGACCAAAGGTCTCGAAAAGTCGTTGTATGATTTCACA
>JAAUXT010062818.1_pt1 | contig 14231 bp, 16 predicted proteins | sample 7278171 | NCBI WGS metagenome assembly JAAUXT01 (sample SAMN14350112, study PRJNA611818) | marine sediment metagenome | isolation source: surface marine sediment (1.8m) | place: French Polynesia: Moorea | collected 2018-08 | reverse complement strand
GGAAGTACGAGAGAGTGAGCGTTAGGAGGGAGGGGGGGGGCGGCAACTTCAGACGTGTGACTGGAGAGTGAGCGTTGGGGGGGGGGGGCAACTTGAGACGTGACTGGAGAAATGTGAGTGTGTTGGCGTGAAATAATTATGTACTGTGAAATAAACACAGAAATTTCAGACACTAAACGCACTTCCAATTTTTGGGGTACGAGGGTAGATCACCGTCCGTGGGCATCCACGAAAGTATGTGGCGCCACCCAGGGGCGACCTGTACCCCACAGAAAAATTCGTCCATAACTTGCGTATGGGCGTCCCGCGTCACCAGGACGCTTTATTTTCCTTACTCATTAGTTTAAGGCATAAACGGAAGAAGGTCGGCACACTCAACGTGAATGCGATGAATGAGGTCAAAAACTGGTGTGTCAAAATGGCGTTCCGCCGACGTTGTCACTTTTGACTGTTTCGTGCGAAAAGAAAGGGCAAATTTGCACCGACAATCATAAAGATTTTTGCTTGTGCCGTGTGAAAGAAATGCTTGAAGCGACTGTTCGTGAAAAAGGCCAAACAAGTATGTTTAGCTTGGGGTGATCGGAAAAATGTTGCATTTGCGATGGCGTGATGCTTAGGTGTGTCTGGATTGTGAAGATGAATCCGACAACAATACAAGTTTTGGATTGACTAGAATTTATTTTGAAATTTCTCGACTAGATCCGGTGTGCGAAAAACATTCTCGCACTGCAGAGTGTCAGACAATTCCTTGTCGTGTAGTTTTTGAGGTACGCCTGACGTCCACAAATCTTCAGGCCCCTGAGTTGCTCAGACCCCCCCCCCCCCCCCACACACACACCAAGTGACTGGAAAATTATCAGCCATCTTCCGCACTCGTCCAGAGTTTCTTTCATTTAGAAACTGCGTTTGCATATTACACCACTAATTTAGGGTTCCTTACATATGTGGAAGCAACGGGGAGGTGTTCCCTGACACATCAGGTGCGGCCCCATTGTGGGCAGAAGAAACTTTAACTTTGAACAATTGAAATTGCAAGGAAGGGAACAATTTGCACCTGGACCAAAAAATCACAAAATACTTTTTCGAGGGGCGGGAACAAAATCGTCTTCTGAGGACAGGGCGTGCGGCCGCCCCTGACATGTATCACAGGTTACAATATTGACAACAGAGCTCTCAGAAGACGAATGTGATTTTCCAGATGGCCTTCTGACAGTTCTGCCCGTTGTAGTATCGGCATCGCTTGCGTTGCTCGTGCGGTCGGATGTGGAAGCCGGTCTGCATCAGGTCCTGCTCCAGGCACCGCAGCAGCGCCTCCTCGTCCGCAGCAGACTCCCAGGGACCTGCAGGGAGGAGAGAGGAATGGACTCGGGGGCGACCGCAGTGGGCGTGTGGGCGACCGTACGGGGGGCAGCGGAGATGCACGATCTGGTCAGCAGTGGAAGATACTTTTTCGCGGGAGAGGGCGGTGGGGCTGAGGGTTGGGGTTGGGGTATTCTGGCACACGGAAACATTGTGCGCCTGCAGTTCAACATTTGGGGGTCAACCATTCCTGGTGTCAGGATGTTGTTGCCCGAACCCCAGGGCCCTCCTCGATCTGCCTGCACAGGGAGGGGGGCACCGCAGATGTGCGATCTGGTCAGGGGAAGACACCCTTCTGTGGGAGACGTCGGAGTGGGGTGGGGGCGGGCAAAGAGGAAAATATAACATTGTGTTCCTGCAGTGCAAGATTTGGCCGTCAACCATATCTGGGATCAGGATGTTGTTGCCCGAACCCCCAAGGCCTCCTGTATTTGCCCCCATCCCCAGACAACGCAGCCCCCGTCCTCCCACAGGACCACGTGACTCGCACGCATCCGGTGTGAGTGACGCACGAGTCCGTACCGACGGTGAGATGCGCGGCGTCCGCAACACAGTCGTGGTTCAGGTTGAAGTAGTGCGCCTTGGGAGAGAACTCCTTCCGGAACGCGTGGATCGTCACTTCGCCGATCTGTGCAACACACAACGGAGACAGTCAGCGCAGACGGAGCCAAGGAAACCTCTGGGAACCATTCAGCAAAGGAGGATCGTCAACCCACACAACTGCCTCAAACGAGAATGCCCTTGGCATTGTGTAGCGCGTTGCACACAGGTTTCTTTCTCATGGCAGCTCAACTTTTCCATCAAGTGGTGACTGGGCGGGAGGGGGGTGGTGCTCACACAGGTTTCTTTCTCAGGGCAGCTCAACTTTTCCATGATGTAGCGGACCCCCCCCCTCTCACTACGAGGTGTGTACAGACAGACAGACAGACAGACAGACAGACAGACAGACAGACAGACAAATACCGATAACTTGAGTCGCGCGAGTAACAAAGCGGAAACTCTTCCAGCAAGGGTGAATCCACTGAGAGGGACGCAGAAATCATTATCTTGGCAACGCATTTCTCATACCTGTTCAAGGCGGGGTGCCACTTCAACCAACAAATTTTGACACGAATCCCCCCCCACCCCCCAAGCACAAAAGATAGAAGAGGGACAGAGCGCGAAATTCAATTCAGGAACATTGTTTTCAGAGGGTCAAGGTCCCCGGGGTACCCTGGATTCGCTCATGAGGCTGCGATCACGTGACCTTATCGACAGTGGCGTTCTGCACGGCGATGCGGATGACCTTCTCCCGGACAGCGTAGTAGTCTGGAAACTGAGTCTTGTGTGCCTCGCGGACCATGACCCGGGCAACAGATGGAGAACACTGCAAACGAGATGGAACCAGGGTCAATATCAACCAGTCATGCACGGAGAGGATCGAGGATTTGGTCAAGAGGGACCCTAACGGTCCCCAGGGGACCCAAACCTCAACTTGAGACACAAAGTTTCAAAAGTCCGAGATTCGGGGCGGGGCGCATCCTCCATCCCTGGATCCTGTACTGAGTTCCTGTTTGACTTTCCTGTTGATGTGTTGGTCGCTGACTGTCTTTTGCGTCAGCAATGGGAAGAAAGGAAACTCCTCTGTTCTTTGTGCCCATGAGCCTGATCTCCCCTAGGGTGTGTGACCGAAACAACTTGACCACCCGTGCTGATTGAAGATGAGTGAACCTCACCAGCACTTTGTCAGCAGAGTACTGACGTGTCATACTGATCTCCGCTGCAGCTGGTATCCTGACCTTACCTGCAGTTTGGAAACGAGACATCCTGACCTCACCTGCAGTTTGTGGATGAGACAGCCTGACCTCACCTGCAGTTTGTGGACAAGACAGCCTGACCTCACCTGCAGTTTGTGGATGAAACAGCCTGACCTCACCTGCAGTTTGTGGACAAGACAGCCTGACCTCACCTGCAGTTTGTGGATGAGACAGCCTGACCTCACCTGCAGTTTGTGGATGAGACAGCCTGACCTCACCTGCAGTTTGTGGACGAGACAGCCTGACCTCACCTGCAGCTGCTGTCCTGACCTCACCTGCAGCTGCTGTCCTGACCTCACCTGCAGCTGCTGTCCTGACCTCACCTGCAGTTTGTGGACGAGGCGCGTCAGGTTGTAGTAGAGCGCGTCCTGATAGACGCTGAAGGCGACCGCCTCGGGCGGCGTCGTGTCGTGCCGCAGGAACTCGAGGATGTGCGCGAAGTGCGCGCCGTTAGTGTCGATGAAGTAGTGACCTGCGCGAGAGCGACGGAGTCGTGGGTGCAACGGAGTGTGTGTCGCGCCGTTGTGCAAGCAAAGGACGCTTGTGTCACTGGCGACAAGGCAGAACCCTCTGACGCAACGCACGGCTGATCGACTGCAAACGCACGCCGTCAATGTTGATGATGTGGGAACACGACGGAATCATCATGGACTGTGTTTGGCCCTTGTGCAGGTCAATGGCCTGTCTTCGACTTTTGACGCGTGTAACACACAAAAGAATTTGTTGTGTGCGTTGAACACACCCCAAATCCAAACGGTCGTTACGCTCAAGAATGTTCCCATTTGAGAGACAGAGAGCTCTGCTGAAGTGTCGGGTCCGCTCAACCGAGACCCTGAATCCTCCCGTGTGCTCTGTGTGTGTGTGTGTGTGTGTGTGTGTGTGTGTGTGTGTGTGTGTGTGTATGTGTGTGTGTGTGTGTGTCGTTTCTCACCTTCTGCGTCTGTGTCGAGTCGGTGCCTCCCACTGAACATGGCTGCGAGCATGCTGTCCGGGAACTTGCACAGCGTCGAGCGGCGCGTCACGAAGCGATGTCCGCCGACGTTGAGCCGCACCACGGCCGGGAGGGACGCGTCGCCACCGCCGTCGCCGCCGCCAGCGGGGGTCTGGGGAAGAAACTGACCTTGGTTCACGGTTGGGAGGGGGACTCAGGTTGGTTCATGTGAACCCCCCTCCCCCCGCTGGACCCTCGAAGACAACAATTCCTGTCGCACCATCATTTGCGATGCGTGTGCACATCTATTCAACCACAAGAGAAAACCCTCACAGGTTCATGCAGAGCTTGTGCACAACACATGGCTGATTGAGTAGATCTGGGTGAACTTGGTGACTCGCATGAAACAGTGCGTGCAGACACAGTCAGCAGTGATCTGGATTTTGACCCACCAGCTCAAACTTCCACCAGTTTGAGGAACTTCATGTCACATATTTGTGCGAAGTCCCTTTTGGGCGAAGCACCATGTGGTAATGCAGTATATGGTCGCTGGACTGAAATGTCCACTGCCCCCCTCCCCCCTACCAGACACCCCCCTCCCCCTACGAGACCCCCCTCCCCCCAGCCAGACCCCCCACTGGAGGTAGAGCCCCCCATGGTGGACCCCCTCCCCCTGGATAGCATGCAGCATGACTGGTGGAAGATAAGGAGGATAAGGAAGAATTGATGAACAAGGAAGAATTGACGACATTACCGATGCCGCAAAGGACTTGGCACTGCAGTTGCCTTGAGCACTACTTCTTATTTGATCTGTTGGGTCAGGTGGTCTGGACAATTTGACACTCACATCTGACTGGGTTTCCTCCTCGTCGCGGCAGACGTCGCTCTTTCCTGGCTTCAGGAGACCGTCAGGAGTTCTAACATTGCTCTCTTGGTTCAAGTCAATTGTTTGTGAGCCATCACTGCTGAGGGTAAAACATTTTGACGAGTCTGCCTCAGCCATGTTGTTCGGGATGTCAAGTTGTTTGGAACTGCCTTCTTCGTTGTTTTTCAGCTCCGCGTAATCTTTTTACCAAGCGCAAACCTGTTGCATCAGGACTGCTGCAATCGCCGTCTGTTGCCGGTGAGTCCGTCGACAAAAGAGAAACAGGTACTTTTCAGTCTAGATCTACGTGCAACTCAGAACTGGATCTTTGTGGAGTGTTTGAAGAACGATCGCCCTGAAAGCAAAATGTGGATCCTCTTGTGATGGCCAGCTGGACTGCAAACAAATGTCACACAAACCTGACCCACATTGCATTGCATTGAGGAAGTTTTTCTGAACTTCAGTGGGGCACTGTCGCCTTCTCTGATTTGGTAGATTCCTTGATCTCAAGATGAACTCAGAAAATCTACTTGAGAAGATGTTGCCAAACTTTGTACCGAACTTGGAGCACTCCAGCGACTGATGAGTCGGTCAGTGAATTTTTTTGTCTTTTTCAGACACATTTCGATGGATCTGGGCGCGACAAACGTCCAGACAAAAGTTTTGGATTTGGAGTCCAGATAGTCCATGCTCCAGATAGAGTCTACGAGTTCCACACACGTTACGAATGTCAATCCTTGTGACATTTTGTTCTCGCGTGTCAGTCGGAATCAGTGGACCTCTGTGAGCACAACTGGATCTGGCCCCGTCTGCAGACAGTCTGCTGTTGTTGGGTGAATGTCGGAGGGGGAATGCTGGCAGTGCGCCACACGGTAGATCTACGATTGCTTGATTTCCTCCAGGTTTGGTCAAGCATTTCCTGGGGCACTGCATAGATCTATGGGTCAGACTTTGGTCAGGTTTGCTTCAGGCCTTGATCCTCGTGTCGCGAGGACGCCGACACTCGCCAGGCAAATGCAGTGCTGAAAAATTTGATCAGCCCAACGATCTTGACGCACTGACCACAAAGTTGCACACATACACACACACACACACACACAAGCACGCACGCACGCACACGTGCGTGCACTTTTCGAACATGTTTTGCAAACAAAAGTTGAAGACACGAAGAAAATGTCTTTTCAGTTTCTGCGGGGAACTTGAGAGCAAGGAAAAGAACGCGACTGCTGAGGGAGCCGGCTGCAAGCCTGCGTGAGAACCCAACACAGCCATGGAGACAGACACGAAATCAGCACAGCAAAAACAGGGAGAATCCCAGAGCATGGAAGAAGGACAGGAGACAGAGCTGCCTGAGGACCCCAAACCGACTGTAGAGGCCAAGACAGCTGTAGAAGAAGAAGCGCCCCAAAAGATGGAAGAAGGAATGGACGTTGGTGAGCCGAAAGACTCAGACAGGAAGACAGAGATGGACCTCACACACCCAGAACAGACGCCCCAGAAGATGGAAGAGGAGGTGGACGTGGAGGGAGGGGCAGAGAAGACTCCACCAAGAGATGAGGCTGCCGGTGAGGGAGATTCGTTTCGAGTTGATCCTGATTGAGTTCTATGTGCACTCAAATTCCACCGGGGTAGGGGTGTCAAGGGGAAAATATTTGTCGCTTCAAGCTTCATCACAAGTGCTATCTCACATCTCTGATCAAAGATCCTCGAGGGAAACATCGAGCCTGACCACAAAAAAGTGAAGCCTCTCACGAAAGAAATGCTTTCAGAAACTATTCCGAAGCAGTTGGAAGGAGAGTTGAGTGAGAGGGATCTGGATGACCTGTCACAGAGACTTTCCGAGCGAGTACCGGTACACCAGGACGAAACTCGTATCCGCCTGGTGTACAACAGCCTCGGATTCGACGACGCCGCTCTGGAGCGCGCCGCGCAACCGGGACCCAGTCAACCGCGTCCCAGCTGGTTCGAGGTCCTCAGGTCCTGGAAGGTAAAAGACAAAAGCTTTTCGCTCTTCTGTGGTGTGTGCTTTCAAGGATCGCGCGGGCGGTTGGGGGAGGGGGGGTTGTTAAGCTGTGTGGGGTGGTGTTTTTGTCAGAGGGTGAGACATTTTCTGACATGCGCTCACCAGCGTACGCGCGTTTGTGTGTATACTGGAGCAATGTTTTTGTCGTCACTTCACTCCATGCAGAGTCCAAGCTTTCATTCCAGCTGAAAGAAGGCAAAACTACCGGAGCGGGCCTGGTGAATTCGCTGGGAGAGAACTCAGTGTCTGGTCAAGTTGTGAAGAATTTTTTCGAAGAACGACAGAATCGTAAGTTGATGAGAAATTGAAATTGCTTGGTGCCACCAGATCGTCTCGAAAATTTTGCTACTTGTTGCTCCGTTTTCGTGCCGACCACGTTGATCACAAAGTGTCTGACTTCACAGCAACACATTCGGGGCAATATTTTGGAGTCTGGTGGACCAGTCAAACCTATCAGTCGCTCGTTTCTCCAGGGAACCTCAACGATCTTCACCTGCTGGAGTTGTCCAAAAGGATCAGTGACCGGGAGGACCTGCAGACCCTCGGACTGTCTGTCCTGGGCATCGAGACCTACACTGTGGACTCCGCCATCACGGACAACAAACGCATCAACGAGGCTGCGTATGACGTTCTGCGCAAATGGAGGGACCAGGAGGGGTCCGCTCGGGAGGCGTACGAGAAGCTGCAGGCCGGGCTCAAGCGAGTCCGTTGGAATCGCCTGGTGGCAGAGCTGGAGCGTTGGGTGGACGGAAGTGCCGAGTGCCCACAGGAACAACGTGAGTTGTTCAGCCGGCGGTCGCCGCAGGCCCAAACCTCGGGCTTGGTGCAGTTTGTCTGTCTGTCTGTCTGTCTGTCTGTCTGTCTGTCTGTCTGTCTGCAAACTCCAGATGAGTTACCAGGGGTGGGGGTGACTCATCTGGCTCAACCATATATACTTCTGCATGTCTTGAGCAACTCATCTGAGCCAAATGAGTTACGCTCCCAGGTAACTCATTTGAGCCAACTCAGTTGAGCCAGCTGAGTTGAGACAACTCAGTTGGCTCAATTGAGTTCCCCGAGGGGTGGGGTAACTCATCTGGCTGTTCCAAAGGCTTCTCGCATGTAGACCTATCCTGGAGCAACTCAGTTGATCATTGGAGCCAGAGGAGTTACCCTCTACCCAGCAACTCATCTGAGCGAACTGAGCTGAGTGTACAACTGACCAAGTTCAGAACCGCGGGCTTTCTCAGCGCAGCTTTCTTGTTTCAAAACTGCCATGTCTGTCCAAGCAAAACCACTCAACCCAACTAACCAGCTCAAGCCGCCACTGCCACAATCTGAAAAAACTCAGCCTCCAGGCATGTGTGACACGCAAGTTACTGAACTTGACTGAAGCAACCAACGCAAGCTGCAATGACCTGTCGAAATGTTCACAACGTCCGAAGGATCGCAGAATGCGGCATTCATTTTTTTGGGGAAACCGTTGTTGTATTTTGCAGACTTTCACGACATCCAAAAGCGACTAAAACAGAAGTTCTCCACGGCTCCGTTCACCAAGGTGAATGTGAGTGACTGGAAAAGCCGCGGAAAAGGAGTTGACGTGCACCAGATCCATACTGCGGTGAGGTGGGTGCACAAGGTTGAGACAGCGCATGAGACAAGCTATGAAGACCTGGAGAGCATCACCAAACTTCTCCAGGGAGACAACATTCCAGATTGCGCAAGAATTCTTGTCACAGGTAATGAATTGAATTTCCTCTCCAACAATTGTCCCATCGTACTAAGCACAACCTCAAACCAACACAAAGTGACAGAACTCATCCTTGACGCCATGACGCTGAGAAGTGCTGATCTTAAAGATTCCCAGCACTTTCTTCAGACGGAAGTGATGGCTTGAAGGCACATATTTTGACGTAAAGCAACTTGAGAACAGCGTAAGTGCATCAAAAGACACCGTTGAAGTCAATTATCCGTGTGTCTAGCATCACTATTTACATGCAGGTCAAGGCGGCATGGGGAAGACAACGTCTACAAAACACCTGGCTTGGGCCTGGGCTGCAGGGGAAGACGCAGATCTTCAAAAATTCAGCTATGTCTTCCACGTAGCCCTTGGACATATCAAAGCAAAACGACCACTTGGAGAAATTGTCAAAGAGGAGCACTTTGGAAAGGACGGGATCGTGAGCAAGGAAAACGTCGAGGACATTCTGAAAGGAAAAGCCGGAGGAAGAGTTCTGGTGATACTGGACGGATACGATGAGCTGGACCGGGACAAGTGCCCTGACATTGACCTGGTCCTCCGACGTGAAATCCTGACTGACTGCGCCGTAATTGTGACGTCACGAGAGAGCGACAAGATTCAGCCAATCAGAGACTTTTTTGTTGATGCGGAGCTGGAAATGAGAGGATTTGACAAGAACGGAATCACTGAGTACCTTCGGAAAAATTTCAGTGCTGAGGAAACCGTGGAAAACTTGTTGAAGCAGGCGTTCGAGAACGGTATCATTCAGGATCCAGAGAACGATTTGGGAATTTTGACAATTCCACTGTTCCTCAACATGTTTTGCTCCATCTGCCAAGGCCCTCGATCCAAGAAAAAGGTCAACGTTACGTCGCCGGCGGGATCAAAAGAATTGAAGTCAAAATCAGCTTTGTTTGACGCTCTGGTGAAAAACAATATAGAGAGGAAAGCTCTGAAGACTCCCGATTCGGGTGGCGAAGGTTCAGACCGGCAACAGGAAGTTATGTGTTTGCTGTGGAAACTCGCTTGGGAAGGACTGAACCACTCTGGCGGAATTCAGCAGTACTTCACGCAGGTAAAATTGAGATTGGTGTCCAAATTGTTTTTGCTTTCTGATGACACACAACACTTTTGACATTGTTCGATTGTTCTCAACCCTGGAGGAACGTTCCTGGCTTTCAAAAGATTATCATTCGTGTGAAGCGCGTCCTGCGGCCTTTGGAGCGAGCCTCAGAGCTCGAGGCTTGACGTTCGAAAGGAAGGGGGGGGGGCAGGACCTGTTGATGTCCAAGAGGTGGGTAGCACCTCCGCAAAGGTGGGTAGGTCCTGCCCCGTCCAGCACGCAGTTGCCTCGGCACGCGTCTATGTTCAAGGCTCTACTATCTTGTTTCACAGAAGGAGATCCGAGAGGCAGCTGGAGAGGACGCCTTGAAGCTGGGGCTGCTGGACTGCGCCGACTGGGAGGAGGGAGACGAAGATGACGACTCGCAGCTGTTCAGCTTCCACCACCTTCTCTTCCAGCAGTTCCTCGCCGCCAAGTACCTCGCCACACTGGAGAAGGTACAAGTTACGAAACCGCAAAAGCGACGAGAAACATTCCAATCCAATTTTGATTTGTCCTCTGGTACATTTTTCAGCTGAGCCCAGTAAAAGTCTGAAAACAGACAAAAGATGGGAACAAGGGAAAGTTTTCGAGTGCTTTTGTGAAGAGAGCCAATTGAAGTTTCCCCGATTGACCATGTTGCTTCAGGAAGCCCTGCAGTCTGAATTTGAGTTCAGCCAGAGCCCTGGCCACGCCTGGAAGAAACTGAGGAAACACTGGACCGTCGTCGAGTTCGTCTGCGGTGCGACAACCACTCCCGACGAAACGGTCAGCGTGCTCTGTGACATGCTGTCGTCGTACTTCAGAAATCTGGGGTACCGAGAGAAGAAAGGCGACCTGCACCTGTCGACGGACTTCAGACCCAGGTTGGAGTGTTTCCGAGACATGTTGGTGTCGATGAAGCGAGAGTTGCCTCCAGGGGCCAGTGTTGATCCCTTGCACAACGCGCACGTCAACTTTGTGACGTCACTCTCCACTTCTGTTGTTGTATCGAGCCGATTGTATGTGTTTCTTGACCAGATGAATGTCGAAGTTAAAACCATTGAGAAAAACCAGGAATCGGAGGAAGGAGACTTCAAGTCGTGGTGTATTGTTTGCGTGAAGGAGGCCTCCCATCTCAAAGAGGTTTTCCAGGCCATTGACAGGGTGAGACAAGAGGTCAGGACAGTCGTATCACACTTTCACATTGGTCCCTCATACTGCCCCTCCAACCTTATCGAGCGACTTTTCGACTTTGAGTTGGATCTGAAGGTTGGCGTTGTCCGTGTGTACATTCATAGTGATGTAGATTTGTCGAAATTGAGCAGCTGTAACAAGTTAGAACTCTTGTCATTGACAGTTCGGCCCGGGCCCCAGTTCGGAGATGCACTGAAAACTATGGAAGAGCTCAAATGTTTTGAGCTGGAGCACGTGTATTTGAGTGACGAAGTGCTCAAAAGCATTTTGGAGTACCTACAGCATTGCTCCAAACTTCAGGTTGTGTCGTTCATGGCGTGCAAGGGGCGGTTCTCGAGCAAAGTCCGTGACTTGGTCTCACGCCTGCGACACCTGAGGAAGCTCGATGTCACCTTTTGTGTGGAGATGGATTCCCAAAGCCTGCTGGAGGGTCTATCAATCCGACATGCTCGTGGGGTGTTGGAAGAACTGCAGGCAGCAGGTGTGCCTTTGGAAAACCGTCTCGGAGTCTTGTTTTGGCGGTCTGCTGACCGTTCTATGCTGACTCTCATGCGAACTGTGTTTCGACACAAAGATCCGCGGAGGGTGTTGGACGAACTGGAGGCAGCTGATTTCCGCTGGGAAGACTTGTTTGGGCCGGACTTCGATGAGTCCCGCAGGCACGACGTTGTGGACAGGCTGATGCGAGCTGTGTCTGGAGGCGATGAGTTTGAGGTGATTGCAGTACTACGTCGCGAGGGTCGGCCCTATTGGGACTCTGATACGTTCGATGTCCGTGTGATGTACTTAACGGTGCACCAACTGATGATGTATCGTAGGTATCGAGATGATGACGATGAGGACAGGGTGTTGGAAAACCTGCGGCGGCGACTTGGTGCCCCATTCGAAGACATCTTGCGGCAGGATGAATCCAAGGGAGAGATTCGAGACCAATACCCGTGTTTCCGCAGGCTGCGAACTCTGAATCTGACGAGCACAGGGTTGAACGAGTCTGACTGTATCAAACTGGGGCGAGCTGTCAGCAGGGGACAGTTGCCCGCTCTTGAGCAACTCCATCTCTCGGGCAATGCGCTGAAAGGCCAGATGGACAGAATCCTCTCCGCCGGGGGAGCTTTTGACAGTCTGAAGCTTCTCTTCTTGTCAAACTCCGGCTTGGAATCACGTGACCTTCAAGCTCTCTGCAAGGCTGTAGAATCAGGCAAATTGCCCAGTCTTCGTCTGCTGAATTTGGCGGAAAACCCGAGTTTCTCTGAATGCGGAGAACTTTTGAAGAAGTTGGTCGAAGTATGTGTTCTGCGGTACCAACGTTTCCTGGAAATTAACCTCGCTGAGTGTGGGATTCCTGACGATGTGAAGGTGGCGTTGGTCCACGCTTGCCGGTTCCGAGACGTGACTGTCCAATTTGACACTGACGTCAGGAGGACCCGAGAGGCCTACCTGTCCAGCCTGTAGAGTTGAGTCTCCAGCGGAAAGGGTGGGGGGGGGTGTCGTGAGGGCGTGGGGCGGTTCACCTTTGGTCTGTTTCGTTCGCTTTGGTTTGCTTATCAGACGAAAAACATCAGGAAGAAAGGCGCAGGTGTGTGTGTGTGTGTGCGTGTGTGTGCGTGTGTGTGTATGTGTGTGTTGTGGCCGTGTGTGGTGTGTGTGTCCTTCTGTTGGGGACACTCAGTTTTGCCATTTCCTCCCCCATCACTTCTATTCCATCTGTTTTGCAGTGAAAACTTGTGTCTTGTCCAGTACTGCTTCCAGTTTCCAAACTATGCAAGCGTTGTGCAAGGAAATCAACTGGCTCCCCGGAAACCTCTCTTGTTCTTTGTGTACAAATGTCAAAGTTTTGCTCGACTGGTCTGTGCTGTTCTTTGCCAGATATAACGACATTGTGCCATAGGTCGTATTGACACACGCAAATTGTGAAAATATCCGCTGGATTGATTTGAGCCTTGTTGGACTGTTCGTTTCGTCTTGTAAAAGTCGGAGCAGGGAATTCGTGAAAGATCCAATGCCAGAAAGCAACAGATCTTATTTCCCTGTTCCAATTTTGCAACTGTGGCGGAATTATTGTTTTTTGATTGATGACGCGCACTACACAAAGATTTGATCAATTCTCCAAAGAAAAAACACCAAACCAGAACGTGTCTGTGCTGCATGGTCTGGTGCAAATTTTGTAACAACTTTTATGCAGTGTGAATTTCCTCACCAGTTTTATCATTTTGAGTGTCCGCTCAAAAGTTTATCAAAGAAATGTGATTGCGAAATGGTGCATGGCAGAAGAAACGCACATTTTGTGCTTTTCGTTTTGCTTTATTTTGTTAAAAATCCTTTGTGAACAGTACTTATACGTGTAAATACAATTGGCAAAACAACTAAACGCAGGCTGTTTGGTTCTTGGCACAAGAGTCGTCTTGAATGTTCGCGCGAATAACAATGAGCCGACTCTTTCAGCTGAAAGAGAATTGACCAGAAGCAGCTTTGTGACTTTGAATATATCCAGTTGAACAAAAGTGGCTTGCATTGCTGCGTAGCTGTTCGCTCGGTTGTACTGTACCCTGAGAAACATTGCCCCTGTGCAAATGAGCCTCCCTCCTCACTCCCTGAATCCACGATTGCGTGCTCCATATCCATTGGCGTCCCGACTCGTAAATTCTCCGCCAGGTGTCCGGCTCACAGTGTAAACAATGTAAAAGCGTGCGCGCTGTATCCATCATGGATAAGACCGGACGAGCAGCTGCATGCGTGGTTGGTGGATGTGAGACTGGCGTTTTGGGAAGTCCCCCGATCCTGCGGAGAACCTGTGCGTGGGTGGGAAGGGCTGGCTTCGAGGTGCCTGGCGCTGGTATGGGATGGGGACACCAGAGTCGGACGGACCTGGGTGGACCTGGTGGGGAGGTGGGGCTGCAATGGTCCAAAGATCGGGATTCGGTACATGCCCCCGAAAAGTCAGGGCGCAACGAAGTTGGCGAAGGAGAGGGTGGGCTGCTGCCGCATTCAGGCCTCAACCAGGGTTTGGGGAATCGTATCGAAAACCACGAGAGCTCAGTTCCTCTGATACATCCCGCGCCTGATCCACCCCGGACACAACACAGAAACGTGCGTGTGAGAGGCATCCATGGAGAACACGAGGGAATGACGGAATTCGCTGTTGAAGCGAAAGAGAAGAGCCCCCCACTATGGGGCAGCAAATTTTTGGGCGGGAAGGCCTCTGATTGGTCTAGAATTCAAAATCCAGCCTTCTGATTGGTCCAGAGGCCTAGTGCCCCAT
>JAAUXT010055361.1_pt1 | contig 14235 bp, 19 predicted proteins | sample 7278171 | NCBI WGS metagenome assembly JAAUXT01 (sample SAMN14350112, study PRJNA611818) | marine sediment metagenome | isolation source: surface marine sediment (1.8m) | place: French Polynesia: Moorea | collected 2018-08 | reverse complement strand
TTCCAACAAAATTTCCAACTGGGACATTTTCAGACTGGGGTATTGGTAGATTGGCACAAATGCTGCCCGTGGCTGATTCTCCACTTGAAAGTCTAGTTGATCAGAATTTTGATTGATCTAATGATTGACCAGCACATTGATTGATATGGTGATTGATCAAAGAATGACTGATCTGATGATTGATTTGAGTTGTTCAGACGTACTGACTGTTGATTGATTGATTGATTCGCTTTGTTGACTGTTTTGATTGACGGGTGTGTTCAACTTGCGGGCAAAAGTGACTCATTGAGTGAATTCTGCAAGATTTGGAGTTCCAGCACTCGCAGTCTGTCAACTGCACTGACTGACCTCTTCCTAATGCACTGACTGACCTCTTCGCCCCGTCTCATTCCAGATGCTGTCGTGTCTGCTGTGCGTCTACATCTGCGCGTTGCTAGGAAAACGCTCGCAGGTCGGTGGCGCCGGGTCGCGACGCCGCGGCTCCCGCTCGCATGCGCCCGAACGCCCTGTACTTGTTACTTCAGTTTGTTACTTTCACTTCATTTTATTTCGTTGAGTAGTCACGCCCGGTTCACACTGGCGGTGTCGTGCGTTGCGTCTCTTGCGCGCGCTGTCGCTGGCGACGCAGCGCTTGTTGAATTGCGTAGTGACGTGACGCACGTGACGTGACGCACGACGCAAACAACGTGAGTCGGGTCCGACTCTGTCGCAGCAAAACGCACCGCTTCCCGCAAATCGCACAGACGTAGGATGGACCCGGGGTCTGGGTTGGCGGGGCGGGGGCTCAATCCATTTCGCTCCGGAGGGTGTGAAATTCACGGGGGGGGGGGGCAATGTTTTTGGTGGGGTTCGTTTCCGTAGGGTCCGTATGCTTCCCCAATGCAGAACTTGTTTTGGCTCCCGAACCTGAAAAGAAATGTCAAAGTGCGCATGCGCATCCAGTCGCGTTGCGGGGACAGCTGTGCGTCTTGCTGTTGCTAGGAAACGTATTTCTCGTTGTAGTTGCAGTTTTGACAGATCTGCAGTTTCATTGTAGACGAGTCCAGTGTGCAGGACGTAGTGCCGCACGTCTATAGTGTTTGTGGTTTGTGTGGAACAGTTTCACACTGAAGGCGTTAGTGCTGCGTCCCAGTGCAAGTCAATCAGCGCTGCACGACAGGACCCCGTGCACGGCGTATCCAGTGCGGAACAGGCCACAAAGCAATGTAGTGCCGTGAGAACTTTGATCTGGATCATTCGCACACGAAAAATTCACATTCGCTTTGACTGCTGCAAATCACTGAAAAATTTTCTGAAGTGAGTGAAACAAATTTTGAAGTGGAGAGACAAGTAGAAAAGTTGGAATATGATTGGGAGGTTTTGGAATGATTTGGGATTGGTTCTTTGGTCGGATTGCCCTCAAGTCTGATCACGTGGCAGGATGACGTCATCAACCACGTGCTATAGATGTAGCAGTCTTTTCTGGATGTGCACGAGACTCTTTTTGCCAAGTTGTTGTGAACTTGTTGGTGTGAACTTTTCTGACGCAGGCCACGCTGAGAGTGCTACCGTATTCACCCGTGTGTGAATCCCACTCAAGAGAAGACGCACCCAAAATTTTCCACGATTCTGGTGTTGAGTTCCCTTTGAAACCATGCAAAACGCACCTCTTCTGTTCTTGCTAAATTTCAGGGACAAAGGGTTCGCCTCATACACGGGTGAATACGGTACTTGACGCCGTGAGGGAACGCGTGGGGTTTTTGCACTCACAATAACTGAGGCGGGGGGCATGTCATCTAAAATCAAAGCTGAGTGGGATGAGTTTCTGCAACTTGTGTCGCTTGTTTGTATCCACACTGACTTTCTCTTGTTCCACCCTCCAGGACAAGTATTTGGACGATGAGGACGAAGATGATGACGTCACGAATCACGTGGTGTATCAACAGCGAATCAGGGCGCAGCAGCAGCGCCACCACACGCGCTTTCAGCTCAACGGGTCGCCGACCAATCAGAAAGCAGCAGAGGAACTCAATGGCGCCGTGAAGCGAAGACACGGGCGTAACCAAGCAACGAGCGCGCGTAACCAGGCAACGAGCGACGTGCAGCGAGGGAAGCGACGTGAAGAGGAGCAGGCGATAGGGTAACAGGGACGTCTCGCTGGAAACACGTCAGGAATCTCTCGGAAGGAGAAGACTCAATGAGCGCGTTTGATTTTGAGCCCAATGTCCCCTTTGTGTCAGTATGTGTTTTGTGCTCGGTTCATGACTGTAGCAAAAATGAACGTCATGTGGTGGATTTGAGACAAGACGGGAACATTGAGTGTGTGAATCGAACGCGCTCGTTGCAATGACTTTTGAATTTTGGATCCGTTCGATCTGTAGGATGATGTTGTGTGTCCTGGTGTGTGAGTCAAGGGAGCGAAGATTTTTTTTACGGTTGTGCACAGTCCGGTGTGATTCTGGCAGAAGACGGTTTGAGATTGGCTGTTTTGTGTGCAGGTTGGCGTTGCCGTGGTAACGGTGGTTGGTCCGTGCCACGCTTACGTCATTGTTCATTGTGCAAATGAATCAACCAATGAGAGGCCAGTATTTGCCATTTTGGCGTCGGGGAACACGGATTGGTTCACAGTCACGTGGGTTTGGGTGGACACAAGCGCGAGTCAGTTGAATTTCAAAATCATTTCAGTCACAAATGTCGAGTCACGTGGGTGCAGTGTTGGTGATATCTTCCGGTGCAGCAGCTCCCTCTGTCGTCTGCACCAGGCTGGATTCGAACCCGCGCCGTCGCGGCAAGAATGCGGTGTTCATTGAGTTCACCTGAGTTTGTACTGTACTCGATTCGTCCGTGTTAAAGTCGATGGGCGTGGCGTGTGACGGACAGAGTGTGAACAGGCCTCTCAGTCACACTGCGCACGCGTCGACGCAGTGGAGCTCCCTCTGGTGGGTGGGACGGGGCTTCACTTCCGGTGGGGGGGGTCCACCGCTGTTGAGTCTGGAGATGGTTTCAATTCTCCTTGTTAGGGCTGTGTCATGAAACACCAACTCCTGTGGGATTGCATTCCAGATGCCCTGATTTTGTGACCCCCAATTCACACCAAGCGCATCTATGCATACGCACACCAAGGTTACTGCACACCAAAAATAGGTATCATGCATGCAAAAGGCAAAGTAAATGGGCAATGAGTAGTTGTGTTCACACTAAGTGCGTGTGCACTGCCATGATTGCGGATGGGTTCCAACCCCAAACGTGCACTGGGGCATGGTGCGGAATGTCATAAAAACGTGCGTGATGCGCTGGCGCACGCGCTGTGAATTGGGGGTGATCAACCACATAAAATAGGAAAGAATGTTCTCAGTTTCAATGTGCACGGACACACACACTCACACTGAGTCATGAGTGGTCGTACGGTGCGGGTTTGTGAGTGTGCGTCTGGGGAGGGTGGTGGTGGTTTTGCGCGTCCATTCCTGCTGTCATTTTCACGGCAGTATGGCCAGTACTTAAGTGTGTGTTTGTGTGTGTGTGTGTGTGTGTGTGCGTGCGTGTGAGGAGTAACGGTGCCCGGGCCGTACGGGTGTGTGTGTGTGTGTGTGTGTGTGTGTGTCGCAATCTTCATCTGCCGTATTCCGGCCCCACTCAGCAGGAGCTTCACTGTGTACAATTTCCCTGTGTGTAAATCGCGGGTTGTGAAGGCGTTTTGTTTTGAGTCCAGACCTGTTCATGTTGTGCATAGCAGACAGGGAGTGGCGAATCTGGTCAGCCTTTTGGTGCCAAATACTGAACAAGAGAAGCAGTGCTCAACGCAACTGCGGCTGCGATGTCCCTTTGACGCAGAAAATATCCAAGCTGCCAGCCATTGTTTTTGCCCAGGGGGGTGCTGGTTTTTCGAGAGGGGGGGGGTCCATAAGGGGTTGGAAAGGGGGGGTGAACGTTGGGGGACAGAACGGCCAACTGGCTGACCTTGCTTGTGCCGCACTACCACCAGGTGCTCTGCCCCAAAGGGACATCGCACAATAACCATGTTTCACGAAGCGCGAGTTCGTTCGCACTGGACGCGTCGCGCGACGCAGCGTCTGTTGGCGCGCACAGGAACGCCGCGCGTGCCTCGTCCCGTGCGAAACGAGCTTCATTGTCATGTAAATACCATTTCTCATCAGGGTTGGAGGCGTCACGTGACTCTTTTCTGAACCCGTCGCCAAACTCATGTAGAACCACAGACTTGTGTAAAAAGCGATGCCACGTAGATTTCAGACCAAATTTGTTGTGCTTGCGTCAGATGCCGAAATCACACAAGCAAAAGCGTATCTGTGGTAGATTTACCAAAAATTGACCTTGAAAGCAAAAGTGTGTTTTTATTGGGCGTATATTTTGGAAGTTTTGCTTCTCTCGGAGATGCGCGGTTTTGCTTGGGTTATCACGACATGCTGTTTCCCTTGCAGTAGCGAAAATGTTAGCGTCACCAAAGTTTTCAGCTGTGCAGCAGATGGAGCCACTGTTCCACAGTGCATCTCTCACTCAAGTGTTTACGTGTACGCCTGCGTCGCGTTGTGTTTTGCGTGCGTCATGATGTGCTACGTCACGACGTGCTACGTTACGACGTGCTGCGTCACGATGTATTGCGTCATGGTGTGTTGCGTCACGACGTGCTGCGTCACGATGTATTGCGTCATGGTGTGTTGCGTCACGATGTGCTGTGTCATGATGTGTTGCGTCATGACGTGCTGTATCACGATGTTTTGCGTCATGGTGTGTTGCATCACGATGTGCTGCGTCATAGCACGCTACATCATGATGTGTTGCGTCATGATGTGCTGCCTGCATCATGATGTGTTGCGTCATGATGTGTTGCATCATGATGTGCTGTATCACGACATGTTGCGTCATGATTGTTGCATCATGATGTGTTGCGTCATGACATGCTGCATCACAACATGTTGCGTCATGATGTGCTGTCTGCATCATGATGTGTTGCGTCATGTGTTGTGTCATGACATGCTGTATCATGACGTGTTGCGTTATGATGTGCTGCATCATGATGTGTTGTGTCACGATGTGTTGCGTCATGATGTGCTGCGTCACGATGTATTGCGTCATGACGTGCTACGTCACGACGTGTTGCGTCATGGCGTGCTGTGTCCACGCAGGCTCCATTCACTTGAACCCGACCTCTCGGGGGGGATGAACAGGTTGTCATGTTGATTCTTCGCGTCTGCTACAAAGCAGTTTCTGTACCCATGGCAACAGCGTGACCGACGAGTGGCCGTGTTCGATTCGGTGCGCGGACACGTTACGAGGTCGTGTAGAAAGCGAAGCGTTCAGACCGCAACGCGCAGAATCGAACACGGCCAGTCGACATCATCCTGTTGCTATGGTGATATTTCACACAAAACAACGCCAAAAGTGTTCGTATCGAATGCTATTCATTCCATTGGAATCACATTGCATAAAATGTGGGGCACAGTTACTCCTGGTTCACACCGCGTGCGCGTGGCGTCAGAACCCATCTACAGTCGTTGTGGTACTTGGTGAAAACGCTCACACATAAGTGTGAACACAAGTGCACACACCCCACAGACCTTGCTGTGCATGCTCTGACCTTGGTGTGCGTGCTATGACCTTGATGTGTGTGCGCTCTGACCTTGGTGTGTGTGCTCTGACCTTGGTGTGTGTGCTCTGACCTTGGTGTGCATGCTCTGACCTTGGTGTGCATGCTCTGACCTTGGTGTGCATGCTCTGACCTTGGTGTGCATGCTCTGACCTTGGTGTGTGCGGTCTGACCTTGATGTGTGCGCTCTGACCTTGGTGAGCGTGCTCTGACCTTGGTGTGCGTGTGCGTTGGCGCATGCGGTGTGAACCAGGCGTGATTGGGCAGCCCTGTGAACACAGCGCGCGATGCACCCTGGATCCGCCAGAGGGACCTGGTGTTGATTTCTGTGAAACCAACACAAAAGTGAACAACCCGCAAAAAAATACTCCATTCAGGGCAAAAACCAAACCTCACCACAGTGAGTCAGTCGCGTCTTTACAAGTTACTGTACATAGAACTGTTAGTATTGCGTCTTAGAACTCTGTGATTGCGTCAACAACTTGTATCTGTGGAACCCGTCACCTAGCAACGCAGGTCAATTTTCCACCTGTCAATCAAACTTTCCAGTAAAAACTGAGCGTGACTTGCGCTGACATAAATGTGTCAATCAAGCTGCATTTCAATCGAGCTGAAAGTAGTTCCGACGCGCGTGCGCGGAGCGATCTTCGCCGTTGTCTGGCGTCTGGCAGAACGTCGCCGCAAAGCGGACGCCGCTCGGCGATTTCAGCAGCGTGACGAAAGCACGTTTCACACAAGCTCGCGTCAAGCGTTGCGTCAGGGCGCCGTGTGAATAAACCCTGGGCAGGTTGAGCGACGCAACGCGTGACGCTTCTCGCGCTTCTTGAATCACCGCGCACAGTGACGATCGGTTCGCCCGGCCTGTTGACACACGTGAGCGACAAAGACTTCAGCCTTTTCTACACTGTATCAATCAAAACACGAGAAAGAAAATCTTGACCTTTTTCTTCGCTTGTTTATTGAAAAGACATCTGTGACTCGCCACTTCATTGAGACAGTCTTTGTTGAAAATACGTGAAACAATGCTTTTTCACTCTTCACACGGAGACGACCTCAATTCGTTTTGGTAAACAATGACGCCTCCCTGCAGCTCTGTGACAACGGCGTGTCACCTTGGCAACAGGTATGAGCACGACGTCTCCAGTGTGCACAGCGGCAGTTGTCCGCATCATGTCCACAGCCAGTGACAGTCTAAAGAAAGGCGACATTCGCGACTCCGTGCCCCGGTTCGCCCATCAAAGACCGGTGCAATGGTACCGGGAGGCCTCACCCCACAGACCGGTGTCACGGTACCAAGAGACCTCACCATCCACAAACCTGATGTCTCTCGGTACTGGACCCACCATCTTCACCTGGAGGCCTCAGGTCTGTGGGCCCTGATGATCAGAAGCCTCATTCCTGGTGGTGAGCCCAACCCACCTGAGGTGTGGGGGTACCGGTACCCACAGACATGAGGTGTGGGGGTACCGGTACCCACAGACCTGAGGTGTGTGGGTACTGGAGTGCTCGAGGTACCTTTGCACCGGGCCGGGCTGCTCGATTTCTCCCGCAACTGGAACACTGATGCACACGACCATGAGTCGACGCTTTCTTGATCACCTCTGCCTGTCACACGTCGGTGGACTTTCTGTCACGTGGTGACGAGCTCCAGTCACGTGATCCTCACTTCCTGTCATTGAATGTCACAAGGAAGTCTGCGTCACGTGGTTCTGCTGTCATCGTTCACTTAGTGTCGCGTTCAATGGCCACCAGAGGGCGTCGCCACACGTCACCTCGACAGACCGACTCTGTTGTAGATTTCCTTGAGGATGATTTTGGACCGAGTCGTGTCCTCGGCGTGGCCCTCTAGCGGCAGAAACGTGACTAGTCCGGACTCTATCAGGATCTTCGTCTCCACGTGGTCCAAGTGCATCACCTGGAACAGCAAAGCAACTGGATTCTTGGCTCTTTAACCTCTTCTTGTCAGTGCGTCGATTCGCTGCGCGTACTTCCAAGACGCGAGGCCAACGAACTGTCACGAGGTAAAGCGCGTCACGCTGGACTATTTCCTGACGCGACGCACCACGTGCATTTTCACGACGCGACGCACCTGTTTCCTGACGTAATGCACCAGCGTCTCCAGTTTGGTGGCGTCTGCGCACTCGAAGTCGAAGAAACACTCCCAGAGGGCCCGGGCCAGGTCTCGGTCACGTGACATCAGACCCTGAAATTCCCGCCATTTTGTGGCATGACTATCTACAGCCTCACAACGAACTTGTCTTTCAAGTAGAGAACGAGCCGCATGCCGCTGTCATCACTGTCAAGGAAACCACACTCAGGGAAATTTAGATCTACCTGCACAAATTTCTTTGGAGGGGGGGGGATAATTTCCCTCCAACCCCTGCAGGAAATTTCCCTGCACTGACATTTCCTTGCAGGGGTGGGGGGTTGGAGGTCACAGTAGAAACTAGACTTTCAAGTAGAGAATCAGCCATGCACTGCGTACATTGGCAGTACAGCACTTCATTGTCTGAGTTGGACACTGTCAAGAGTTGACATTTGCTGTGGGTGGGGGGTAACTCGGACAATGTCTGAGTCAGACAGTGTCTGTGTCTGAGTCAGACAATGTCCAAGTTGAAATTTCTTTGCGGGGGGAGGGTTAACTCGGACAATGCCTGAGTTACCCAGGATTAATGGATGGACGCACGGAGACAGATACAGGGGCAAACCAATATCAGCTAGCTACCGCGGCTGATAACAATACAAGCTGACGCGGCACGTAATGATTCACACCCTTTCTGTGTCACACGAGAACGTTTCTCGTTTACCAAGGAAAGGCTGGGTGGGGACCCGACCGCAAGGCGTGTCACCTGTCAGAAATCTATCTCACCTCATCGTAAGTGCACGTGGCGATCTGCAGGTGGGTGTACAGGTCATAGACCGATCGCTTCCGCACACCAAACCCCACAGGCTGGAAAAACAGACGCGCAACGTCAAAAAGTGCCAAGCAAGGAACAAAAGAAGTTCATTTTCAGAAAACAGGAAATCTTTGGGTGGGTGAGAGTTCTGGATTGAGAACGACAGTGCGCACAGCCATGACAGAACTTTGAATGTGCGTGCGTGTTTGTGTTTGATTTCAGGTTTGATTGGCAGGTTCGTATCGTGTGTGTGTGTGTGTGTGTGTGTGTGTGTGTGTGTGTGTGTCTTTTACGAGACCGAAGAAAAACAGAGAATCAATTTACAGATCTGTGTGCGATGCCTGAAAGTGAATGCAGGCACGCACGGTACGAATGTGTGACGAAGGGGAGGGTGTGTGTGTGAGAGAGAGTGATTGGAGTGTGTGTGTGTGTGTGTGTGTGTGTAAGTGAGTGAGTGAGTGAGTGTGTGTGTGTAAGTGAGTGAGTGAGTGAGTGTGTGTGTGTGTAAATGAGTGAGTGTGTGTGTGTGTGTGTGTGCAGCGTCCGCGCGTGGCTCACCCCCAGTTTCTTGACGCGGGTGTTGGTGTCCTTCCACAGCAGGTGCAGCATGTGGTTCATGATGAAGCGTCCGTCACCGGACTCTGCGCCGAGACGCACGAACACCAGCCTGACAAAACACAACAGTCACGACTTGGAACAATTTGCTGACACCCTCCGACCTCCGAGCCCACACACACACCCAAACACACGCATGCACGCACACATACACGCAAATACACAACACATACACATACACACACACACACGCCGGCAGCAATTGTCCGCCCCAGATACAAACATCAAAGTTTTCATTCTCGAGTCGGAGTGTGATTCCACCCGCCCCCCCCCCGCACCTCAACGCGCCAACCCTGACCTCCCCTGTTTTGCTTGCCAAACCACGACCACGGTGGTATTGTTGTCGAAATGACGTCTTGGGAAAAGCACTGCAGAAAGAGAGTCTTGTTCAGCAGGGGGACGCTTGTGATTGGCTTTGGGCACTGGGCTCACCACAAGTGCAGCGTGGTAATCTTGAACCATGATTGGAAGGTGTCCGGTAACTGGAACTCTGAAACGAAACGAAACGCCAGAAGTGAATTCACATTCTGGGGCTGGACACACACACACACACACACAACACACACACACGGCATCGCGGCGCAGCTCATAGGTGAAGCCGCACACATACACGCACACACACGAGCGCGCTACAATATTTTCCATTGCAAATGTCGCGTCGAACGCGTCCATTGAACCCAACGAACGAGTGGCGTTGACTCCCAGACTTTCAGTTGACGCCTGCAGTATGAATGCGACTTTGCCCTGCAACACGCACCTTCAAAGAACTGATCGTGTTCCACGAGTTCAGTGCAGCAGAGGAAGAGACGCAGCGCGCTTAGTTTCAGCATCTGGAACACAACGTGACGTCATGACGTCAGCACAAGGAACGCAGCGTGTGTCCCCTCTCTAATCAAAAGAACGACTGCGACAGTGCTTGCACTTGTGATGGCGTGACTGACCGCCTTGTCGTGGACGGTTCGCGGGCGATTGATGCTCAGGCGGAATTTCTCCCAGTCAGACAACCGCTCCTGGTACAACAAGTTGACGTTCAGTGGAGGCGGGTTCTGTCGATCCACCCACCAGCGTTTCACGCGCGTCGGCAGCAGCGACCAGCGTTTCTTCTCTGCAAAATGACGTTCAACGCGTCACGCCCCTGGAGAGGTCATTGAGTGCTTCGTCGTCAAGGTGACACATTCTTGACCGATGTTTCATACCTTCTCTCTGTACATGAATATACACGTTGACAGATGAGGTGATGCAGTACAGCGTGCAGGTCGCCAAACAAAACATCCACTTTGGAATTGGATTCGCATTCAATGCCATTGACCAGACTCAGTGTGAACTGGTGAACGCAGGTTGGGCGACGACCAGGTTACACGCGCAATGTGTTGTCCACGAGAAAGACTGAGGAACAATTCATCCTTGGACAGGCGGTGAAAGATCATAATACACCAGGCCTTTGGGACACAGTGTGCGAGGAAGTTCTGAGTCCCAGGGCCGGTAAACGGAAATGGTCAGACAGCGAAACCAGGAGGTATGGGGTGAGTGCCCAAAGGCTGTGGCGAAAAGTCGGGCAAGTCTGACCGCAGCCTCTTGACCTCACGCCTCCTCATTTCAATCACCCGTTTGATGTCAGTTGGCACGGGCACTCCAATATGGTCCCCCCCCCCCATGTCTGGCCATTTCAAGTCAGACACACGTGCCTCCTCAATTGGGATGTCTGGCCATTTCGTCACACATGGCCGGTAGTGGCTTGTTCAGTGCAGAATTTTGAAAGCACCACGTCTTACCCGGTGCTGCTGTGCTCGACGTGCTGTCCTGCCGACTCTGAGAACCTGAGGCTGGAAGCACCCGAGACTTGACCTGCAAAGGACTGGATAACAGAAACAGAGAACTGGGGGTTGCCCGACTTGGCCACCAGTTTGGCCTTGGCTGGCAGTTCGTTCTGAAGAATCACACCAGAAATTGGCAATCACAAAGAGACACACACCCCTTCCATTCGAACGCCAACTGGTAGCTGGTGTCCAGTGTTCAAGACTGTGACCACCAGTTCTTTGTGTTCCCCACAAATCTGTGTGATTGCTCTTGCGTTGGGGCCCGGCATGCACCCAGTTGGTGCGGTGTGCCAGTTGGCAATTGGCCATGAGTTTGGGGTCGAATCGAGCACACGAAATGTCATGCCAACTGCCGTTCTTTCAACACAGCAGGATTCCGGCCTTCCGAACAGTGGGGACAAATGAACACAATGAGTTTTGAGAAATCCGCCGTTACGATGGTGTGGGTCTTGCATGCGACACCCATATTATCGCCCAACCAAACCAGTCGGTCAAAACTGTGCTCACCAAACTTGCAAGAAATCTGCATTGGAAAACTTCGTGCAAACACCCATCAAAGTGATCCAACACTCTTCCACCAAACTGCAACGTGTTTCTTCTCAAAAACAACATTTTCTTTCTTGAAAACAAAATGCCCTTCACATGTCGCTTGACTCGCCTCCAGCTTCCGGTGTTTTTGGCCAGAACCCGGGCAAGAAGCGAACCTGAACACGAAGACAGCAGAACATGTCTTCTTCCCATTTGTTGCACTCGAACGATTTCTTGTGGCCCTGATTCTTAGTTTGGAAGAAGAGGACGAGGTGAGTGCGAACTACGTGCTTCTAAAGACGCCTTGGCGTGACAGTGTAGCCGAACGTCAACTCTTAAGTCATCTATTATCGCTCAGTGCACAGAACAGTGACCTTTACCTTGGCCTTATTTTGTGTCTCCGGAACTGTACGCCTTATCTTTTCACTATCCAGATTTATATGGTCAAAGTTTTTCGTGAAGAGTGTCCTTTTGAGGAGTATCTGGCATTTTAGATGCTGCGGTCGCAATTTGTACTACCCTGGTCCCCTGTCGAATTCTTAGACGGTAGCGTGGCCGAGTGGTCTAAGGCGCAGGTTTTAGGCACCTGTCTCTCTGGAGGCGTGGGTTCGAATCCCACCGCTGCCACAACGTTTTTAATTTTTGCAGGCGTGACCAAATGGGAGCACTGATTTCAGTTATGACAATTGCTTGGGTGCTCTACCTGCTGGCTAGATGGTCAAGAATGCGATTTCTCTCTGCGCAAGTCGAGCTGTCAAGCCGCGGTCACACTGGGTTCTGGAGGGTTCATGCACTTCAATTCACCCCACAGTGCAACCAGGTGGTGTGGTGGATCTGGCCCTACTAGTTGGTGTGGTGATTCTGGCCTCACCAGTTAGTGTGGTAGTTCTCACCCCACCAGTTGGTTGGTAGGTCTGGCCTCACCAGTTGGTGTGGTGGACTGGCTCCACCAGTTGGTGGCTCCACTAGTTGGTGTGGCGGTTCTGGTCCTACACCTGGTCAGTGGATGTGGTGAATCTGGCCTCACCAGTTGGTACTGTGGATCAGACCCCAACAGTTGGTGTGGTGGATCTGGCCTCACCAGTTGGTGTGGTGGGTCTGGCCTCACTAGTTGGTGTGGTGGACCTGGCCCTACCAGTTGGTGTGGTGGCCTCACCAGTTGGTGTGGTAGGTCTGGCCCCACCAGTTGGTGTGGTTAATCTGGCCTCACCAGTTGGTGTGGTGGATCTGGCCCCACCAGTTGGTGTGGTTAATCTGGCCCCACCAGTTGGTGTGGTGGATCTGGCCTCACCAGTTGGTGTGGTTAATCTGGCCCCAGCAGTTGGTGTGGTGAGGCAACAGGCAAAAAAGGTGGTTTGGTGTGAAAAAGTATCTTTCCATACACGAGTATTTCTTTGTTGAGTGTCAATTTTGCAGTGTGGCCGCCCCTTGGCTGCTCCCAGCAGAACTGGATGACAGGGGTTGTGTGCGAAGGAATTCAATGGTCATCCGGGCAGGTCTGATGGTTCTTGACGCCGTCAAACCACCCCTGCCCCAGAATCCCCCCCCCCTTCCAACTGGCTGGTCACGAGGGTTGAGGGCCCAGTGATGCATCACGACGATTGCACTCTTGCTTTGGTTCCGCTTTGTTGATCTGGATCCACTTGCGCGCACGCACGCACACGCACGCACACGCACGCACGCACCCGGTCCACAAACGTGCACGCGCACACACGCGCACACACGCACGCACGCACCAGATCCACAAACGTGCACGCACGCACGCACTCACACCAGCCCTGTGTTCACGCGCAGTTTCACTTCATTTGAAAGGAGGGTGTGCGTTTCTGGGCCACACTGAAATGTCACGCGTTGCTGTGCATTTTTGACGGGACGCCCACGTTCTCGTGCAGTGTGAAGCAGGCCCTTGGGTGGCTTTTCTTATCTTGAACGTGAATAGAGCGATTCGAGTGTTGATAATGCGTGGTGTTGCGCTGTTGATCCAGGGTCTGTCTGTCTGTCTGTCTGTCTGTCTGTCTGTCTGTCTGTCTGTGTCAGCCAGAGTCCAACTGTCACAGGCACAAAATGTGTGTGTGTGTACGTGTGTGTGTGTGTGTGTGTGTGTGTGTGTGTGTGTGTGTGAGGGCGTTCTCAGAGGGCCGGTCCACTGTGTGTTCTTCCGTGTGAAGAACATGATGCACGTGAGCGTTGGGTGTGTGTGGCGCCCCCTGGATCCGCTTGTGCGTTGGGTGAATCCCGTGAACTTTGACCCCAGATTAGATCCTTATCAGTCAGCTGACCCGGCCAAAAATTCGGGTGCGCATGCAGCAGCCACAAGCGGTTTGTCGTCGTGGATGTTCAGTGGTGGGCGAAAAGTGGCGACTCTGGTGAAAGAAACAAGTTCCACAACGTTCAAAGGAGTCGTGTGCTGGGCTCAACGGACGGATTCACACTGGATGCGTCACGCGTCGTGTCGCTGCGCTCTTCTCTGTGGTTACTGCGTCGCAAAGTGAGGACATTTGCACGGAGATCTTCGTTCTTCCACTTGTGACCAGGACGCAGTGAACGGATTCTTTGTAACGCGTGGAGACAAAGGGACGGATTCTGCTGCAGTTCTGGACTTTGGTCTCCAAAACTGCGTGACGTCTTTCACAAGACCAAGGACACAGATCATGTGAAGACGATAACACATGTATACACGTGGCTCGTGCACGTGTACTCAGAAACAAGAAGTCCCGGAAGCAGGGACTTGATGGTCGCGGAAGGATACGTAGATCTACTCGGTCTAGTCTAGACAGCTTCCTGTTCACACGGGGTG
>JAAUXT010108216.1_pt1 | contig 14236 bp, 15 predicted proteins | sample 7278171 | NCBI WGS metagenome assembly JAAUXT01 (sample SAMN14350112, study PRJNA611818) | marine sediment metagenome | isolation source: surface marine sediment (1.8m) | place: French Polynesia: Moorea | collected 2018-08 | reverse complement strand
CATGAAACTGCTGCTGACATACTTTTGGAAGACGCTGCCTATAGGTGCTTCGATTTGGCTCGCACCGATTTGGCTCAAATCGTGCAGCCCATCTCAAATCACCTAAAAACTGTTGTACGTTTCGGTTGCTCTTCTTTGCCCATCGACACTTCATTCACCAAGTGGTTCATTCACAAATCCAATGAGAGTATACAATTCCAGACATATTCAATGAACACCAAGTCAAAAACATACGTTTCTTGCATGTCTTCTTTCACTTGAAGATGTCTCTCAGACATTGTGGGCTGATATGCGGCAGACACTGATGAATATTCCTCCTGTCAAATCCAGCGAGATGGCGGGAGGGAAAACCAAGCTTTGACATGATGCAGTTCTGGAGCCTTCTCCCACAGCTGAAATAACAAGCTTCTTCGGAGAGAAAATCCAACATTGGAGAAGAATCATGCTCCTACTAAATTTCAAGAATGACAGGGGCAAAGAGAAGCAAGAACCGGTGTCAGTACGCCACAGAATCTCGACGGCATTGTCGGGTGCTGTAGGTCCCCAAGGGATCCTGTACTCCATTCCTCCACCCCGAGAAATTGGCTTTTGCTCACTGTGAACAAAATCAGAATCATAAACATGGACCTGGGCTCACAAATCAGTGCACATGTGTGTTGCCTCCAAAGGTCAGTTGGGCATAAATCACGACAGCTGCATGTGTTGCTTTGCTCGGCAGCTGTGGTCATGGCCATTTCTCCTTGTGTACACAGGTCAGTGGACCCCTCCACAACTACCGCAGTGTAAAGCGTATGCAAGGAGTTTTGTGCATGAACCAAACCACAAAGGAAGTACCTCTTAACTTGTGTTCTGTCTGAGGGTGGAATCAAGTTGAACATGTCCTGTCTTGGACGGGCATATCACAATCACAACAGAAGAAAGTATGTGGCAAATCTGACCTGATCTGCACTTCCTATTGTCTTGTCAAGGGATGGCATACTCTCACTTCTTCGCCTCCAAGTCTCATACGGCGTTGTACAGCATGTACAGACCACAGTACCTGCAGTCCATGTTCCAGTACATCGTGAAGTACATCCAGCAGAAGGTAGGTAACTCTTCGATGGTTGTGGGAATCCTGTTTTTTCGAAGGTGACCTGCAGCCAAAGAACCTTTGCTTTCTTCTCAGTATGTCAGTCAACAGCAACAAATCTAATGAGTATGGACCAACACAGACGCTTCGAAGTCCACCAATTTTCCCCACCAGTTGGTGCCTCCATTCAGCCTGGCTGTGGATGTCGGCTGCGGCACCGGAATCAGCACCCGCCCCCTGGTGGAGTATTTTGACCACGTGATTGGGTGTGACGTCAGTGAGAGTCAGATTGAAAAAGCTCAAGCGCTTACTTCTGATGAAAGAATCCTTTACAGGTGAGTGAGTCTCAGTAGGCAGCTGTCCGCGCGTGCGGGTGTGCGTCTCATGGCGTATATTGTCACCTGTTGATGATAAACCAAGTACCAACCAACCAGTGAGTCTCAGGATAGCCTGCATTTACTAATTGGTGGGAATGGAACTTGAATGAAAACAGAACTGTTTCAATTGTAATATTTTCCGTTTGCATTGTTTCCTGAACAGACTCGGGCCATTTTCCCAGCTTCCGGTCTCTACCGGAAGTGCTCAGTTGGTTCTGGCTGCTTCAGCTGCTCATTGGTTCGACCCCATTGAGGAATTCTACAGGGAGGCTAACAGAGTTCTGTGTCCTGGAGGCTGCCTTGCAATGTGGTCTTATTGCTTCCCAGAGTTCAAGCCAGATTATCACGAGAACCATGCGGAGCTGAACAAAATGCAGATGAAGGTAGGATGCCGAACATTCCTCAAACCAAATGGTCCATTGATGAACCCTCACACGTGTCTCAAGCTTTTCTGTCATTCTTCAGTTTCTGACTTGTGATGAGATCCTGGTCCACAGCCCGAAGCATCTGGAGGTGATGAACAGATACAGACACTTCAGCCTCCCGTTTACAGACCATGTCAGGTCAGTTGTCACGTCCAGACGGGTTTCAAGGCACACGGCCTAGTTCGTTGTGGTGAGATCCAAACACTTCAGTGATATAAAATGTACGAGGATTGCGTGGCATACTGCAAGCCAGACCCTCTGGGTTCGTGAAATTTGCAAAAACCAAAAAAAATTCTCGCAACGATTGAATGAGAGCCTTGCTGGGGTTATTCTATATCCTTTATTGTTGTTGTGCATTTCGGGGCTAGGTACCTGGCCCAAGGTCTCAGGCAAGAATTTATTCAGCTGTTTCCATTGCAGAGTTGAGAATGATTTTGACATCCACTGGGATGGGAATCTCCAGGATTTCCTGCAGATGACTCGGAGTTGGTCCATGGTGCAGAAATTCTACAGGGAGAATCCAGGGGCATCCGACCCTGTACTGCAGCTGCAGACAGAGTGAGTAGTGCAGAGAGAGAGAGAGAGAGAGAGGGAGAGAGAGAGAGAGACAGACAGACAGACAGACAGACAGACAGACAGACAGACAGACAGATGTGGCTGCGTGATGCACAACCTACAGCAGCACTTGAGTAATGCACCTGAACCAGTGCCCCTTGATCTTCCCTGATTTCTGATCAGATTCTCCTGTTTGCAGCCTGCAGCGATACCTGGGAGACGGACCCCTGGATGAGACTCCCATCTCTATTCCCTTCCCTGTCTCAATAATCCTCATGTTGGTGTATTATTTGCAGCCTGCAGCAGTACCTGGGAGACGGACCCCTGGATGAGACTCCCATCTCTATTCGCTTCCCAGTCTTCCTGCTGCTGGCCCGGAAGCCCCTAGATTCAGCCAATGCAGACTGCTGAACCCAAACTGGCCTGTAGTCGATGGGTCCATATCGTGCACAATAATATCATGTACTCATTATCTCACCAACACTCAGTCATGCCTGTGCACAAAAACTGTCAGATGATCTTGCCTGGAAGACACTGACTTGCATGTGTCACTCTGTTGTGGCAAACTGTACACGTCAGCAGAAAACAATACAAACTTGTCTGGCCGTAACCAGTTGGGTTGTTGCACCTCTCATCTTTGTGGCTATCTCTCCTCCTACTTTTCAAAAGCAGTGAATAAAGTGCTCATTTTGGTGCAATTGGTCTGTTCTTGACAATTCAAAGAAGAATCATTCTCATCATCGTAAGTTTCCTTTTACACGAATCAACATTTTGCAGATCGCAATAAGAACAACTTGCTTGTCGCGTTTTTGGGTTCAACATCAAAAGGAGAAAAATCTCCACACAAAAAAGGGACAGGCACCCCACAAAATGCACGAGGCACCAGCCAGTACAACGGGTGTTGGGGCGTGGTTCTTCCCCTCAGGGTGCACGCACTGAAGCTCCATCACCCTGTATCTGCCGGGAATCACCAGACCGCGTTAAAATGAATCAATCTGTGGTTCTGACAGCAAAAATTGTGGCACATAGTTATAACAATGAAAGTATATTTTACTGTGTCAATTGGCAGAGGCAGATGTTCAATGGCTGACATGACCCTATTTATTGTAACTCGGTTCTTTTTGCTGGTTCAGCGCTTCGTTGTCAACCTTCCTAAGTTTCAGTGATTTTCAGGTCATCAGGAATGGTGGAAGACAAAAGTGGCTGGTAATTGTTCAGGAAAGCTTTGTAATGCATTGAAGGAGTTCATGTTTCCCTGTGCAGTTTACACGAATCGAAGTTCACCTCATTCGAGCTCAGGTCAAAGGATCAAGATCCTGTCAATGGACACCCAAAACAGAATCAATATCTCGGTCAAGATCAAGCTTATATTCACAAAACTTGAGAAACAAGCCATTGATTCACCAAAGTTCAAGATTCAGGACGCCAAGGAAGGGTCATAAAATTTCAGAGAATTTTGGAGAATCAAGAAGGTTGTGCTTTCGTGCAACTAAAGTGAATAGTTGACCTTTCTGTGTGAAAACGTGTGACACGCCCTGATTTGGTTGTAAATCTTGAGCCCTACAGCTCCATGTTCAGACCTTTGTGTGCACATGTGAAAGAGTCTGATTAGAACCAAAATCATTTGCACAAACGCAACCATGGTGCAGATGTGGCATGTTGTGTGCTGCAGATCTAATCCCTCTTTTCCTGTGCATTTGGATCTATTGCAGTGCAATTTTGTGAGTCACCAATGACATTTTGTTGCGCATTGAATGGAAGTTGATAAATTTGTGTGACATGAGGCCCTCAAGTTCCATTTGAGGTATTATTTTTTCTGATCTGTCATAACCAGTCTGTGGTGATCCCAGTGTTTTCACATTTTTCTGAACCCACCTTGTGGTTCCAAGCACAGAGAGAACTCGTGCCACAAAACCCCTGTCACAGTTGAAAACCGACCTTTCCATAAAGTCGATTTTCGTGATCGTACGTATCTTTGAACAGGACAAATCTGCAACAGGTAAGTTAACGTTGGAAAAATAATTGTTGTGAATAAACCAAAGCCGAAAATTGCCACAACGCGAATTTGTTGCAAGTACTCGAGTTGGTTGTTCCAAGTTATCTCAGGAAAATATTTTGCGATTCTGAGTTTTTCAAGCCAAGACGTCTGTCTTTCTTCGAAAACCCACCAACTTCACGCGGGCAAATCATGGTGGCTATTCTTTTGGTTCCCACAAATTCTCTAGGTTTCGGCTTTCTGGGTTTCTCTGAGTTGGTCATATTTGTGCCAAAAAGAATTAATTTCTGGATTTGGTGAATTGAAAGTTGTTGTTTTTTTCTGACAAAAAATCAACTGGCATTTCGAAGAATCCCTTTCTTGTTCTGTTTGTGGTAAGGAAACATCCAAAACCCAGAGCACTTGCTCTTTCTGGTTTTTTTTGGGGTTGGCAGAACCCAGAAAACCCCAGGAAACATGGAAATAGAACAGCATGGTGACCCAGATAAACCCAGAAACGCGAACCCAGAAAATCCGTTTTGAAAAAAGAACAACCCGTGGTCTCTTGTCGGAGTATTTTTACCCAAGGGTTTGTCCTCGCATTTTGGGCGCATAAATCTTTGGTGGCAGCTGGCTGTGAAACCATAAATACCAGGTGCATATGACATGCAGGCCATTTAGTCTAAACTCTTATTCTCTCTGAATGTTTGAGAGTTCGTGGTGCTCCAGTCGATGGGAAAAGGATTTTGGTGAGTAGATACAGGACCCGAGCGCCCTGCCTGAATTCTGGAATCTGGAACAGGGTGTGTGTGTGTGTGTGTGTGTGTGTGTGGAGCAAGATTCCCGCCAAAGATTCCCGCCAAAAATCGACGCCAATAGTATTGATCTGGGCCGGCCTGACGAGATCCAGGCAAAACTGAGCCAAAGATCTCTGGGGATCGGTTGGCTGGTGAAATCCAAAGGACGAATAAGGTTTCAGGAGCAAACACCATGCAGCCAATGGGCATCATTTCGTCGTTGTTGTGGTCCCATCCTCATCCTGAGGGTTGTTCCTGTGACAACAGGTGGAACTCCCTGATGAAGAGATCCAAGTTTCTCATGCAGAAGGCTTGACATCCAACAATAAGGGTAATTCTCAAATGGATCTGTGTGGTCTGGAACCCGAAAAGTTAGCGAGATGGATGGGAGCGTGTGAACGGATTCACACACTGCATGCTTCACATTTTGATTCACATTGCAGCAGTCCCGGTATGGCGCACACTCACCACTTCGCCTCCAAGTCGCTCTCGGCGCTCTATGGCGTCTACCGACCTTCGTACCCTCCAGCCATGTTCAAGTACATCATGGAGTACACACAGTAGAAGTTATGGCACAAACTACACGTCCAAGAGAAGGTATGGCACGCATTTTCACACAAACAAAGGACCCTACGTACCCACACACACACATATACACACGTACACTCACGCACTTTCCATTTGATCATCGACACTGTTGTGTGATTTCACTCTTTAGTCTAACCGAGTACCTTACCCTTATCAACGCATATCTAGGAATCAAACTCAAACCGAGTCTTGTGCGTAAGTTGCTGGCTTACAGCCATAGATTTTTAATATCAATCCTTGATCTCTAGTCACAGTAATCATACCTCAACATAATTCACAGTTCAAGGTTCACTGGTTCAATCAATAGAGTAGAACAGTCTCAGGCAACTGGCCCAGTGTGAAATTATGCCTTTTGACTTGACAAGTGTTTCTTGTCTTTGGCTGTGATCAATTCAATTATGGTGCTGCAAAAGTCCCCAGTGCCTCCAACCGTGATGAATGCGGTCGCTCCGACCAAGGGTCAGTCCGATTCTCCGCTCACTCAGTCTTCATGTGAGCATGAGAGGCACTTTCCACTTCAAAAACAAAAGGCTATTGTAGAACACTGCAACTTTTATACTCAAGCTGCTTTAGAATTAGCTGTTGTGCAATATTCCAGACATTTCTGGAATGTTCATAATGATGCAATAGTAATGCAATAGATGATACAATAATGGGGAAATAACCCAATATAGCTGTCAATGTGAAGGTCACTATATGATGCAATGAGTTCAACAATAATGCAATGTCACTATTGTCACTAAAGTCAGCGTGGAAATGTAGCTCATTACACAACATCCTGGGGCTCTCGATTCTTGAAGACCAGGTTTTTCTCCAGGACTATCAATCAGTTCATTTTTGTCATACATTGCTCAATACCTCTGCGTTCTTGCAGTTCCTTGCGGATCTCAGTCTGTGCATGCAGTGGGTCAGCCTTCAGTTTGGTTGGCAATAAAAGAGATTTACTATGAATTATCAGATGTGTCACCCTTCAGTCGGGCTTTCAATAATGGAGTTTTACTGAATTTTCAGATGTGTCAGCTTTCAGTTGGGCTTGCAATAAAACAGATTTATTGAATTGTCAGGTGTGTCACCCTTTGGTTGGGCTCTCAATATTGAATTATCATATGGGTCACCTTTCAGTTGGGCTCTCAATGCAACAGAAAAATGCACCCCTAATTTTGCACTGACTTGTTTGAAGTTGAATTTTTTTTTGAAGTTTTTTGACGAAAGTTTACTCAAATTGGAAACGAACTTTGAAGTACTCATGGACCTGAAAAATCAAGCCATCCACACACACTTGCCTCATTGGTGCTCTGTTGTTGATTTAACCAGGGCACATTTCAAGACAACAATGAAGAATTCAATTTTTTAGTTTATTTCAACAGGAAAAGTGACAAGAACCACACTTTCAAGCAACTTTTAGAACACAGCAGATTTTTCTTCCAATATGTGTGTATTTTATTATGTTTTTGAGAAAAACGTCAGCTGTAGGGCCCACTTAAATACCAGCAATCTTTTTCCAATAAGAGGAAGTACAAGTACAACATCCAGGGAAAATGTGCTTCTGCTCTATTTCTTGTCTGAAAATTGAGATTTTCCAGTGCAGACACAAATTGTCTCAGATGATTCATCGGGACAACAAGGAGAAATAACAATGAAAGAAGCATGCATGTGTTTCTGTTGATTTCCCAAGCCTTAAATCAACACATGTATTGTTTACACTGGGAAGATAAGTAAAATCTCAAGAAGTTATTTCCCACTACCGGAACACAAAAAGTTACATGTCATTCAGGAGACTAAAGTGACAAATTATTTATCTCAATTTGATAAAGCATCAGTTGTGCCAAAAAGAGTCTCATTTCTGGTCATCTAGAAAGAGACAAAATCCTGGAATGTCAGATAAACTTATCTTGATTTGTTCCTTCAATGTGTCAGGACTTCATTCCTTTCAGGCTTCTTTAACAACTGTGAAATGTGATGTGCAATAAATTTCACTCAGGTCAGTTGAAAGAAAAGCTGAGTTGTTTCACATGCATTGAATGTCCAATCAAGTGGTGAGGTGGTGAATAGAAATGTATTCCACTGGCCAATGGATCTCAATCCAAGCCAACAACTAATTTGTCTCAATATTCAAGAGGTTTCAAAGAAAATCTGGCTGAAAAAGTAATCAACCAAATCAACACACATAAAATCAGACAACAAGGTGAAGCAGAATCAATGTCAATACTAAATGAAACTTGGGTAAATTTGAGATTCACAAAATTCTACTTTCTTTTGGTTTTGCCAAACATTTTGAAGTTTTCTTCCTTCTTTGTATCTGCTGTTGAGGTTCTTACCATTGGCATCTTAGCCAACATTTGTGCTTTGAAAAAATGTTTCCATTTTGTTTTCCCCTCATCAAATACAATATAAATACATGTTTGAAAAACAAAGACAAATGCAAACTTGATTTGTTCAAAGCTTCTTAGCACATTGAAAAGCAGACAAGTGTAACAGGAAAATGTTTGAGACAAAGCCAGATCATTTACCAAAGAGTAGAAACTGCTATTTCCCTGCTATTCCACAAATCAATGTTACACCACTCCCAACAACTAACAGGTTTCAATCCAAATGAGAGCAAATGGCAAAAGGAAAGATCTCTGTAGACAACAGGCCTTCTTGATCTGGGATCACCTGGAGTCAGTTGATTTGTTTTCAAATATGTGTCTGTGGCTTTTCCTGTCATTCTGAGCCATCTTCTAGACATCATAATTTTCTTGTGTGGTTGATATTTCAGCCTTGGCGACAGAAAATTTGCAAAGATGGATGACTTTTGCAGAATTAGTGATTCTGAGGTTGATTAGCGTTGTAGTCATTGTCCCAACCCACTGTCAAGAAACACCAACTTTGTCTGATTTCTTTGACAACTTGGAGGTCATTGTCTGCAGTTACACAATTAAAATCAATGTTTTTAGTGGAACAGACAAGAAGTAGTCTGTTCCTATTCAATTTTTCAAAGAACCACAAAAAAGTCTTCCTGGGAAAGGAAACCCATACCTTTGTGGGTTTTGCTTTTTGTCCAGTCCCATTACGAAACAACAAAGCATTTGTCAGCACTGTAATCAATATGAAAAGCATCACAGTGGCATCAATGTCAGAGAAATTGTAATGGCTGAATGAAGCAAAGAACTCCTTGTGGAAAACTAAACTGGAGAGACAAAGTCTGTCTTTGTTGTGCAATGATCAACAGAACATCTCAGGAGTCTGATTCTCTTGATCAGTATTTTTGAAGCTGAAAGTTTGTGCACCAGACTAATTGACCATCTGTGTTTTTTGTCAGAAGATGGTATTGCTGTTCTTTCTTCTTGTGTTCACACTCAATTTGTGATACTTTGCATCCATGCACAAAGGAACTTTGTCAAACATTGTCAGATCTTATGAGAAGCAATTGTCAAGATTGTACCCAAAGTACACACAGTTCTGCCAGAACTAACAAAATTTAGAATGGTCCTGTGTGTGTGTGTGTGTGTGATCCAAATGACATGATGAACTTCAAGTTGATCTTTGGGTGTTCTTCAGAAAAGTAAAAGAGACTTGGGCATAGCAGTTGGCTCAGTTGCAACTCAAAGGAAATAGAGCACAGACAGACATGCTTCTCATGACAAGGATCTAACCAACAAGATACATCTGATATTTTTTCCTGCTTTTCCCAGGAAAAAGCATCCCAGGGATTTTGAAGCGGACTGAGGAAGAGGGAAAAACAAAATGTGTCTGTGAGAGGTTTTCCTCATTTTTCAGTTTTGTCAGCATACTTACTGATTCATTTTTTTAAAAAAATCATAGATACTTACTCCAGTGTTGCAACATATTCTTTTATGGCATTCACTGAGCAGGTGCTGAAGACAGGTTGGTAGTCTCCATCCGATATCGAATATGAAGTCATGGTGTAAGTAACAGGATGGTAACAACTACCAACACCGGTGAGTTGATCGTGCTTTGCAGAGATACTGATTCAAAAAGAAAAGAAGACTTGTGTCATGTCACATGATCCTGAAATAGCTCCCAAAGCACAATTGAAAGACAAGGCATTCAAGACAGTTCACTCGAGCAGTCACTGTGTGAGCTTTTTGAGTCCGAGCTGCTTGTGGGAGTGATGATTGAAATACCAGTAGAAAATAGTGAGTCAGACCTGTGGCCAAGTTCATGACTGGTGATGAAGAAGTCATATTGATCCTGAATCTCTTGGGAAAGGCCAGCAACTTGGATAAATGCTGCTACAGATATAGAGACTGATGTGTCTGTGCAAAAGGATCCTATCTCCTTCACCACTCCACCTGCTCCTGCCATAGTGTGTCTGGGAAAAAAGACTTGATCTCAAATTTTTGTTTCATGTCACCTCCCTACTTAGAGAAGGCAGACAGTTGAAAGTAGACTCCTTGTCACTTGGCCACCAGCCAAAGAAACATTAAATGCATGTTGGAAATCATTGCAAAGTCAACTTCACAAATAGAGCAAGGCCTGTATGGTTGTCAAAGAGAGTAATGTCTGGATGACTAACCCAAGAAACAGCATTGCATGAGCATGTTTCCCCCATTGATCAACAAAATATCCCTGAGCTTTGTACCCCACCACATCCGTGTGAAATGCATTCACAACATCATTGGGGTCAGTCTTGCCATAAGTGTTGAATGCTGTTTTGTCTGTCTGTCAAACCCAAAAGCACATATATGAAGCAAGTCATCAACAAAAAGGATTGCTTTGCATTTTATGTTTGAAACATATACTGCCAGACAATACTTGTCCTGTCAATGCTTTTCACAGCTCTTGTACATAATGAAGAGACAGTATAAGTATAATACTTACATCATAATAAAATTTGGTATAATATGGTTTGAGCTCATATGTGTCACCAATGCCAGCATATCAAGTCCGCATCTAGAAAAAAAGTGATTCTCATCAAAACAACAAAGCAAAACAACAAAGCAAACCAAATCAAGTGTGTCTTGCATGGAGTTATCATGCATCCACCCCTGAGATGTGGCCTCCTCTTCTGCCCAACTTCAACTGAGCCCTGATTAAAGTTCTCATTTCACCTATTGTGGAAGGGGGGTGTCTGGGCCAAAAGTCCCAGACCTGGGGCCAAAAAAAATTAATATTTTTGAGGTCAGATCTGTATCTTCCATGAAATTTCCCAAGGGATGCAGGTCCAGCTGGGTCATGCTGATATGGACAGACACACACCAACAATAAGTCACACAAGGCACAACTGGAAACTGTATATTATCAATTTAGGTACTCACTGCATTGATTATCTTGCCCAAGTATTTGTGAATATTGCTTTGCCTCAGCTCTGTTGTGTCAGCATTGAATCTTTTATGTGAAAAGAAACAGGACAAAACATTTCAGAGAGCACAAAAATTGCACTCAAAATAGCAGAAACATTTTGCTATAGAAAACATACTTTGAATGGTGGTAAAAATCATAGTCCAGCACTGGCCACACATTCATCCAGTATGTTTGCTTCTCTGCTCTGGTTGTCCTAGTTTCATCATATTTGTTTCTTCTGTCCTTGAGGTCTTGCTCAGATATGGAACCTTGGGGAAAGAATGGCAATGGTATTTTGTAAAAAGATAAGCATTCAACTAGAGAAATTATGGTTCCTGCTTTATACTGAGCATCTTTTTTCTACTTTATCAACTGTACTATTTTTATGTGTACAATCTTACTTTCACTTATTTTGAAGATCTTGAATGGCTTATCATTGACATTTGTTTTCTCATTTCCATCCACAGTTTCCAGTGCCCATGTTCCCTCTGTGTTGACAAATTCTCCCTGAATCTTCAAGCTGCCATCATCTTTATCAAACACAAGTTCCCCTTCATCCACAAAATCATTGTAGTAGCAAGTCAAACTCTGCAAATGGAGGTTTTGTCCAAATTAAAACAGCAATTGAAATTCCTCTTTGTGAAGCCTTGTTGAAATTAGTGGACCATAGAGTTATGGAAATACTCACAGTGTCAGCTTTTGTCTCAGTACCATCTCCAAAATTAACAGCACTGTGCTCTTGTTCCAAAAGATCTGTGTTCAACTCCATGTTCAATGTGACTGGATTTCCTTCTTGAATGAAATCCAGCTGTATCTCAGAAGGGCATCCAAGTTGTGTTTCACCCATTCTGGGCCACATTCCTTCTGCAGGATCAGGTGAAAACTCCACATCAACAAATTCAGCATCAGCTTTCCATTGTGCCAAAGTTTCCTCAGTTACAACTGCAACAAAGAAGCAACCAATCATTGAAAATCATCCAAAAGCACATGGAAAACAAAACTGGTAAATTTCAATCTTTCATTTCTGACTTCACTTCACTCACCATTTCCTGCCTTGTATATCTTGAATGGTTTGTTTTCAACATTTGCATCATCATTCACTTGTGCTGGTTCCACATTCCACACTATTTGTGAAAGATGTATCATTCCAAACACATCAATAATGTCATCTTTCCTTATCATTTCCCATTTAGAGTCATGCCAGAAAGATCCTCCACTACCAGAAACATAGGTGCATTCTGGGAATTCTAGATTCTGAAGCAAGAAGACTCTTTTTAGACACTACATGCAATAGGGAAATGTTGCAACTTCACATGTTGTTAACAGGACCTTGTATTGCTCTGATGTCACATTGTTTTCTTTCTGCCAACAGCAACAAAGGAATCAACAACTGTGAATACTTACATTGTCTGGTACATCTGCCTCTGGGTATGCTTGAATTTGAAGATTCAGTTCTACATCTTGTTGTTCCTTGCTGAATTTCACTATTATGTTTTCTGGACATCCAAAGTTCTCCCCAGCTGCAAAAATGTTTCTTCTTCATTCCTTTGCACAAGCAAATAAATAAATATGCAAATTCACCCCATTCACCTCATGCTCTTTGCAAATTGTTCCAGCTGCACAACATCAATCAAACATCCTTTCCAAAGTCAGAAAAAAATAAATAACAAGAGGTCAGCATTTACCTCCATCTTGTGGCCAACCTTGCTGCCAAGGATCAGGTTGAATATCCACATCTATGAATTCTGCTTCTGCTCTCCACCTGTCATATTCTTCTTGAGTTGTACCTGCAACAAAGACAAAACACATTGAGAGCCATTATTTTTCATGTTTATCGTCCCTCCCACTTGTGTGACTTGGATTTCTGTTGGGGGAGATGTGAAAAGTAAAAGACAAGAAACTATCAACCATTGCAAGCTGTCAGCAAGTAGACCACCAAGATGGTGAGAATGAAGATCCTGTGTTGCATCTTCTGTTGATACCAATGTTCTGAAAAAAGGTGTGGCTTTTCCATTTTCATTGACTGTATTTGTCTTCTGACTGTATCATGACTGTTTATTCAAACCATTTGTTTTCTGGGTTTTTTTCTGTCTCTGTGAACTGCTTTTGTGTATTGAGTGTCTGTGATTGGTGCAAGCTGGCTGTAAGTTTGCAGCAACTATTGTGTGTATCTTGAATGTTGCATTACATGTCATAAATTGTACTGGAAATACTGCTGACTCTGAAATCAACTTTCACTCAGCTTGTGGTCAATTGACATGTGGTGATCAAACAGAATATTGCTGTTCAGCTAAAAGAATTTTTTGTAGTTGTTTTGTAACCAGTACAACTGTATGGATAAATGTCTACAAATCTAGCCTTGAGCTGTTGCACTTTAAGCATGAACATTTCCAACAAAATTGAAATGTTTGATCCACACCATCAGATCTTTAAACAAACCCAAACAGCAAACAAAGCCATTCTGCTCATATATACATCCAGTTGCTTGGTGACAATATACAAACACCAAACTGCAATTGGAGTTCCATTGGAAATAAATGCATTACTAGTTTTTGTTTGTCCTCAGAGCTCTACCTCCTGCAAAATCTCTTTGTTTTCTTCCAAAAATAGTTCCCACAAATAAACCTTCAGAAAAACACACTGGCCACTAAGTTGTATATAAACCAAGCAGAGAAAAAAAATAATGCAAGAACTGCATGTCTCATAACATTCTGGCTTTTACTTGAAACATAGACATACCTAAATGTTTCAGGAAGATCCCGTCCTCCATGTGTGTGTGATGCCTAGAGTCTTGGCTCTATTTAAACCTCAGAACATTTCAATCAAAAGAGATAAAAAGGATTTGTGGAATTATCTGATGCTTCACCCTTCAGTTAGGCTTGCAATAAAAGAGATTTACTGAATTATCAGATGTGTCACCCTTCAGTTAGGCTCGCAATAAAAGAGATTTACTGAATTATCTGATGTGTCACCCTTCAGTTAGGCTTCCAATAAAAGAGATTTACTGAATTATCAGATGTGTCACCCTTCAGTTAGGCTCGCAATAAAAGAGATTTACTGAATTATCTGGTGTGTCACCCTTCAGTTGGGCTCACATTGAAAAAGATTTACTGAATTATCAGATGTTTCAGCCTTCGGTCAGGCTGGGAATAAAACAGATTTAT
>JAAUXT010000293.1_pt1 | contig 14236 bp, 21 predicted proteins | sample 7278171 | NCBI WGS metagenome assembly JAAUXT01 (sample SAMN14350112, study PRJNA611818) | marine sediment metagenome | isolation source: surface marine sediment (1.8m) | place: French Polynesia: Moorea | collected 2018-08 | reverse complement strand
TTCCACTGGACCAGGAGATTCATTTCCAAGTGCCAGTTGAAGAATTCAAGTCGCATCACTTTTTGCCAAAACACCAAGGCTATAGCCTTTCTGTTTTTGGGGGGGTTTTAGGTGCAAAACACAAAGTCAGAACAGAACCTAAGAACACCATATGCAAGTTGCAGAATATCCCTGGGCATGTTTGCATGCAAAAAATTTCTGGCCTCTGATGTGTGCAACTGGGGTAAACATTTGATGATTTGTCATCTAGATGCCCCAAAAATTTGAAACTTCAGACCCCTCTGAGATCATCATGAGGAGCTCAATTGCAGAATGAACCACACTATCATGTTCCACTGGACAAGGAGATTCATTTCCAAGTGCCAGTTGAAGAATTCAAGTCATGTCACTTTTTGCCAAAACACCAAGGCTATACCTAGCCCTTACCCTAACCCTAACCCTAATGCTCACCCTAACCCTAACCCTAACCCTAACCCTAACCCTAATGCTAATGCTAATGCTAAACCTCACCCTAACCCTAACCCTAACCCTAACCCTAACCCTTATACCCTTTGTGTTATTGGGGGTTTTTCAGGGGCAAAACACAAAGTCAGAACAGAACCTAATGACACCATGTGCATCTTGTAGAGTACCCCTGGGCATGTTTGCATGCAAGAAATTTCTGGCCTCTGATGCCTGCAACTGGGGTAAAAGTTTGATGTTTCATCATCGAGACACACCAAAAATCTGAAACTTTGAACCCCTCTAAAATCATCATGAGGAGCTTAATTGCAGAATGAACCACACTTTTGTGTTCCACTGGACCAGGAGATTCATTTCCAAGTGATGCTGAATTCATATAGAAACTGTGGCAGCAGCAGTGGAATGAGGTCACCATTTGAGGACCTCATTCCGCTGCCGCAACCGCTGCCGCAGCCGCAGCTCTATATGAAGTCACCTTGAGTCAGACAATTTTCAGATACATCGTGCGGTGCAGCTGCCATCACACAACGCGCTGGTTCTTGACATGCAGCTTCACAGCGCCGTCCGAACCTTATACAGGCTCATCGTCCAGCCCCTCAACCTTGCAGGGGTTCAATCTGATCCAGACCTGGAGGTCCGGCCCCTGGCCTCAAACACTGTTTTGCACCAAGTTCCACTCGTGCATTGCCAGGTGTTTCTGCATGTTGACCCTGACATACACGAAGTCACCGTGGTCACCGGAGCTTCCTCATGGACACACTGAACCAGCAAACGTTGACGATGACAGGGGGATACGTGTGATTCCCGTGAGCACTTTGTTTGAATATTGCGCCTCGTTCTTGAAGGCCACACGACGTCAACTTCAAGAAGAACGCAAAAACTGCATCAGTCTCAATGGCAGAGCTTTTAGTGCTATTCTCAACATTTCAATTGCTGTTTTTGACATTCACTGCAGAGGTCGAGGGAAATAATGAAGTTTTATGTTTCGTGCCAGTTCCAAATAAATGAGCCCGCAGCAGCACCGGTAGCAAAGTCAATGTTTAAAATTCAAATCACAATGGGGATCAATAGCTTTTGTGTTGTTGGGCGCGGAGTTGTATCTGTTTGCGCGCGAACCTGATCCCGGCCCCAGGGCGATGGCAGCGACGGCGGCGGCGGCGGCGGCGGCGTGGGCCCCGGCCCGACCGGCGCAGCGTCGGGAGGGGGGGGGGCGGCTCGGCCCCGGCTCGCTGCATTAGCATTTCCGGTTCGTGTTTGACATTCATTTACAATCCAGTCACCACTTGTTCAATTTGAATTCCACCGAAGCTGCAGCGCCGTCCTTGCAGTGGAAGACAGGCTGGACCCAGCAAGAGCTGCAGGCACCACACGTGCAGCCCCATTCCTTCACTGTCCGTGCAGTAGGACGACACTCAGTTTGTTTGGGGCCGATCCACAAATGACTCTGGACTCTTGGTTGAGTTCAATGCCCCAACTTTGAATTGGACAGGACCCACGGGGTCATGACGCACCCTTTGTTGACCCAGCACAGAGACGGCGCTGTGTTTGACGCCGCCTGATGCACCAGGGACGGCGCTGCATCTTGACTCCGCCTCACGCGCCGAGGACGGCGCCACCATTCTGACACGCAGCACCCGTCGTCGCGTGTCGAGCTTCCATCTGATGGGCCCTTCCGCCGGGCGCCCGATTTACTCCCCGCGCTGGGCTAAGTGGACGTCGCTCGTAGCGCTGCGTCCCGTCATATCTGCGAGTCGATTCAGTGCATTTGTTTGGTTATTATTTTTCTGTCGGATGTCCCAAACTCACGACACTTTGATTCAATCTGCTGCGGAGGTCTGCTGAGGTTATTGTACCTGTAGGTCGGGCAGGAGTCTCGAGAATCAATGAAAATTTTGAATTGCAAAATGGATAATGTTTGTGCGCACGAAGCACCTTTGTGCCATGTTCACACAGGAAGGGGTGCGTTCCAACACAAATAGATTTGGACTGCGTCTCACACCTCGTCTGAACAAATCAGAAATCACACACATGTTTGCACGAGAAAAATAAAAGACCTTTTTTTTGCACAAATTGAAATGTTCCTTGCATCTCGATTGGCTGTCATCAAGGGAATCAGTCTCAAACTTCACTCTGTGAATCCGACACATGAAAAGCTTGAGCCGGCTGACAACTCTGCCACGACTGAACAGTCCTTGCCTCTGGGATCTTTGGGAAGCAAACCACTGTCATTCCTTCTTCCCTTTCACAGGTGGAGAACAGAGCTGGAAAATAAAACCCCGTTCCTCTCGATTCCGTCTCAAAACTCCCAACCGCCTCAGCAAACTTTACCTGTCACAGATCTGCTCTTTCCTCTTTCCTTGCGATTCGCAACGGAAACCAGCAGCAAACATTGAGAACCATCTCCATCCCCTTCTGTGCGCAAACACACGCATTGGGAACGGAAACCCTGACACAACAAGACGCTTGGTTTTTCTTCCTCCATCTACATTAACGGAGACACGATCCTCATGGCTGAAGAAACCGACGCGGTGGATCTGCAATCAAACGCGATTGCCTGTAATGGAGTTGCGCAGTAATAATTTGTGTAATCCAACAAACCGCGCCGACAATGACGTGAAATATTAATGCGGGTTTTAACATAGGTCAACACGCACCTGTCTCGGGAAGCCCCGTCACTCCCCCCCCAGCGCCGACGCCGCTGCTGCTCAACGCCAAATGAAGACAAATGGAGTAATCAGATCAACATGTCGCGTGCAAAAATTCAACTTGTCTTCAAGACAATTATTGAGAGTGTTTCTCTCCGCAAATTGTCTCATTGTTTTGTTCCCATGAGTTCTGTCCCATCTCTCACTCCTCCACTTCCCCGTTCTCTAATTCCTTCTCCTACACTCCATCTCTTCTTTCCATTTTCAAATTCTTTGTCTGTCATTCTTCCTCTTCTGTGTCATATTTCCTTAACTCTATCTCTCACTCTTCTTTTCTCCCCTCTTCATTCCGTCTCTCAAGCTCGACAGGCTGCGGCGAAAATTCTTTCAGAATCTTGTTCGATCACAACAAATATCAAACGCAAAAGATCCATAGGTACCTGCTGTCGTAAAGTTTGCAAAAGTCTGTGCAAAAACTTCCTGTGGACGCGGATTCCGTGGCGTTCCTTGACGAAAACGATCTTCACGGAACGGCGCTTTTTGCTCAGGTGGTGCACATGCGCACAACATTCATTGGATTCTTCGCTTCCAGTTGATACTGACACTTCTCACAGGTTTCAGTGCCAAAAAGGAACCCAATGTGGAAAGCGCTTCAAGTTTTGCAAACGAGAAACGGACGGTGTGATTTACGGAGCTGTCGGTGCTCCTCGGAGCGCTGCATCTCTGTTTACCGGACAGGCCCCGGACATGGAGGGTGACAACCCTGATTGGAAACGATTCTGTTCGTTTTGAGGGAGACACGGGTTCGGGACGTTGATGGCCTCCTAAAGAAGAGCGATGCTCACTTTCTCCATTACGGCGCCGTCCATCGCGTGTCGCGCGGAGATCGGACGGAGACGCGCGACGTTTATGACGCGGCGCACGCGTGACAAGGCGCCGGGGAAACGGGCGAGTCACGGGGCGCAGTCACTGTTATCTCCGAATACGTTAGAAAAACTCTGTGAAAATGACATCTGTGTTTTTCTGATGAGCAAACGGGCCGGAGACGTCAGAACGAGCGAAGTCAGAACGATTTTAAAGCATTGTGAAAAACATGAGAACAAAACAGATTTTGTTCAGTCTGAGCACGTACGGCACCCAGGCAGAGCTGCAACACTGAGTACGTCATGATCCACAAGTTTCGTTTGCGTTTCTGCATTTAAATAAGAAACAGAGCCCTGCTTAGCCCATGGATAGAGACGCATCCAGTGTGATCCCGGCCTGAGAAGGATGGAGCCCGGGCCGCGCGGACTGTGCTAACGAGGCATTGTACGCGACAAGGAAGGAGCTGAAACAACGCTGAACGGAAACTCAATGAACTTAATCCGGACTTTACAAGCGCAATGTAGTGAGCAATCACAAACCATTTTCTCTAATGGTTTTCGCAATAACAATCTGCAGAATGCAATAACGCAGCGATGGAATGAAATAACAAAGACATGAAATATTCATAAGCGTTTTGCGTGGGTCAAGCACCTGCTGTGTGGAAATGTGATTTCGTCTGAATGCAGTCTGAATTGATGGATAGAACTGTAACTGTGGTTAAAATGATGAATAGAGGCAGTAATAACAGAGAGTTGATTGTAAGTGCGGGTTGCATTGCGTTTTGATCACACGATGTTGAAGCCGCGATTTTTGCCGGGAAGGGGAACGACCGAAACCTGAGCTGAAATCGTTCTCTGTTTGGGTCTGCGTGCATACGCATGGACACGCGCCTCTCTTTTTCTCTGTGTGTGTGTGTGTGTGTGTGTGTGCATATAGTTTTGTGTGCGTGCTGTGCGTGCTGTGCGTGCTTTTCGTATTGATGTGTGTGAGTGTGTGTGTGTGTGTGTAGTTGTGTGTGCGTGCTTTTCGTGTGTTGCATGCGCATGTGTTGGAGCTGCAGGTGTGTGTGTACCAGTCTGAGTGTGTTGCGTGCGAAGAGAATCAGCTGTGTGTGTGTGTGTGTGTGTATGTTTGCGTGTGTGTCTGTCTTTACTGTGCGTGCGTGTGTGCGTGCGGCGCAGTGTGTGTCCATGTGTGTGTGCTTGTGTGTGTGTGTGTGTGTGTGAGCCCGGATTCCTCTCACCCTCAGCGAGCCACACGACACAATTTATCTTTTCCTTCAGCAATGATCACCCTGCGCCCTGTTCTCCCTCTCCTGTCTCAATCTGACACATTGCGAGACGAGTGATGCAAATCTCGTCCCTCGCCCACCCTCCCCACCCTGCGGAAGAGATGTTTGACACCCATTGATCACTCTCCGTCCAGCCCTGGGGAGGGATGCGGCGAGAAAACTAATTCAATCCACTGTGGACAGAACAATCAATTCATAACCCGTCAACAGGCTGTCCGGGCGCCGCGAGGAGGGCCTCACCCCCCGCCGCGCAGAGCGCCTCACCTCCGGCTGAACGCCTCGCTTCACCCGCGGAGTCGTCGGGCCAGGTTCCCTGGATTTGTCAGGCGTTGCCTCCCGAGTCAATCGGCGCTGCGTGGACCCATTGACTCGTTCAGGAACGCAATGCGCGGCACATTTATCCAGTGCGAAGCTTGTGCGGCCCCACCCCACGTCCCGTGGATATGGCGTGCTCAAACGTGCGGTGAGACCTGGATCAATCTGTCTCCGGAAGAGGTTTCGTGTCCGTCAATCCGGAACTTCCAAGCAAATTCCCCTTCATGACCAGTTCCCCTATCTCGCCCAGGGTTGTATGGGTCGGCAGCTCAAGTCGTCGTCTGTCGTTCTCCAAAATTTTGAAAAAGGTACCAGACGAATGGTGAACAGTGTTCTTTTCCCGTGTTCTCCTGTGTACTTTCCTGCGTCAGATACAAGTGAGCTGAGACAGCTGAGCGCTCCACAGTCCAAGGGACGCAACACAAGTCACGCACCAGGTAGAGAAAAAGCGCCATTTGGCTTGTTGTAGATGCAACACAGGCACGGATCTCTGATGCATCCAGTGTGAATGAGCCCTGCCTCGAGTGCGCCACCGCTCAACCAAATCCGTTTTCAATTTTGCATTGTTCTCCCAGCAAAAGACACAATCAATATCAAATCTGCGCGTTTCCTGTCGAGTCCAATCAGTTTGTCGCACTCGCGGGTGAGAGCAGCTGTGATTGGCACCGGCTCAATTGAGCCGCGATCAAGAGATGGGGAACATGAACAGCGTCACGACACATTACCATCTTCGATTGCTGCGTCTCTGTACAAACCTCAGAAACTACTGTTCAAACAAATCGAACACGCACAGCGAGATGCAGATACAAATCTCTGCTGTGTTCAAGGCTCGTTGTTGGGAAATGTGCACAGAAACTGGGGCTGTGAAAGTGCTGCCTCGGAGGACGAAGTTGAAAACTCGTGCATCACAACTGTCAGACGGCAATGGATCGACGTGAGGAAGAGACGTCCACAGGGTTCGAGGAGCATCTGCAGGAAAAGGCAGATGTCTTCACGTTACGGCAGGGCACACGGAACACAGAGGACAAAACGGCCCAGATCCGGAGTCAAGTCAAGTTCAACAAAGCAGACAGACAGGTGGTGTCTGTGGTGGCACGTGGCAATTAAAGAGAAGAAACATCCATTGCAACAATGAGCAATAAGATGCCCCATAATTGCACTGCTCCTAGGACCGGATCCAGGGGCGGGAACCGAACTCTGATCCGCCCACCCCCCAAACAAAAATCCCTTCAGCGCCGTGGGCGCAAGAATGTCAAACTTGAATTTGACTCCCCTATTCTTCTTTCCGACGACATCCTGAATCCGCCCCCCGTGGACTTGATCCTGGATCCGACCCCCGTCCTCCCTGGACCAGACCCCGGCTCCGCCCCTAGCCCCATCTGATGAACAGCTCTGGAGCTGACGCTGTGCACCGCCTCACAATGGGCGCGGGCGGGCAGCGCGGAGAGAGACAAGGGACATAAGCGGCTGTGCGCGGCGAGGCGCAAAGGGACAGGACAGCCCGTCCTGCCGCCTCGATACCTCCCATCACTCCGCCCGACACCTCCATCCGTCACTCGCGACCCGCCCGCCGCGTCCGAGCGCCGCGTCCCGGTGCAGGCCGGGGTCACGCTGACTGCGTCGTGCGTTGCGTCTCTGTGGGGTCGGGATGACAATGGAAGCGTTGTGCGCTGAATCCCTGTTGTGATTATGCGTTGAGTCCCCACATACGTCAACGGGTGTTGCGACGTCAATGGGTGCTGCGATGCCAGTGGGTGTTGCGACGTCAATGGGTGCTGCGATGCCAGTGGGTGTTGCGACGTCAATGGGTGTTGCGACATCAATGGGTGCTGTGACGTCAATGGGTGCTGCGACGCCAGTGGGTGTTGCGACGTCAATGGGTGTTGCGACGTCAATGGGTGTTGCGACGCCAGTGGGTGTTGCGACGTCAATGGGTGTTGCGACGTCAATGGGTGTTGCGACGCCTGTGAGTGTTGCGTCGTTGTCAATGGAAGCTGCCCCAACAGTCTTTGCAGGGGAACGACACCACAACACACCCAGCGAGTCCGAAATCACCACTGTGTGTCACACCTTGAAACCCTGGACTGGCCTTGTGATGCCACGCGTGGCGCACCCAGTGTGAACGCAGCCTCGCCCCTATTGTTTCAGCCCGCAATGATTTAGCTCACTCTCACTCTCCGCACGGAAGCGAGAGATAAAACCGAGGCAGGAGATGGGTTCGTTGCATGCGCTCGTGTCGCAGGAGTCGGGCAGTAATTTTCGCTCCCGAGATGTACGTATCTGACAATGGAGAAAGGAGATTTTGTGCACACAAGACTCAAGTGGGTTGGGAAGGATAAGAGTTGTTGTTTTCAATAATCATAAACAAACAAACTTTTTCAAATCAATGAAAGGCTGAAGGGGGACAAAAGGTGCCTGGACGCCACAACGCGTGAACGAACCAAAGCAAAGATACTCATTTTGTCATTCATTGACTCTGATGCTTTCCTGCCCAAGAAAATTCTGAAACGGGACAAGTGCAGATTTTCTTGGGCGAGGCAACGCAGACCACGCGTCCCTGGCTGCACCTGCTTCTGCATGCAGTGGTCGCATGACGGAGCTCGCGTCCGGACGCACCCTGCACCTGCTCCAACAGGTCACACAAGCCCCGTGTCCCCATGTTCGTGCTCGCCCTGCACCTGTATGACTGGGAATGTGTACAGACCCACCCGACAGCTGCCTACAGGCAGGAGTCGCCTGACAAGGCTCGCGTCCGGACCCGCAGTGAACTGCAGCGGAGTCGATGGGGCAGCTGCGACACACGCAGCGCACGCCATGGACTCGTGTTGCGAGGCTGTCGCCCACAATGCACGTTCAGTACGTCGTCGCTACATGTGTGAAACGTCGGAGCGAGGACTAGAGGGGCAGGGAGCACAAGCGATTGTCCCTACTCAACTGCAGAACCCTCATCTCTTGCGGACCGGACCCAAAGAGGTCTCTCAATTCCCTTTCTCCCGCAAGGCTCTCCTTTGCTACGTAGGAACGGAGCCCGGTCAGCCCCCCCCCCCTTCCAGCGCCATCGAAAATTTGCTTGAGCTTTGAGAACACAGTGAGGAGGTTTGTTTCACGGCCAAAATTTTCACTCGCACGGTACGCCAATTGCCAGATCATTGGCATAGACATCCAAATTTACTATGAGAGGCAATGACAATGACAAGTGACCAAACGCAGTTTACAAGTCACTGATCTGACAATTGGAGCACGTTCCCGGACGACCGTACGCATCTGCTGAACCTCCCCAATCTTTGACGTGGTGAGCGACTGTGTCGCGGCCCCCACCTGCAGCCCACACGGCTCCAGGACTCAGCTGCTCTTTGCAGAGAGAGGAAGTCAAAGCCCATTTTCTTTGACAGCAAAGTAGCGGTCCCGAACCTGATGCAAACTGGTTATGAATATTTGATTGAGTTATTACAATTCTCCTGCGCGCCCAGATTAAGCTGACAAGCCTCATTACCTCGAATTGCTTCACTTTTCTGCATCAAGAACAAGAAAAAAAAATCTGCCTGGACGAAAATAACGTGAAGCGAGGTGATGAGTTTTGGATGCGCGTGCCTGGCTGATCACGTGAAGATAGTGCGTTTTCTCTGCAACATGGAATGAACCGTCGCGGCAGGGGGCGGTGCGACTGCTGTGGTGTTGAAAACCGCGGGAAGGTTGACGTTTCGCGTCGCTCGGCAGGAAATGAAACGCCTCCAGACTCCTGCACGCCTGCAGTGAAAGCCTGCAGTACACATCCTTCTGCACGCCTGCAGAAGCAATCTCGTGAAAGCGGAAAGGCTCACAGATTGCACGTAATTTCTTTTTCAAGTTGAAACTTGGTGGCAGAACGATTGCCCTTCGTGCGAAGACAATAGATAAATTCCACAAATAACGAGTGATGTTCTTCCCTCTGAATAAAACTCAAAGACAAAGCGAATGAAATCGAAATTTGAGACATGTGTGGATTTGAACAGAGCTCAGGGGATTTTGCTCAGATCTCAAATGTCATTCGCCTGCTCACTTGAAAGGAGACTCTCAACAAAGCAAACACAGAAAATGAAAAAAAGATCCTTGGCAGGAGCAGCTCTCTCGCACACGCTGCTTGATTGCTCGTTTCTGCAGTTCCACGGAGCCACAGAGGAAAACTTCCATCCAACACAACTGCAGACCTCCATTGCATGACACAATTGTGGTCACAAAACCACAGGTGCAACTCGGCGCTCGTTCTTGTGGCTGCAGGCCGTGTACGAGTGAACTGGATCAGGTATCTCACACACGACCCGGTCACGTTACTCGTGTGGGACGCAAAGCGAGACGCGTCCGGTGTGGATCCGGCCGGACGCTGCGCATGCGGACTGAGCGTCTCACGTGACACAGACGCCTCCTCGCCTCGTGCGTCTCTCGTCACCTTTCACGCCCCGTGTTCGTGTCTCGCGTGGTTTTCCACGTCCGAGTTACGACCCCCGCAATTTGATGCAGAGAAAACACACCTGAGCCACTGACGAGTCAGGAACTGCAGGTGAGACTCCAGAGCGCTGACGCATTGAGAGCCGCATCTTCTTTTCACCACAAACTGAATCTGTATTCGGATGGAACCTGCACAAGGATTGAATTTCCATTTTTAATGAAAGACAGTTCTTCAATTACAAACTTGTAATTAAAATTTTCAAATCTTGTGACATTTCATTTGGAAGAGTTTTTGTTTGTGTCATTCGCGTTTCCTCTGTGGTTTTGTCAGGGGATTAGGTACAACAAAGCTCGTCTCACATCTCCGCGTTTTTCTTCTGCTGTCGAGGTTTTCTTACGTTCAATATTTTATTGGAATTCCAGTGTGAAAAAAGTTACTCAACTCGTCTGTTTGGCAACAGCAAGGGTGTTTCTGTTTCGTGTTCCATTTCTGTTTCCCCAAAGCCCAAGCACATACGCACATACACATGCAGATGAACAAGCATGCACACACACACACACACACACACACACACACACATACACACTATCAAACTTGTGAACTTGTGTACGCACACACAAAGACACACACACACACACACACACACACACACAATCGAACAGGCATGCACAATATCAACACAGGCTCACACACTCTCATACACTCATGCACACGCACGCAGATGCACACACGCACACACAACACACACACACACACACACACACACACACACACACACATGCAGGCACACCAAAATCCCACCTTTTCCTTCAAAACAAAAACACAACACGTGCGTTCACAATCAGCTTTTCCCTTATTTGGGAAACACTGTGGCAAAGCGGATTTGACACAAAACACTTGTGCGCGAAGGACAAAAGGAATGGAGCGGAAGAATTGTTTTGACAGATCCTCGGCATGTTAATGGATCCACTTACGGGCGCAATATGACATGTGCCACCCCGCGCCTGCAGAACCACTCGCCTCCCCGTTCTCCCCGGGGGCGGACTCAGGGGAGGGGAGCCCCTCCGCTCACCACCTGCACAAAGCTGTGCCACAACAGGGAGTTCTTCTTGGTTTGTTCGAAGGCCAATGCCTCTGGGTTGGAGTTGGGTGCTGGTCCCTGCTCTGACCAAACCCAGGGTTTGCCCTGTCTTTCAATTCGATGTTCCCCTCATCCCACCCCACCGCCGCCCATGGTGCAGCGTCCGCTCCAGCCACTGTTTCCCCCCGTTTTCAACCACTCTCTCCAGCTATTCCTTTCCCCTCCATTTTCCCTCCACTTCCATGTCCATTTTGCCCCCATTCCCTCGGCCACCACTCAGTGCCGCCCCCTTTCCCACCCGCCCCCTCTGTGCCTCCCTCATCCTCCAGGCTGCTGCCCATCGACGCCCCTCTCCACCCGGTTTCTCCCTGTCCCCCGGGCCGCCGGCCCCGCAGCCCCCTTCCCTCGGTCTCCCAGGGCCGCCCTTCCCCACCGCAGCCCCCTTCGCCGCAGCCTGCGCTGCCATTCCATTTCATGCTCAAACACACCGACCAAATCATGTCGTGACTTTCTTCCAGTCAGTCAACTCGACATGCATTTGGGAGGGAAAGTGCGCCCAAGCTTTGGCTGCAATGGCACGAGCTGTTTGCTGAGCAGCTCATTTTTCTGAAAAGGGAAAAGTGGATGTATACCTGTCTGTTGAGACAGTGCGATCTGTCTTTCAAAATGTGTTGCGGTCATCGTAGATTCTTCTGCTGATCCAGTTCGTTCGTTTTCCATCCGTGGCTCTTGATTCACACCTTGCGTGCAGATCGTACCTTTTCTCACGCCTTCAAATTTTGGACCTCGTTTTGACACATTTTGTGTTCAAAGGCGGGGGAGGTGCTGGGTCACGAGCAACACCAAAACGCCCCAGTGACACAACGTTTGTGGCGTCCGCTGCGTATCTGTCAGTGGACGTGAAGAGTGACTCGTCGGCATCCAGAAACCCAACCACATCGAGAGCAATTTTGAGGAAAAAAAAAAACGGGAAATTTCTCGGCGCAAATCTCGCTGTCATGTTTGATGGAGGAGTGAGTTGGTGCTCTTTAGCATCGCCAGGCTCCGTGATTGCGGACGGCGCTGCAGTTCGCAACGCTCTCCATCTCGAGTCCCGCGCTGCATGCAACTGCGATTGCCTGGGAGGTGATGTCGTCGCCGCCTCAGTTACTTCTCGGCATGCTTCAGGCCCGTCTCACGCTGAACACGCTTCGTCTTTGTCAGGACTGTTGTGCTGGGGTGAGGGTGTGCTTTGTGGTGCGTCTCTGTGCAAGCGAAGACGTTGCGACGACGCTGCGTCCACTGACGCCCGTGCGCACACAGCAGCACAGCGCCGAACGCACGCAGTGCAAAATAGGCCTCACGGAGGACTGAGTGACGCAGCACCCACTGCCGTGCGCAGGGCCGTCCGCTCGGATTGACGCACCCAGCGTGATGCAGCCTCAGCCGCCTCGCCCGCAGCCTCCGAGGAGTGGGGCGCGCGGGGTCAATTTCCCCACTTTGCTGTTTTGTTGCAAATGCCAAAATGATTTGCGTGTTTTTCGCTGCGCGCGGTTCGGTCCGGTCTGCGGACCGTGTGGACCTGAATCCTGATGCGCCAGAAACGCCCCACTCACGGTCGTCTTATTTCCACCGCTTACACTGCTGTTATCGACCATCAAAAAGCGCTTTTTGCGGCAGAATACTACACATTGTGCTTTTTGCAACAAGAAACTGCAGCCATAGGGAAGTGAAGCTGAAAATCCTGACTCTGAAAAAAACATTTCTCAGAGACTTCCACGTTCTCCGTCATCATTTCCTCAGTTTGTTTCTCTTTTCAAGCTTGTCTTTTTACAAGTTTTGTCAGTGCATCGGTCCACAACCATTTCCCTTTCAAGAACAGTTGTTTTTCTGTAGTTCACTGAAGAACAGAGCAAAGAACAAGGTGTCTGGATGAATAATGGAGGTGGACTGGGACGCTGGGAGCGCGACGCTGCGCGCGTCTCGGGACGCGACGACAACTGCGTCACTCTGCGTGCGCTGCGGGTCTGAAGGCGCCCTGGCGTCCGTGTGTTGGAAAAATAACGCAGGTTTCCAGCCAAATGTTGTGACGTACAGCTGTGTTGGATATTGTTCCCAATTCGTGTGCTTTTGATGAATTTCATCGGCTGTCGCAGCTGGACCTGTGTGTATGTGTGTGCGTGCGAGAGAGAGACAGTGTGACACAGAGACAGAAAGAGAGACCAGTGTTGAGTAGGAGGGTGTGCATAGCGTGTAAGTGTGTGTGCGTGTGTTTGTGTACGTGTAAGTAAGGGTGAGTGAAACAACGAAAGCCTCAATCAAGCTTCGTGTGAAGAACTTGACTTCTGAAATTTACTCTCAAATGTAGCGATCCACGCAGTTGCAACTCAATAACTCAAAGATAATTTGCTTCACAAACATGGCAGCCACATCGGAGCTGAACAAACACGCGCAACAAAAACAGCTTTTTCAATGCTCTGTAATTTTCATTCAACAATGCGCAATTTCCCTTCATCTCGGCGCGCAGACTGAAAGCGGCGTTCAGGGGCTATTGAACTGCACTCTGTGGCGCAGCGCCCATTGACTGACGCAGCGACACAACGCTGACGCATCCAGTGTGAATTCAGCTCAGGACCTGTTTTGCTCTGTTTGAGCACAACACAAATGTCGAGTGCGCGTCTGAAAACATCAACTACAATAGCCTGTCGCTCGGCAGGTGAACAATGCGTCTCAAACAATTCACGCTCCAATCCGCCTTCCTGGGAGGGAGGGAGGGAGGGAGGGAGGGAGGGAAGGATTGGTCTTTTCCTCAGAATCTGTCCATGTCAAGCTTCACAAAATTTGGGACTATCCATGGGGTCATCCAGGCCAGGGGCCAAGTGAACCAAATCTGGGATGTGGGGCTGACACCCTCTCTTTACCTGGGGCGGACTCGCCCTCCTTGTCCCCCACAGAAACATCCCTTCCTCAAAATGTTTTTTGCTGTGCAGTCCCCATACTAGTCTGACTGGGTCTCTCTCACCTCTCTCTCTCACCTCTCTCTCTCTCTCTCTCTCTCTCACCTCTCTCTCTCTCTCTCTCCGCACCTTCAAACCGCCGTAGATCCGTCCCTGCTCCGCGGTGCCTCAGCAGCTTCAGCGGGAGCGCGGCGCCTTCACGCGGCGGCCCCGGCG
>JAAUXT010130561.1_pt1 | contig 14241 bp, 17 predicted proteins | sample 7278171 | NCBI WGS metagenome assembly JAAUXT01 (sample SAMN14350112, study PRJNA611818) | marine sediment metagenome | isolation source: surface marine sediment (1.8m) | place: French Polynesia: Moorea | collected 2018-08 | reverse complement strand
CATTTTAGTCTGCACTTGCGCTGAACTTGTACAACCTGCATTTCGGCCACCTTTCATATGCCCTGGAGCAAAGTTTCCCCCCCCCCCAACTCCAACCTATGGTCTTCCCTGAAGATTGGATGTGTCATCTTTGAGTCTCGTCTGAAAATTGTCCAACTTTGCTTGCCCCTCTTCCCACCCCCTACCCATGCTCTTGTCCAAAAGTGACACTTGTCATTTTTTCCCATTTTGTGTCTTATCTGAAAATCGTCCAACTTTGCCACCCGTTCCCCCACCCATGGTCTTGACGAAAAGTTGGACTTTAGGTGGTTTGGGGAGGTTGCTCAATCATTTCAGGTTGAGGGACCGAAATGGTGAGTGAAACAAATCACTCACGCTTGCAGGCATCTGCGAAATACAACAGGTGAACACATGTTGATGAAGATCAGGTAGAAATTTGGGCCTTTTGGGTCTTTTGGTTGAATTTGGGTTGAGGATAATGTGCAAGGAAGAGAAATGTCAAGTTAAAATGTTTGGGTTCTTGAGGTCAAAAAAAAATTTCAAATTTGGGGGTCACAAAATTTGGGACAATGTTGCACAGATTGGTCTGAATCTCCGAAAGCATACACTGTAGTGAAACAAGTATGTTGATGAAATGTTGTGTGTTGGTTGGGTATTTGAATTAACATTTGCTAGTTTGCCTGCACAGTTGTTTTTCATCTTCTCAATTCTGAATTGCAAAGACAAAATGGATTTCAGGTGGCCTGCTTGATTTTCTTTCTAAATTGGGAAGGAACAAGGTAGATCTCACAGTTTTGGTTGTTGACATGACAAATTGTTGATGCTGTTTCATTTATTGTTGGTCTGAGTGTCTGTGTGTCTCTGTTTTTGAGGTAGTTCGTCTGCCAAAAACACACACACACGGCACACACAAAAGCAAGAACACACACATGCACCCGCTCCTGGGCCACAATCGTGGAAGCGCGGTACAGCGATACGTCACTTCTTGCTACACAAAAAGCTGTTACGTCATCAAGACTTGAGCTCTGCCATTTTTCTTCTCCGTCTGGGTTGAAGAAAATTTGACATCTTTTCTGCAGGTTTTCTTGGCTTTGTGTTCTTCTGTCCATCGGATTTACGTCGAAGAAAACTAACAAAGGCAACATCTAAGAAAAGAAGAAGTCGTCTGAGCAAAAGGTAAGGAGAACGAGGCGGTATTTTGAGCTCTTTTCCCAAAGGCCATGTGAGACGAGAAAGATGGAGCTGCTAAAATGGAGAATGAAGCTTTGTCTTGCAGAAGAGATCCAGATTCATGATCCCTCAGCCGATGGCAATCAGTGCATGTCGTTTTTGTTATTTTGTGAGTGGTTTTATGAAGAGTATGTCTTCAGGCGTTTTTCAGATCGTGCGGGGGTGGGGGGCTTCGTCGAAGTTTGATCATGATCATGGAGCCCTTGATCAGTCAAGGTGGATTGGATCTGGATCTTGGATCTGAGAAATGGCCACATGCGTGAAGTGGTGATCAGGGTGAGCGAGGGCTGCACGCTGGAAAACTCTTCAGTGCGACGCGGGTGACTGGCCCCCAGGGGCCTGGTCTCCAGGGGCAGTGATGAAACCAGGGGAGCAGTTTGAAACAAGTCGTGTAGATTCTACGGTACACCCAGCCTGTTTTATGCATTCAGACCGCCATTTTTGGGCTGCGTTCATGACAGCAACGGGCCGTTTTCAACTTTGAGAAAATCAACATGTCGAAATGAAGTTGCACGGGCGGCACCAATGAGGCAGGCGGCGTTTGCGGGTCGCTTGGTCCCTCCACATTCGTATTGTTGAAGGACAGTGACGCCTTCAGCTGTCAGACATTCAAACTCAGGGTGTGTGTGAACTTCAACATGTTGTTCAGACTGCATCTGGAGGACAAACGTTCTCCTGGACGATGCCAAACTGACTTTGATTTTGAGTCAGCAATTTGTGAGGCTTCAGGTCGTGCTATGGATCTTTCCCTGTTCAGATCGTGTGTCGCGAAACCTTTCGTGTTCGCTCAGGTCACCTGTGTTATTTGCGCTGCCCAGGCCAGCGCTGTGTGATGTGGTGTGGGAGGGGACTGACCTTGATCGAAAGGCTTCCGTACAATTGGTCCATTGGGACGCGAATTGCTGCGTCTTGAAGAGATTTGTGGTGGTCAGAGTTGACAGGAGTGGGAGCAAGGGCGGAGGGATAATCACCTGGTCCGAGTGTGTCACTGAAACGCTCTTCCATGCTGTGGTGAGTGAGTGTGGGACTCGACCCGCTGTGGTCTCAGATGGCGAAGTCACGGGTGCGTGTGCTGTGAAGGAGGGTTGAGCAAAGCACAGTTTGAAACAAGCTGTGTGTACGAGTGTGTGTATGTGCGTGTGTGTGCGTGTGCGGCTGCATGTGTGCGTGTGCATGTGATATCTGTATGCGCGCTTGTGTGTGTTGGTATGTGTGTGTGTGTGTGTGTTCGGGGGGGGGGTGCTGAAGAAGTTTGGTGTAGGCAGGGCTGCGAGACGAGACGAACACCCCACTGCACTGAGTCCTCCTGGCTCTTCACTCCTTCAAGATTCCACAAGATGCTCCTCCTGCAGGCCCTTCACAGCCAAACCACGGACAGAAAAACACAGAGAAGGCAATTGCGTAATTGTATTGAGAGGACAAAGTGTTGGAAATCAATGGGTTGTTTGGGTGTGGGGGAGTGAGTGTGTAGGAGTGCAAATCCCATTTACAAGCGCCCATTGATTTCCTCGGGCCCTTCCCTCCCCTCCCCTCTCCTTATTTATCTCCCCAACGCTTCCGCACTGAGCGTTGTCTGCCTTCATAACGTGTCTTTAGTGTCCAGGCGTTCTGTACAAGAGCGAAGCGGCTCAGGAATGGGCACCGTATTCACCCGTGTGCGAGTCGCTCTCGAGAAGACGCGCCCAACATTTGCCTTGCATTTCTGGACCTGAGTCCGGTTGAACTCAGACCCACGCAAGGAATTCATGCTTAATTTTGAGGCAGAAAGGTATGTGTTACACACGGGTGAATACGGTGACAGGGAGGGTATGGATGGACACTTGTTTCCAGCTTCAGCTGAAAGTGGGCGTGGGTCGGCTCTGCGAGGTCATCCGAGATAATTGGAGTCGGAGGCTCGCGCAGCCGATAGGCTCCTGCCGTGCTCAAGTCAGCGAAGGGCAGGTGGCCTCACGAGGCCCGTTATTATTCTTGTTGGGTGCAAAAAATTAGGCGGGTGTTTTGCCAACGGAGATTTTGTGTGCTCGGGGGAGTCCCTTTTTTCCTGCTGTGTGTTTCCAATGACCGTGAAGGGTTTGCGTCGTTGTTTGTTTTTCTCCCTCGGAAAGTTTGCAGGTGCAAATATTAACACAGGTCCCGCCCAGACTTCTGATGTGTTTTGGTTGTGCTGAGACAGTGGCCTTTGTGCGAAATGTCACAGAGCGGTTGTTGCTATGCACAACTCGTTTACCTTGAACAATTGTCCCTCTGCGCTTCTGCTGACGTCAGCACAATCAAACCCCATAAAAATTCGGTTGTCATGGTGACGCAAGAGCTTGGCAAACATAGGTTTGGATGTATCTGCACATTGAGAGCCAAGTGTGAGTGGGAGGGAAGTGGGTGCGGCGGCGAAAGGTCCGAGGTGGCCGCCTTGTTTGTCGAGACTGCTGAGTCTGCAAACTGTGTGTGGGCTGAAAGAAACGCGATCTGACACTTTGCCATTTGAGGGCATTTGTCTTGTTTGTCGCACCCATTTGCGAAACGGGTTTCTTGAACGTTTGGTTGCAGGCGTTGCCTCGAACCCCCAAACCCCCGTGGGTAGGACCTGCCTTGGCTTGTGGCCCCTCCCTCGCAGCTTGTCTCTCCACAACACAGCACCGGACGTTTCTGGAGTCGAAGCGGAACCTCACCATTTCGGGTTCTTGGGCCAATGACCGCAGGGCGTAACGGGACGGAAAACGCTGGGGACCTGATCAAATTTCCATTTGTTCCTGTGAAGCAAGACCCGAAGCGGGCAACCTTTCTGCAGGGTCAAATGCTAGGCAATCTTCCCCTGCTCTCGAGGGATCTAATGTTGCGAGGCTTGACATGAAGTGGGAGAGAAGCTACAAGAGCTCGCACCTGGCAATACTGTCATGGTGGGCAACACAAGTCACACCCAAGCCTCTGGCGGATGCAGGTCTGGTTTGAGAGGGGGGGGGGTTGTCGTGACCCACACCCTGGGCGGGGTCCGGCTCAAGACGCAGAGACAAAGCCGTAAGTTCTGCCCACAAAGTTGGCAAGTGCAAAATACGGTTCCCACATTGTTCCTCACATTTTTCGGGATCCCCTGAATCGGTTTGAAGCTGGTTTCTTCCTGTCCGCACATCGTTCCAGGTTCGCTGTCTTGGTGTCTTCGTATGATTGAGTGTAAATTCCATGCAGGGACGGTTCTGGAATTTGACTTTGGGTGTCAAGGCCCCTTGTCGGGGGTGGGGGGAAGTCAACTTCGAAATGTTCAGCAACTCGAACCATTTGTCATGGGTCCCAGGCAGGCCGACCCCTGGATCCGCCCTGGAAGCCGAGGTGGCGCCGCCTCAGACCCGACGACGCGGACGTGCGGAAGTCTGGGCGCATCGATCTCTGTGCGCTTGTGTGCACATCGCATTGATTTTGCGCGTTATGTACAGAAATCCGATGTTGTGTTGTAACTGATACATGGTCGTGATGTTTCACACGTTCACACGTTGTGAGACGCGTCGCCCGAAGTAGAATCCGGGGTGTTTCCGTCCTCTGACGATGGAGTCTTCCGGACATGGCCGAGAGACAAACCCCGGCTTTTGGCTGTTTTGACTCAGCTCATCCGAAAACCATTGCCGGAATTCGGCCAGGCACAGTTCTGGCACGCACGAGAACTTTGTTGTCGGGACCTGGTTTGCTTTGACGCAACGACTGTTTGCGTTGGATACTTGTGCATCGATCAGCAAGTTCAGAACTTACCGAGTTTTCACTAGAAAAAATGCGAAAGACTAGAGATATCCCAGACTTCACGAGCTGAGATTGTTGCTGCCGTGATCACGAGGTTTGGGGACGTGCAGACCCAGCTGTCCTTAACTCCGCACGGTTCTCGAGGCCCACGACGGCAGCGCGGCGGCGCCAGGTCCGAGCCGCTGTCGGGTCCCCGCGCCGTTCCGTTACTGTTGTTGTCACACCGCAAAGGTGAGAGGTGCGGCTCCTTCCGCTCGGGCCTCGCGCCCTGACGTGACGGATGCGAACTGTGCGGTGCGGCGCGGCGCGACCGCGGGAGATCGGGGCGTGCGCGCCGGGCGCGTCGTGTGACGCCGCCCAGAGGGCACGAGAGGGTTTCGTCCTGCAACAAGTGAGGCATGGTTCCGCATCGTGGTTCAGAACAAGTGACGCCTGTATCACGCGTCAGGCGTTACAAACTCGTACGAATCGAACCGTTGCCACGACGACGACGCAGCGTCTGTTGGCTTGCGTGTGGATTCAGCGTGTGGCGTTCTGGGTGATTGGTGACCCGACTTGTGCAGAGACGCAACGCGTTTGGTGTGGACGTGGCCCCGACAGTCCCCGGTGTGAGAGGAAGCCGGTGGACCTGCTGGGGTCCAGTGCCGTCGTCGCCCTTTGTCAGCCGTTGAACACACAACGTGAGGGGCACGCCAGCTGAGTTTCCCGTCAAGGCTGTTGGGTCTACAGGTTTCTGTTGGGTTGCAGCTGACAGGTGCGCTGGGTGCACGAAGTCCGGGGTCAACAGGCCCTGTGACACCGGTGCTCTCGCGCTGACTCCTCAGTCCGTTTTGGTGTGTGGTTGGGGGTGGGGGGGTGGGGGGGGGGTTCCTGTGCGTTCACGCTTCTCCGAACAGTTGAGCACGCGATCATCACGAAGTGGGAAGTGGCCACTAGAGGGTGGTGCCGTCGCGAGGTTGAGTGTTCAGTGGGTGGGGTGGGACTGCCCGACGCCGGTGGGTCGTCTGTGTGATTGCGTTGTGGTTTCATCTGTGAAACGCTGTGTGGAGGAGACTGGGCCTTGGTCTGTCGGAAACGCGACATTTCACGCGACCTTTCTCGACGGGAATGTGTCGCGTCGATTTGAGAATGTTGCCTCCCCTGAAGGGAGGGGCACATGTTTCAACGTTCTTTTGCTGAGTGAGTGAGTGAGTGCATTGTGCAGCAGGGGCGGGTTTGAAGGTTTGCAAGGTACTTTGGTCACAACAATCAAGAATGGCTTTTTGTGGCCGATGAATTTGGGAGATATTTGTGTGAGAAATGGAGTCTGGAGAGGTACAGACGTGTGCCTCCAGGCTGTTGGGTGGACAGTTTGGTGAAACGCCCTTTCAGTGTGTGTTTTGGTTGGCACGTGGAAAGCCGTGGATTCTTTCTGCAAACAGTCGGACATCTGCAGACATGTGGATTCCTCGCTCCGTGTTCAAATAAACTCGGCTTTTCCGTCCGTCAGTGCGGCACTTACGACGTGCTGAAAGCGAGATGTGGCAAATCAAAAAGCTTTTACGATGGCTCTATCAGAAATGGTCCCCACCTACAACCGATCCCGCCTCGCCACATTGAAAGCTGCCGACAGCGGCCGAGGGCGAAATCGCACAGAGATGAAAGAAGCGCTTTCCGCATCTAAATGTCTGTTGAGGCGTCAGTGCTCTTGCGTACAGCCAGAGCTGGATGGGGTGAGTACAGTCAGAGCTGGGCAGGTTGAGCCCACATTCAGACCTGCTCGTCTGGGTGGTGAAGTCACCACTGTCTGACAGTGTGTTTCAGGTTGTTCCTTTGCGTCGTGTGTCGTGGCCTGCAGTTACTCTGTTGTGGGCCAAACAGCCGACGGCGCCGCGGAATCTGACCCGGGGCCAATTGATTGGGGAAAGACGTGTCTGTCTTAAGAAGATGAAACGGTCCAAAGTCCTGTCCCGGCACCGAGTAATCCGTCTGTCAGCCGGTGTGACGGTGTGGCGGGACACGGTCTTCTCAAGGACCTTGTGTGCCTGGCGTCTTGTGTTGCTAGGGACCAAACAGTTGTTGTGAACTGTGTGGTGCGATCCACCCCGGGCACAGAGAAACTCGGGCTTCGCAGAGTTCACCCCGCTGGGAGACAGAGCGCGGTTCCGACCCGCGTTCCGTGCGCGTGCGCAATGTCCGGTCATGTGACACTGGGCCTCGAGAGACGCAATCCGCTGGGCGGTTGACACTCGCACGCGATGTCGTGTCCGTTGACTTCGGAGCAGCTCGACCCGTCAGACCGACGCTCCCCTTCACACATGGCAGATTCATGAGTGCCTGGGCGCCCCGTCCCCCCTGACAGAGCCTGGAACACCCCCAACTTTCCCCTGCCCTGACCACTACACACACGCACACACGCATGCACTCATTGCACACACATACACACACTCATTGCATACACGCACACACACGCGCGGACACACACACACGTACACACACACGTACACTCACACACACACACACACATACGCACACACACACACACACACACACACACACACACACACTTCGGACGCAGCGCGTTGCGGAGCGGATGATTCACGAGGCGGCCGCCGCCGCCTCTGATCTGCCTCTTCAGTTTCGCCTCGGGAGCCTCAACACGCGTCAAGTGCTACAGCGAAACGTACTCTCGCTGCTCCCAACTCTCCAGAACCTTGTTGTCTCAAGTGCTATTTTTTGTGTCGGAGTCAGCTGTGAGAAGGTCCTTCAGAGGAAGGAAGCCCGAGGCCGGACGGAGCTGAACCACCTGAGATAAACTCTTGTAGCAGCGGGGGTCTGCAGAAGCGAACCTCCGTCTCTACTGCGAATTGTGCCGAGTTGAAACGGCGCCAGAATCAACAGACAACGAGGCTGGGCTTTTGTCTGTTTGGCGTGTTTTTCCTGCTGCGCCTTGAGTGCAGCTGACCCTGGATTCAGAATCTGCGGAAGCCAAGAGGAAGGAGCTTCCTGCAGCCAGCATGTTCGCTGCGTGAATTTCAGCTGCATATCCCTGCAGTGGATCCAGGGTCGGAGCGGGCGACCTCGGTCTCCGCCAGGGCCCTGCAAAGGGTGAACTGTTGGGAGGAGGGAGTCCAGGTCAGGGTCCCAACCTCAAAATTTGGCGAGAGATGGGAACAGAAGTTTGTACCTGTTGGATGTGGGGGAAAAGGAACCAGCACCAGGGTGAGGTCCCGGTCCCACAGTCCGCTGAAGATCAGCACCAAAGGTCCCTTCAGAGAGAGCAGGGATGTTGGGAGGCACTGTTCCGCTCGGGTGTTGCCTGGTGTCAGTGTCAGGCGGTCGGTGTCCGGGTGTGGGCGTCAGGCTGTTGGGAGTTGAACGCTCCACACACCAATCATTCACACACGAGGGGGTATTCATTGCTGGCGTCAAGAACATGAAGAGACACGACACCCGTTTAACCCATATGCCTTTTTGTACTTCTTTGGAACAAAAGGAGACTTGTTTGTTGACATGGCAATTAAGGAATGAAAATAACAACAATGTCATGTGACCGGGCACACTGTGAGAAGAAGGCATCTCAGTTCATTCCTTCAAAATAATGCCCTTGGCATGCCAAACACTGCGCCCAACGATGGGGCCACTTGACAAGGAGGGCGTTGTGGTAGGCCTCCGCAGGGATGTTGTTGATTTCTCTCTGTGCCTCCTGCTGGAGTGCATTGAGATTTGGGAATGTTCTGCCTTTCAGGTTCTTCTTCATGGTTGGATACAACCAAAAGTCATTCGGTGCCAAATCCGGAGAGTAAGGCGGGTGTGGTAGGCGTGTCAGCTGAAGTTGGCGCAGGAGTCTCAGTGTGAGGTCGGCGGTGTGGCTACTGGCATTGTCCATATGGATGAAGCGGCATCCTTGGACAGCTCCATGTGGCCTTTGGACAATGAGGGCAGCATGAAATCTCCGGATGATGTTCTGGAACAGCTGTTGGTTGACTGTTTGAGGGCGTCTCACAAACTCAAAGTAAATCATTCCTTGAGAATCAAAGAAAGTGACAATCATAGTTTTGCCAGTCCAGAGTCCTCTTTGTGGCTTCTGTGGTCTTTCCTCATCACACCTGAGCCATTGCCTGCTTTGTTCTTTGGATTCAGGATCATAAAGATACAGCCAAGACTCGTCCACTGTGACCACAGTCTCAAAAACCCTCTGGTTGTTGGCCAGGAGGCGGCTCCAGAAATCACAGATTTGCACCCTTGTCCTGGTCTGCGCAGGAGTGAGAGCCCTTGGCACATATTTGGCACACCTTTTGGAAAGTTTGAGGTCCAGTTTGAGGATCCTTTGGATGCTGGTGAATGAAATGCCACTCTGCAGAGACATGCGGGCGATTCCTAACCTTCAGTCAGCCGATACCATGTTCTCAACTTGCCTCACATTTGCACGAGAACGCCCTGTTTTCTGCTTCGGCGCACGAGGCAAATCCACCACAACAGTCCTTCCCTCCTTGAAGGATTTGATCCAGTGGTAAATTCTCCGGTCACTCAAAAGTCCATTGGGAAAACAGTGTGTCAGGGCCCGCTTGATCTCCGGGAACTCCCATCCGAGCTTCACTCCAAACCAAATGTTGGCTCGCTGTAGCAGCTGCGGGGAAAGAGCTGTGCATCTCTTCATGGTAGTTGCGCAAAAAAGGCGTCCAAAAGACTGTCTCGGTCATGGCCAAATGCTGCACTGAGGAAGGCTACACTTCGACGTCGGTCATTGTAGTCTGGCACTGGTCGCAGACTTGACTATTGTACGAGCGGAACGGTCACAGACAACATGTTCTTGACGCCAGCAATGAATACCCCCTCGTATCCCGCAGCTCTGGATGCATCGTGAGCGCTGCCAAAATACGGGAGAGATGCTCGCTGCAATGCGAGAATCCAACAAGAGTGAGAATGCGAAGTGCGAACCCTACGCCCGAAAAACGCACATTCGGAAGTGGGGAGTTTGAGCAAGTGTCCCGCGACACGAATGTTGCCACCGCCAACGTCGACACGACGGAAATGGGCGAATTGCGTCGTGTGGCGGAGACCAGGAGCGGGACTTTTCCCGAAGCCTCCAATCTCAAGCTGCATGTGCAGCCCAATCCGCCACAGTGCAGTCGGGACCCCGCGGTCAGGGCGAGACGAGGTCCCCGCGCTGCGTGTCGATGACCCGGCGGCTCAGCCCCTCGTACCGCGGGGCACCGTGTAGCCCGGCCCCTTGTATCGCGTGCGTAGGCGCCGCGGCGGCTGAGTACATCAAGCGCACTGCGGCCTGTGCGAGAACAGGGCTTCTCCGGATCTAAATACGTGCGACCTTGACCTCAGAGCCAGATGAGAGGAGGAAATACAACAGGCTCGGGAGGAGCTAGTGAGGTGCGGAGCGTACTCTGCGTCCAGCAGCGGTGTGCAACAGCGAGGAATCACCCGGTGAGAGAGTGATCGCGGCGTGCGGAGCCCGGGGGCGCGGGACGTGCGGCCGGAGGCGCGTAGCGTGCTGACCTCTGCGCACTCGCGTCAGCGGGACCCGGGGCCACATCAATCTTGTCACCCACGAGTGGATCCTGTGAATGCTGCGTGTGATGATTCGCCCAATAAGCATGACCTACATGTGCTGTAATGGAGCAACACCGCGAGAGGCAACAACATACGACACACGCGCCATGTTGACAAAGCCCGCTTTTTGCGAGTGGAACGTAATGTTTGCGTTACGCCGGATTTGACCTTTCGAAGGACGCATTCACACATGGACTCCTGACTGAAGCACAGAACGCGCGTAAAGACGTTAAAACGAGCAGTCGATGAGGACGGTTCCTGGAGGGCTGAGGCCTGGGAAAGACTGGGAGAACTTGAAGGCAGAGGCTTGATTTACGCTGCTGGCGCGGCAGGTAGATCCACGCTGGGATGCGGACAGATGCGGAAGTAAAACAGCAGAGCGGCGTGCGAGCAGTTCGGGGAGAAAGTGAGTTCAAAGCGAGGAAGGAGCGGAAACTCGCCTCTCGGTTCCGGGGAGAAAACTGACGCTGCTGGAGCTCGTATCCAGGGACCTCGAGGGAGGCTGCAGTACGAGCACCGCATCTGGCTTCAGATAACCCGTCAGAACGTGAACGAGAGAACAGCGCTGACCGTGTGTGTGGGATCGGATCCGTCAGTGTTTGCCTCCGCCGCGGCGGCGCACTGGAGCGGAGTGACCTCACAAGGTGACGCGGCGTGACTCTGCTCGGGGCACCACGTGCGTGTGTTAGCTGTAGACTCTGCTGTGACCGTGGCTTCTTCGTCTTTTGGATTGAACTCGGGAAAGGCAAGAAAAGCACGTGGTTTCAGACTGCACTTTGCTACAGAAGTGACGTCATCTTTGTCGGCGGACTGGAGCCCGGCCTGGGCTGGATTCAGGACGGGGTGTGGAACTGTCAGTCCAGATCGGAACTTGGCCCGGCTCGCGGTCTGTGACCCGGAGTCCCAAATCGCGTCGCCTTCCCGCGGTCCCCGATGACGCACGTTTTGTTCCGGCGGCTGGGCGGGGTCGCCACCAGGGGGCGGCTACTGCGCCTCCGCGCATGCGTCTTCCTGCCGCTCTTCTACATGCCGTCCAGACTGCTGGGCGGGCGCCCACGCGGAAGCCTCGCCGCTGCCTGGCTCCGATTGGCGCGCGTGCGCAGCTGACGGAGCACGTGACCTGATCTGCATGTGGGTGGGATGTCGTTGTCACGTGACTTTTGTGACGGGCTCAGAATCGCTGGTTTTGGCTGCACATCTCGAGGCAGTCCGCTGTGTTTTTCCCAGTCGTGTTTTGGAATCGAGCTTCCTGCAGAGTTTTCTTGTGTGATCATGAATCAGAATTTGTGAAGATACCTCGTAGGCGAACTGTACGTCATTGTCGATAGATATTTGCCTGTGATACTCGTGGACGGATCCAGGATTTGGGCAAGGGGATCTCCGACCTTCCTGTATGAAACTGGTGGGGTGGGGTCAATTTCACACGCGCAAAGGAACAGATTTGCACATGCAGCATGAAATCAGAGCCAAATGTACCGGTATTGTGTCAGCAGTGACGAAAGAGAAACCCAGCTCCAAGAGCCCCTTGCCCTGGATCCGTCCGTGTGAGCGCACCTGTGGCCATCAAGGCTTCGCTCGGGTGTAGCGTTGTGTTTTCATTGTCGCAAATAAAGCGGAAAAGTCTATGCGCGTTGGAACACTGTTGTTCTTTGTACATCGTTTGCCATGTTTGGATCTGGATTGGAAGACGTGAGTCCGGACGAGGGTGTGTGATGAATGGTGAAGCGTCTCAAAAACTCAGTAGTGGACTCAGGAAAGTGCTGTGTTGGGTCTGCCAATGTTCCCCAGATACCACAAACACCCAGCGGTGGACAAACTCGGTCCGCCCGGGCTGCACTGAACACAGACCCAGTTTGCGGACGCGCGGTTGTGGCGGGACTCTGGACCCGCGCCTTGGCTGAGCTTTTCTCACGCACATCAATACCGGACACGAATCGATCGCCTCCTCCGTCCGCTGATTGAGTGGAATGTCTGCCGCTCTTCGTGTCAGGCGCGGTGCGTCCGCACTTCTCGTGTGTCGAGGATCTGGGGTGGGTGTGTCAGGCGACTGCTTTTAGAAACACAATGCTATTTCAAGAATGCAGGCGCACGACTTTGGGAACAGATCTATCAAATTTCTTCAGTTTATGTCAAGAAATTTTGACACGCAAAGCTGTGTGTGTCTGTATGTGTGAGTGCGTACCAGCGACTCGGAGCTCTGTGTGTGTGTGTGTGTGTGTGTGTGTGTGTGTGTGTGTGTGTGTGTGTGTGTGTGTGTGTGTGTGACTTGCTTGGTTCTCCGAGATTCTGCTCCCATTGCTCAGAACTTGGGTGAGGTTGGTCCGAGTTCGACCTGAGGTCCGTAAAGCACAACGCCATCAGATCTGTGGCGCACGACCCCGTGTCCACTGCACTGCATGGGCTGCAAGGTCAGTCCACGACAAATGGAGTTTCTTCTGTGCTTGCAACCTTGCTTCGTGAATCTATTTTTAATGCGTCATGGACACGGAGTTGCGGCCCCCCTGCGGGGATATGTCAGTCAATAGGTGACATGACATTTGAAGATGAACGACGTTTATAGCCATTACTCTACATAGGTGTGGAGTTCCAACAATGAAGCTCAGAACACGTGTTACTAAATTTAGCTGTGCAGTTTCTAAAAGCAGCTGCACGTTTTTTCTCCGGCTGATGCCGTGTTTGGCTTCTGTGCACGTTTCGTGAGAAGCTTCTTTTTGAGGCCTGCGACACGCGTCGAGTCGAGTCGAGTGATGACGTCATCAGGACGTTGTGCGCGCTGACGCCAGACTGGTCTACTTTCGATTTCAGTACGGACGATACGAATTGCGGCTCTGCAACGAGAACAGTGCATCAGATTTGTCTGTCCCAAATGCGACGTTTGTGCGAGCGTTTAGAAAATCTACTCGACGGCGCGATTTTGCGAAAGACGCTGCTTTGCGACTTTTCAGATTTGGATCGCCACCGAAGACTCGTACAAGCCCTTTTCCAGACCCTCCTCCGTGACAAGGAAGTCTGTGATCTTCCTTTCCAAGCTTCACTCAGTGAGGTCAATGGTGGAAATCTGCACGTGAAGCGGGTGCAGGATCCGGGTGGTGGTGGTGGAACCAAGCGCGTGTCCCAACATCAGATTCATAATGGCGGCCGGGGGGGGGGGGCAAATGGCTCCTGCTTTTACTTCAAAAAGTGTAAAGTGCACAATTTTGTACTTGTGGTGCAAACATAGGTGGAATTAAGTTCAGGAACCAAGGGAGCCGGACCCGCGTGGACCCGCCAGAGGAAAAGCAAGAGCATTGAAGTTCTGTACGTGCCTCGTGTTTTCCGTGAAGTCCTTTCACTGACGGTTTGTGCAGGCTGGCTCACACTTTGCTTGGAAAGGTGGGATCGGCAGAGCTTGAGACGGACCCGTGGACCCGCCTCTGACTGATCGCCGTGCTTCGTGGTGCGAGGCTGTCGCTGGCGGCGGTGTGGCCGGGTGGCGTGCTGTTGCGGGGCTCGGGAGGCACGTTCCCGGCGGCTCGTTCAGCCCAGTGACGTCCTCCTCGGGACCTCACGTCAGTCTTCGGACGCGTGTGACGTCACGGACGGGACTGGAGCTCCCTGTGCGCGCGTAGTGATCCCAAAGGGGCTGTCGAAAGAGCGAGGACGTTGTTCTTGTTGTGTTGTTGTTGTTGTTGTGTGTGTGTGTGTATGTGTGTGTGTGTGTGTGTGTGTGTGTGTGTGTGTGTGTGTGTGTGTGTGTGTGTG
>JAAUXT010066753.1_pt1 | contig 14241 bp, 22 predicted proteins | sample 7278171 | NCBI WGS metagenome assembly JAAUXT01 (sample SAMN14350112, study PRJNA611818) | marine sediment metagenome | isolation source: surface marine sediment (1.8m) | place: French Polynesia: Moorea | collected 2018-08 | reverse complement strand
ACTTTCAAACTCGCGTTCACAGATTTTGCCTCTTGATGCCTATAGGTGATTTTCACCATCACCATACATTATACATAATGTATGCTTCAAGGTTCAAATCACCTAAAAAGTCTTTACCGCTGTCGATCGTCAACAATTGTGGCCGTGCGACATCCCAATTGTTCTCCAATGACTTGAAACTAATGCTGACCAATTGGATTGTTGGATTGTAAAGTTGACCAAACACCAAAACAATCCACATGCACTCATATCGAGCGGCAAAGACGTATAACCAGCGCTCGTCGGTACTCACCACGTTGGAAGTCGCTTCACCGATCAAACCAGGCAGACTTGCAATCTCGCTGTTGGTCAGGTGTCTCTGCAATTTGCACAGGAAATAGCTCTTGGCAAGTATGCTCGTCAGAAATCTGAGATTGTTGCTTCCAAAATCCAAGCAACTGAGTCCCATTTGTCTGACGAGAATCAGATGTCACCTCACGCAGTGATCTTCTCCAACGAAACAACGTCCCACTGTTTACAACTGTGGACAATGTGATCAAATGAGGAAACGAGAAGGCAGTAGTTGATCTGCCGACAAGTTTGCTGAACAGATCTGCATTAGGGTACCGGTACCAAAATACGAAGCCTGTTCATCGATGTTTCCGCATGACGCTTTCTTGCCAAGAAGCCACCAATTGCACGGAAATGATGCAGGAGATGACAAATACGTCAACAACGAAACTCACTGCTGCCTCTTTGAACGTTACAGCTTGAACTGTCGCGTTGACTTCACTCGCAATGACCCGAATCTTCTCCACCCCACAATCTTTCGTCAAGTCACTGACATCACAAAGCTGCAGAAGAACAGTCCCTGGCAATTTTACTACAGCCTTGAAAAGCAAACTGAGGTCCGAGTCCAAGACAACATTTTGTGACACTCACTTCCATGTCGAATCGAGTGTCAGGTTTGTCTGAACCGTATTTTGCGATCGCCTCCTGGTAGGTCAGTCTGGGAAACGGTATCGATATCTTGTCCATTTCTTCAGGCCAACTGTGACACAAAAGTTGCTCGACGACATCTAGAATATCGTCCTTTTCAACAAAGGACATCTCCAGGTCCAACTGCAGATCAAACAAGAGCTTACTTCAAACACGCGCGCAAAATAGTCTCTTTGCAAGCTTCATTCAAACAATCGGTGAAGACCTGGCAGGTGACAGGAGCAAACTTCACCTGTGTAAACTCGGGCTGCCTGTCCGGTCTGCCGCCTTCGTCTCTGTAACACTTGGCGATCTGCATGTACCGATCAATGGCACCAACCATCAACAACTGTTTGAACTGGAAGAAAATTCAACCAAATTTCAATTTACACAGTAGCTTCTTGGAAAATTTCGGCGACAAAAAATGGAAGGAAATGCAAATGAAGCACACCTGTTGAGGACTTTGAGGAAGAGAGTAGTACATCCCAGGCGTGTGTGTTGGAACTTTGTACTCTCGTGCTCCCTGCAAACAGAAAAGAAACCTGGACGCTCGTTCCTGTGAGTACTCCCATTACAACTCACACAAAAACCAGACTAACACCTGCAAAGCACAACTGACCAGAATGCATTTGTTCTCACCCCTGGAGTTCTCCTGAATAACGTGGGTGTTTCAACATCAACAAATCCATGGTGCTTGCACAAGAACTCTCTCATTTTGAAAATAAGTTGAGATCGTAGTCTCAAATTGTGCTGCAGCTGATTGTGTCGCAAGTCCAGATAACGATGTTTCAGCCTCAGCGTTTCATTTACCTGAAAAATTTCGCCAAGTTATCACCGAACGCTTGTAAGCATTGCGTCGCACAACCTATTCGGGTCAGGAGCGCAGGAGGGTCAGGTCCACAAACAAGATCGAGTGAGTACCAAAGCCGCAACCCAGCACAACAACAAATCAAACTTCTCGGTCAAGAACGCAAAGCATTGAACAGCCGCTCTTCCAGGGCATTGAGCGCGCGATGACCCTGAAGTGGAGTCCAGAAGAAACAAATATTCTCCCTTCGACGAGAGTTGAAAGACTGTACGGACAAAACCTCACCTGGTGGTGGCCATGAACTTGGAAAGGCAAGTCAGGTCTGCATGTATTCAGCACATTAATTTCATCGGCTTTGATTTCGATCTCGCCCGTGGGCATTCTCTGAAGAACAAGACAGCAACAGTCAGATTCAACCAACCAGCACAGTAAATTCAAACGATCACTTTTAAATCATACTGACAGGGTTTGCTTGGCCTTCAGGCCTTTGTGCGACGATCCCTGAGATCTGAAGCACAGATTCCGGCGCCAAGTGTTTGACCTTTTCTTGATCCTGTCAATGAAAAGAACAGCGCGACATTGAAGGAAAAGCATTTTCAGTGTCTCCGTCAATCGAATCAACTGTTGTCATCTCGCCTTTTCTGGTATCATAACTTGGGTCACGCCGTGGGAATCGCGGAGAGTCACGATGAAAGCAAAACGATGGAACTGCAGCCAACCGCACAGTGACACTTCCTCTCCAACATCTCGGAGGCGCAGTTCTCCACAACTGTGTGTTTTCCGTTTGCAAAACGAACTGCTCCATCGCGTGCCTACTGAAAGAAGACCTGCCAGAGAATTTGTCTTGTTGGACGCTGACATGCAGACTGAACAAATAACACAACAGGGATTCATCATGGAACACGGACACCACAATCAATCGTCCGTCTTGACGTGTCATTGGGTTTCTGGCTTCACTGGCGGCGAACAGCAGGAGTGTCATGCTGCACTGAGCGATAATTGAAGTACAGCAGCCAAACACGCACTTGACAAAGTCAGAGCGAAATTCGGAATATTGTTCAACAGCCTGACAAGTTGAGTACCTATATGTTTGTAGTTTGGTACGCTGTGATGAGGAAATCTTGTGACAAACAATGAAAACACTTTTCTGTAGCAGAAAGCAGCAGACATAATCGAGACCCCGGTTTGACTGGTTCCCGTTGCAGTGGAAGCTGGGTTCATCACGACAAATGAGGGAGTATTTTCGAGCAGCCATGTTCATTGTCGCATAGATCAACCTGAGTTACAGCCAAATCACACTTATTTAGAAAAAGTCTATTTTAGGTGGTGTTATTGGGTGTCACTTCAAGCAAGAGTTTGATTCTTTGGGGGACATGTCTTGGCCTTTGTGGGAGCTGCAGACTGGACAGGACGGCCACAAGCACTCGGACCAATACTGATTTTCTTGCAGCAAAGCAAAGAAAATTTGTTTTGTTTTTCGCTCGTGCTGTGTCGGCAGTCGCGAAATTCTACAGATGACACTATTTGTTTTGACATCGATTTCTCAGTGAAAGTGGGTGTGTGCACTTTTCCAACCAAACAAGCAACGAACGACAAGTCAGCAGAGATTGTGAGTTTTCAACGTTCTTGAGTGACTGTCAGCAAGTGACAAGCAAAAGTTATGAACTTGAATTCTGGACTTTTGTGTCTGGAATATCGGAAATAGAACTGACCCACTGGCATCTGTACCATTGTGGAGCAGCTTGTGACAGTTTCAAAGGTCTTGGAAAGTGCCGAGACAGCAAAGATGGAGGAGCCGAGGCCCCTGGATTGCGTTTCGGGTGAACTCTAGTTCTCACATTTCACTCAGATTGGATCAAATTCTTATTCAAAGGCTTTTGTCACTGTAAAAATCATGTTTTCTTTTTCAGAGAATGAGAACGTGCAAGATTCTGCTTCGGTTGCTTCCCATGCAAAGACGCCAAATGATAACAGACAGATTCAAGAATATTGGTTCAAAGAATTTCCGTGGCTCGTTTATGACAAAGAAAGAAATCTTTTCTTTTGTCAATACTGCACCAGTGACCAACTGTCAAATGTCTTCACCAAAGGAAGATCAGCTGAACAGCCCAGAAAAGATTGTTTGACAAAGCACGAAAACACGAATCCCCACAAGGAGGTGATGCGAAAACTAAAGATCAAGCCATCGTTGTGCAAACAAACGTAAGTTGGAGGTCGATGAAAAAGAATCCCCCTTTGCCCTGGAAAAGTGTGTTTCTTAAAACACACAAAGTGTTTCAGTGCACCGCAGACATTCTTGAACGTGTGGACCCATTCGTGAAGAATGTGCTGTTTTGTTTGTTTCAGGGGAAAAACTGTGGCTCGGACAAAGAAGAGCACAGCAGAAAAGCTGAAAGGTATGTTTCTCAGTTCATATTGAGCAAGGAAGATACAAGATCGCAAAGTTGGTGCGACTGCGGACACACGCTGACAGAAGTAGACACATTCCACAAATTTCATTCTGAACAGACAACATTCCGGACGAAATAGAAGCTTCTACGGGGCATCTTCTTCGATTGCTTTCGATGGAGAAACCAAATTCTGAACGATCTATTCAGGAAAGATGGTTTCTTGAATTCAGTTGGTTGATTTACAACCACAAACAAAACAGATTTTATTGCAAGGTGAGTCCTCGAACCTGTCAGACATTCTCATTGTGCGATTTCCTTTGGATAGTCGACCAGGTGCTCCATTGTGTCCCAGCCCCGCCCAAGCTCCCCTTCCCCAAGAGAAAACACAGGGTTGAACACAAATAGGTAAAACATGGGGTTGGACTTCAACACAGGGGGATGGGGGAGGGACACAGCAGGACATTTGGCTGAGCAAATTGACATCGTACTCGCAGTTGCCTTGAGCACTGCTTCTCTTGTTTGATTTGTACGTGAAGCACTTTGCATTGATGGTGTAAAACTGAGCTTTATTTATCGTAGTTCTGCAGAGAATCTGGCTTGAACGGAGTGTTCACCTACGGAAAATGTGCGTCCAATCCGAAGAAGAACGATTTGCAGATGCACGAAAAGACATCACAACACCTCAGTGTTCTGCAAATGATGGGCCTTCCGCACACAAGGTCAGCTGCAACTTTCCGCGGACAGATTCTCACATGTATCATCCGTTGCGACATGACTTCAAAACTCAACTCGTACCTCTGCCTGGCTGACATGAAACTCCTTTTGTGTGCCGAGTGTTTTCTCAGTCTTTGTGCGTTTCATAGGCCTCGTTCTGACAACAACAAAGATGCGAAACATCAACGTAAACGGAACAAGTCCAACAGGGCTGCTGAGGCCAACAGCTTTGAAGATGACCAGTCAGAGAACTCTGTTGGAGTACACAAACCGGTGCAAAGAAAAATCAAAGCGCATTGGTTCTTGGACTTTCCATGGTTGGAGTACAGCCAAGAGGAGGAACGCTTCTTCTGCAAGCAGTGCAGGTGAGGGAACCTCCAATGTTGTCTGGTTTGATTCTCACGTGTGGTAGTCTGCTTCTGCTTCTTGACGTGCTCTTCTTGAGATAAAAACCTTTCCAACGTTTGCAGAAAATTTTCTCAGCCGGGAGTGTTCAGCACGGGAAAGAAAACGTCGATTCCCAAGAAAGATGACTTTCTGAAACATGAGGACACAGAGAGCCACCACATCGCTCTGTTGCAGGTCTTATGAATGACAGTTCTACCTTCAGTCATTTGAATGTTTGGGTGCAGAACTGTGACCATGTTTATCAGTGCTGTCACTGTCGTGATGACAACCAACTTCCCAACCGATCTGTCCAGAGTGCCCGTCCTCTTGTGGAAAATCTCACAGGCCCATCTACGCCATTTCAGGAGGCGGGTTTGGACTTGGTGGAAGCGACTCAGCAAATCTGTTCCGGGAGAAGCAGCGGGAAGAGGAAGCAGCTGATGATGACGGGGACGCACAACCCGGACGAGATGCTGCAGGAACCGGAAACCATCGTGGGTCACACGCCGGAAACAGTGTACCTCGACCATCAGTACCAGAACAGTTCCCAACTCGTACCCTATGAGACGAATCCTCAGGATACGGAGGCTGTTCACGAGGCAGTACCTGAAGTGTTGCCGCCAGTGGCAGTGTCTGAGAGTGATTGTGTTGCTGAGTGTACCATGCCAGTCGCTGACAGACTGAGGGAACTGCAGATCAAAATGGAGTGGTTCGTTGAGTTTGATTGGCTGGAATTTGACGAAATGTCGGAAAAGTTGTTGTGCAGGTTCTGCAAATACTGCGACCCATGTGGTGTGTTTTCTGTTGGCAAGCCAGCTGCTCAGTCAAACTACGAGGATATCAAAAAGCACAACAGCTCAGAACCTCACAGACAGTCGATTGTGATCCACATGGAACAATTTCCAGATGCAACAAACGAGATGCCCAGTTCCAGGGACATCGGGGCGTCAGAATTCAACAACGAAACGCTTCCACACCATTGGACCATACTTTTCCCGTGGATGCAGCATGATAAAGCTTTGGACATTTTGTACTGCCAGGCGTGTCAGCGTGACGGCACGCAGGGCAGCTGGGTGGAAGGCGTACCCAGAGCTGAGGTGACGCTGACCAACATTGAGGACCACGAGCAGCTTGTGAGCCACAGAACTGCTGTGGTCCAGCAAAAGCGGAAGCATTTGGAAACACTCACTGCACCACTGAAGGAAACTGCTGGAAAATCTCCCGGGGTACACCGAAAATTCAACACGCGGTGAGTGGAACTCTTTCTTTCTTTTTTTGGAGGGGGGGGGGGGGATTGCGGCCACGACGTTGGAGAAAATGTGTCTGTTGTTCCACCTGGTATCAACACACACAAAGAAAAACAATGTGACTTGAACCCTACAGGCCAACATGACGCAACTTACCTTCGCGAATTGCCTTATTTCAGCTTGGGTGTGACCGCCAGCTCCAAGGCAGAGTTGACAGAAACTGCGCAGAAAGGAGACAGAAGTTGTGCCTGGACGGACTCCTTCTGGAGCGTCGCGAGCAAACTGCGTGATCTCGGAATTCTGTGCGACGTGACCCTGAGCGTCGGAACGAGGCCCAGCGACATCAAAATGTTCAAGGTAAAAATCTACATCTCATGTCGTTCTCTTGCGCCAGATCTCCAGATCTCGGTGGAAGTTTCGCTTGTGTTTGCAGGCTGCTTGGTTCAGATCCGCACATGTAATTTTTCAGGCTCACAAATTGGTGTTGGTGTGCGCAAGTGAGTTTTTCAAGGCGTGCCTGCGCGACAACAACTTGGAGCAATACTATCACTTCAGCGATGTCAGTGTCCAGGGAATAGAAGGGATTCTCCATTTCTTGTACGGTGACTGCGGCAAAGTGGATTCCAAAGACTACAGGGATGTGTACGAAGCAGCGTGTATATTTGCTGTTCCACTGGCAAAAACTTTTTTCAAAGGCTTGTTGAAAGAATCTGCCAAAAATCAGTCAACGGAACAACAAAGGAAGGACGAGTCCAATCGAGATGAAACAAACCCGAACGAAGAGGTGGATGAATCGAAAAATTGTGAGTTCCAAGAGACAAAGGAGGCAAGGGACGAAGTCCCGAGTGAAAAGGCAAACACTTTACACGTTCCACAGGAATCTTCAGAAGCAAGTCAGAAAGCTGCAGACTGTCAAGAAGCAGCCGGTGCAGATCTCATTCAATTGCAACAGCAAAGCATGCTGAAGTATGACTTGCGTCCATGCTCAGTTCTTCTGTCCAATGTCGAAGTTGAACAGAAATTGCAAAACAAGAATCGGGTTCTGATCAGAAACTTGCCGACGTGCAATGTTTGTGGGAAGAAATTTCTGCGCCTGGGTTTTTTGCGGCGGCACAAGGAGAAGAAGCACTCGCGATACCGAGACAGGCGGCTGTACAAGTGCGACTTCTGCCCCAAGGTGTGTCGCACACCAAAGGACCTCAAGTTGCACAGGCGTCGACACACAGGTACGTTCAACAGCCGAATGAATTTGCATGTTTCTGAATTCATTGGGGGGGGGGGGATGAGAGGGTCATCTGTGTCGCATTCCTTTTGGTGATCATGTTTCTTCAGCGAGTACCGCATCCTCGTGACTCTCTTGTTCAGGTGAGCGTCCGTTCCTCTGCAACCAGTGCGGCAAGGCTTTCACGCGTCGCGAGACGCTGATGGAACACGCTTTCGTGCACAAACCGGACAGCGACAAACCGCACAAGTGCGGAGAGTGTGGCAAGGGGTTCTTCAAGCAATTTGATCTGCAGCGCCACTACACTGGGATTCACTCCGGCATCAAGCCCTTCCAGTGTCACCTGTGCGGTGAGTCCAGGACGCATGACACACTTGTAGAAACAGAAATGTTCAGTTCTGGTAGATCTGCAACGAGATACGCCATTCCTGGTTTGTCTGCACGGCTGGTCGGTGTTTCCCTGCAGGAAAGTCGTTCGCGTGGTCGCGCAGCCTGCAGGACCACCTGTCGGGTCACGTGGGCAAGTCACGCCCCTTCCGCTGCGAGCTCTGCGACATGACCTTCGTGCGCAAGTACGACCTGAGGCGCCATCAGGTGAGAGGGAGAGAGAGGGTGAGAGAGAGAGGGAGAGAGGGGGGGAGAGAGAGAGTGGAGGGAGAGAGAGAAGAATAAGAGAGAGAGAGAGAGAGAGAGGGGAGGGAGAGAGATAGGGGGAGAGAGTGAATGAGTGAGTGAGTCAGTGCATGAATGAGTGAGTGGGGGTGTGGGTGTTTGTATGCAGGCAGAAACTGGCACGCTTGTCTCTTTGCCTCTGACATCGTTTTGAGACCTAGTTTTGATAGAAACAGTCACGACGTAAATCTATCTGTTGTCAGGTGAAGCACGACGCCAAGAAGCCGTTTCGCTGCAACTGGTGTGGCAGATTCTTCACCCAGAAGAGCAGCCTGGACAAACACCAGAGAGACTACTGCCGGAGCAAGCCCGAGAAAAACAAACCGACCAGCTTGCTTTCAGTTGGGCTGAACGTGGACTCAGCTTCCGTCATGCCTCAGCAGCAACTTCAGCATTTTGACCAACCTGTGAATCTGACGGCCGGGGTCAAGGACATGTCGGCGGTGCCGCCGGAAATGCACCACAGCCTCGACCACTCGACCCATACGATTGAACCCGACATGAACGCGTCCGTTCAGCACATGTCGCAGGGTCTCGGCACGTTTGACTCGTACCACCTGGGTGGGTTCCAGCAGCCGGTCAGCGCGTGTCTCCCGGTCTCCGCCTCGGAGCTGTACGGCGGCCAGGCGCTGTGGATGCCGCCCGAGGCGCCGCAGCATCTCGACCCATCCGCGGATTTGTCATTTCATCAAAATGACGTTTCTCACACAGCCGTGGCTGTCTCAAATCCGGATGTGCAGTGAACGTATGAGCGAATAAGCGTCTCGTCCCCGGATAGAAATACACTTGACGTAGGGCCAGGCAACCACGGAATGACATGTCGGTCCAGCTCTTCAAATTTTGAACAGCCGTTTGGTGGCTGTCGTTTTCGTCAGTCACAATCTATCTTCACATTATTCCTTCTGTTCTCTGCGGGTCCAGTTTGTTCCCCAAGAATTTCGGAATCTCCAGTCAAAGCGAAGATGTGCACGAATGCAGTTCATGAATGCGGAAAACGTTTTATTTGCGAAAATCTGTACAATAAATCCGACAGGAAGAGGAAATGTGGAGTGAGGTGTTCACGGCGCTCGACAACGTCTGTGACGCAGCAGCAGCAGACGCCTGTTCCACGTACCTTGAATCGTTCCATCTCAGATCTCTTCACAATTCACTCACAATTCGGCTTGGCCAGGACGACTTTCTCCTCTTTCACAAAAATGGGCAAAACATGGCGCGGAGCTGGATGATCAAGGTTTCAACAAACACGGTGTCTGCGTCTCGCATTGGAAACTGAGCCAGCGTGATGCTTGCTTGGGTTTTGTTACGATGAAGAAAGAGCTTTCAAAATGAACGAAGGTGCTCTTTCGCAACGACAATGAGACAATGGCATGGTGAGGCGAGTCGTGATATGTCTGAAGAAAGGGACGAAGTCTGAATCCGTGTCACGTAGAAAAAAGGCACAAAAGAAACACGCCGAATGTGGTGGTTAGAATTTTTCTTGGAGCTACGCTATTGCCTGTCAGGGCAGATGAGAAGCAAACCAAGTCGAAGATCACTCCTGTCTGTGATGCCATGCACCTCCAGAGTACAAAAATACAGCGATGAAAATGAGCTCTGGTGTGTGTCTGAAATGTGTCGGCGGAACAATGAACAGCGGAGCGATGAGACTGGAACGCAAGAACTGAACAACTAGACTGACTTGGTGACAACTATTCCCATTCTAGCACCCGGGCGAGTCTGACAACTGTGAGAACTCGCAGCTGTCGAGGAATCACGAAGTCCGAAGGGGCGTTTTCCACGAACGAACAGAGTTCGTAATCTTCACCAACGAAGAGAGTGATGAACACTTCTCACGTCTGATCGCGAGGGCTTCCAATGCTGAGTTCTGTGGCCTTCCCAAGAGTTTCGAGTCCTTGCTGCTGGATGGCTTTGCCACATGATGCGGTGATCACAAAGACTCGTAATCGTCTCCTCCTCCCGACCTGCCGGTGTCGCCACCCCCAAGGAATGCTTCCAGATCGTCCAACTCCTTCTTTCGGAGTTTTTTGCTCTTCTTCGCTTCTCCAGTTGATGACTCCTTTTCTTTGTCCTTGTGCTTCTTGTGTTTGTGCTTCTTATGTGCTTTCTCGTCCTGCAAAGAGCAGTGAACGGTGCACAACATTTTCGCATCACATCACCAGTGTCGTACGATGTCACAAACTTGAGTGTTCACAGTTCTTTTTTTGAATGTGGCTGCGACAGCGCCAGACAAATGGCCCGAACCTTCTCTTTCTCCTTGTCCTTGGCTTTCTTCTTCTTTTTGCGCGACGCGGACGACGGTTCAGGGTCCGTGTCAGTCTCTGCGCGACTAGAACTGAGTGCAATATCACTGCTCAGAGATGACGCTCCTGCGATGAAATCAAAGACGAAATCAGTTCACAAGGATTCATCTCAAAAGTGCACCAGACAATAAGTCCACTTTTCACCAGTTCGCTGAATTTTCTGACTGTGTTGAACCGAGGTCCTTCCTTGTGAGAAAAGCGGCCGAACAGACCGGTGTGCAGAGAGAGAGAGAGAGAGAGAGAGAGAGAGAGAGAGAGACGTACTTGTGTAATTTGGAGACGGAACATCCATTCCCTTCTCAAAGATGCTGAGATCCTCCAGCTCCAAACCCAAGGACGCTTTGGGTTCGCCGGACGATGCCTGACTTCCATCGTTTTCCTGTGTTCACAAACCGGCAAAAATTGCTGGTGTTCATACAGTCATGATACGTTTTACAGAAACTCCACGTTATCTGATAGCTTTTACGAGTTGCTGCGAACTTTCATTTCGAGTGCAAAGACGCCAACAAATTAAGGGAGGCAGACTGGCTCACCTGTGTGGTGTCTGTGGCTAGTCCACTGTCTGCAGGTTTACTACTGGTCGTGTCCTCATCACTGATGTCTTCGTCTGCGAGCACCGTCACCACCGGAGCAGCGTCGTCGTCGGCGTCGTCCTCGCTGCTCTCGCTGTTGTCCAGTCGGTTCTTGATGATCACCGGACCGCTCCGCTTTTTCTGGCTGCTCTGCGCCTCCAGGGCTCCGAGGTCCAGTTCACTGGCTGCAGAGTTCTCCGCGACATCGGGCTTGGCGGACGTCATCTTGCCTGAGTTTGGCTGAGTGTCACTTGGCACAAGACTGGGTTTCACTGCATCTTCTGCTTTGCTACCTTTTATCACAGTCTCGCTGTGGGGTTCATCGTCGGAGGAGAGATCCACGTCCTGACTGGGGATGGTGGAGAGCGACTGTTTCGCCACCTCTTCGTCCTCGGTGTCGAGATCGTCTTGAAATCCGGTCACCATTGGATTCCCACTCGATTCTTCATCACTGAAAGCAGCATTGTCTCGTTGTTTCTTTTTCCAAACTCCACTGCTTGTTTTCTCAATAAACGGTGGCCCAACTGATTCAGACTGATTTGTGGACACTGTATCTGTCAAAAAATTCTCGCATATTCTTTTAACCTGTCGCTCTCGTCTTCAGGGTTAGGTTGCGGCTTGCTCTCCTTGACGTCTTTGCTGTCGTCCAGGAAACTGGCGTCGAGCGCGTCGTCTGGCACGAAGTCGTCGACGCTCTTCACAGGCTCCGCGGCGGACGGACTCTGAAGCGCCGCGACTGCAATGCAAAGGTCGTGTTTGGTCGAGATGAACTGGAAACGAGAAAAACATCTGCGGTATCTGTTGTACACAGAAACCCACGACAACACACACAGACACACACACACACACACACACACACACACACACACACAGACACACACACACACACACACACACACACACGGGCGCGCGCAACCGTCCGTCTTTGACTGCAATGTGGGGGCAACTCGCCTTGGGGTTCCTCCGCCACTTTGTCCTTGCTTTTGCTCCCGAACAGCCTGGACATGAAGCCGCCGGATTTGGGCTTCTCCTCCGCTGGGGTGGTGGCCGGGGTGACGACTGGCGTGGTGGCGGGCGTCGTGTTAGCGCTTGGGGGATTTGACGGCGTCGACGCTGGCTTTGCCGGAGCCAGGTTCAAGCCTGGGATGGGACGCGCCGGTGGCGCTGCAAACAGATTTGGGAACCAGACGTGATGGAGTCAACTCCTCCGTCAAAGCCGCCGAAGAACAGAGAGAGAAATGTTTGCACCTGTTATCAATATCGTGGTTGTGGCTTCGCCCGTGAATCCGCCCTCACCTTCCCTCATGCCGGTCGGCGTGGTCACCGGTGTGACCGGAGCGCTCAGCCCGTTCTCCTTCGCCTCTTTAGCCGCTGCCTCCGCAGCAGCTTTCGCAGCCGCCTCCTGCTTCTTCTGCGCTTCCTTCACCGACTTCTCCGCCAACTTCTCAGCATTTTGGCGTCGCATTTGCGTCAGATTTTGAGTGAACCTGAACAGAAAAAGAAAATTGTTTGGATGTTCAAACCACAAAACGAGCGACGGGCCACAAAGGGATGATTGTTGACAGGTTCTTTTGACTTACATGTCGTAGTCTTGCTCCTCCGAATGCTCGTGAATTACCAGCTCCTCTACAACAGCTTGCATCCCCATTCGATTGGTTTCAAGTTGCTGAAGCAAGGATTCTCTCTGAAAGGATGGAAGAGTGGGGGAAAACACGTCCAGCAATCAGGCATCCGACACACAACTCCCAACCGAACAGACACAACAAGAGGACTTGTCAATTTTGACACGCGCTTTGAGAATATCGCCGGTGCCTGCGTGATTGAGAAATGGCCTCGAAACATTTTTCTTTCCCACCAAGACAACGGCTGTTTTGTCAATGGAACTGTTAGTCTGCATTTGTTGAAAGGTCAGTGGTACCTGCAGGGTCAGAAACGGAAGGTTGAAGAAGCGGTGAATGTATTTCAGTCCGAAGCCGTTCATCATGGACGCCTCGGCGTACTTTATTTCACCGCTGCCCTCTGGCCTGTACAAACAAAATAAGAAGTTGCTCTGTCAATCCTTCGCGTTTGGCCTTTTCTTTGAATCTTACTCTCCAGAGTTATGACGGGAGGTAAAGCTCACCTGCTCAGTTCTTCTAAGAAGTAACGAACTGTGTCTTCCATGACCGTTCTGTGATGGCCCATATCTCGATGATTTCCAAGAACAAGAATCGGTAAATGCGACGGCACTTTCGGCAATTCTCGCTCCACATAATCAAATGTCCTGCAAAACAAACAAGCGCTTGGTGATGTTCACGAGGTCGTGCAGAAACTGCAGCTGGTACCTCATTGATTCATTTTCGTACTCAAAATTTCCTTCGGCCAAATCAACTCACCATTGTTTGGTGATGTCAAACATCAGTATGACGCCGTGCGTCCCTTTGTAGACGTCCACGAATTCTGCATCCAAACACAGAGCCGCATCTTCACCCTGCAAAAATTGTTACTTTGTTCAAGCGATTTTCTCTCCTGGAACACTTCTGCGTCGTTTAGTCGCTCAACGCCAAAGTCTACCGATTGAAACAGTAGCAACAAAGCAGCAAACCATTTCAAGCGACTCACGAGACCACTGTGTATTCTACGTGACGGAGCGAACGCAAAATGACATCATTTGGAAAAATTCAATCGACTACCAACACCACAAAGACAGATTTGTTGACGCCTACCTGCTTGGCCACCTCCTCCGACCCCTTTTGATTCTCTTTCTTCTGTTACATTGAATTGAAACGAACAAACGACTTTGGTTGACAACTGACCAAAAACAAGTCATGCAAACAAAAACGAAGCGAAACAAGAATGCTACGCATAAAAACGTTCGCAGTTCATAAACACCTGATCATTTAAAAAAAAAAAAAAAAAAAATTTCAAAAGCGGGTCTTACGGGGGGGTTGGGCCCACTTTGGGAAAAATGGTCAGTGACCATCACTAATCTT
>JAAUXT010036598.1_pt1 | contig 14241 bp, 10 predicted proteins | sample 7278171 | NCBI WGS metagenome assembly JAAUXT01 (sample SAMN14350112, study PRJNA611818) | marine sediment metagenome | isolation source: surface marine sediment (1.8m) | place: French Polynesia: Moorea | collected 2018-08 | reverse complement strand
GGCTGATCACATGACCCCTTGTGGTTTTGCGCTCTCTTTGACTGTCATGGCTACCGGAGGGATATATCCTCAGAACCTTGGCCAAGAAGAACGGGATATCATTGCTTTCTTGAGGCAAAATGTCGCCCGTCGCCTTGCCTACGAGGCGTCCATTCAGCGCTTGCTTCAAACACACCCAAGAGTGATCCAGGCTGTTCGGGCGTATTTCAACTTGGGGCCCACCTCGCACCGAGCCTTCGACCGTCTCGTGTGGTCGGTGGCCACCGGCCAATAAAGGGGTAAGTGGTTCTACAGTCACTCCACACTCTTCCTGAAAACAAGGTTCTTTGATACGAATTCTCGTGTTTCACCGCTCAAGATTAACCCGCCAATGGCTCACCAAAAATTCCTTTCTTCAAGCATGGGAAATGCTGTCACGATTGCAGGGACAAAAGGCAGATGTCGGCAACAAATCTTGACAAGAAAACACCCTTTTCTTCAAGAAATCTGGAATCCAAACTGTTCAATAGAGATGGCAGCACGCACATGTACACAAACACTGCGACAGAAAAATTTACCTCGCAAAAATGAGAAATATTATCCACAACAAAATCAACTCCCGCGCATAAAATTTTCTGGCATGCCCCCTGTATCACCCTTCTTCAGAACATCAGACCCGACATAACTGTTTCGCTTCTTTGCAAATCTGGCTGATTTATTGTGAAAACACTCCAAAACAGCTCAAACGCTTCTCTGGAAACTAGTATCCCGGCCAAATAGAGTGAGCACAATTGTCGCTCCTTGCGCATTCATGGTTGGGGATGTCTCTTTCAAGAAATCGAATATGCATGTCTCAGAAACAACTTTGCGCTTCACGACGCAAATCCAAAGGTGTGTGGAACAGTCCGGTTTTGCTCATCCAGGTTTTCCGAGAGCAAAACGGAGTCAACCAGAGTTATTTTTTGGTGACAGCGACCGTTCGCTTTCAAGGGTCGCGTCGGTGAGTCGCTGACAGTTGTCTCTTTCCCCCACCAGCGCGATGTGAGATTCTCATTGGCTGTTGAGGGTGAGATTTCCTCAATTACATCTCATCCTCCGTGACATCTCACTGTTTCTTCATCCTGCAAAAAAGAGCAACCAACAAAAAGTCAACACGAAGAAATTGTGTCTTTGAATGACGATTATGACATGCAGATTCCGAAACGCAACTGGAACCTGGTGCTTGTCAGACCTTGAGAGCTTTCTTCGGAGCGAAAGAGTTCAGGATGACTGTGAAAAGCCGCCAACACCATTCCAGCCAGAAATCGATCGGAACTCACTTTTTGAGAGGTGGTTGCGTGGGAGAGCGGTAGGAGGGCGGCGAGGTCATGTCGGAGAGGGGCACGGACCCGGGATCCTGGAGGCTCCCGCTGTCCTCGGCCGTGTCGCTGCTGAGGTCGGGCGTCGTCGGCGCCTCATCCCCGCCGCGCGCGCTGCCTCCGCCGCCGCCGCCCGGCCCAGAGTCCTGGGAGTCGTATCCGCCCATGTCTGCACCGGGAGCACTTCTGCAGCACACACGTGATCGCGAGTGAGTATCTGATGAACAAAGTGCAACACAGGACAGAAATAGAAACAGCACAGGGGAGTTCTCAGAAATTGACCGGTTTGTCGCATTTCAAGCAGATGGAACCAGCTGCAGCGACCGTCACTCTCCAGATGCTCAACTGATTTTGTGTGACATTACATGTGTTGTGTAATTGCACTCGGTCTTGCTGTGCGCAGAACAAAATCAGAAAACTGCGTCGACCACGTGTGTGTGTGTGTGTGTGTGTGTGTGTGTGTGTGTGTGTGTGTGTGTGTGTGTGTGTGTGTTTCCGGAACCAATGGTCAGCGGCGACCACGTTGCATTTCTTTGGTTTCGTTCCTTCAACAATTGCAGCGACATTTCAAGCAAACTGCTGGCAGTACATCCCACATGCGAACGATCTCATTTCACACTCAAACGGCTCACAAAAACATCAACTCTGGTCTGAAGAGTCAAAATGGACACACCGGAATGGAAACACAAAACAAACAGGATTGACGGCGCAGAATCTGAGGGAAAAGAAAACGTGTTTCGGGCGTTATTCTTCCTGAATGCGTTGGAGGCAGCCATGCAAGTTTGCGGTGAAAATTTCACTCGTGCTTGTGGCAGACAAAGCCACAAAGCCTTGAAAACCAACCACTCACCCAGTCTTGCCTTTAACTTTGTCCAGCAGCTTTCTCTTGGTCACAGGCCCAATGCTACCTTGCTTTCGCGATGGCAAGTTTGCCTGTTCCCTTCAGAGGTGAATTTTTGAATGAAATAATGCGATCGTAGATTCTGCTTTGTGTCGCAAAAGCTTCTTCACTCTCCGCCTTTGGTTTGTTTCCGCCAACACTGCACCCAATTGACCCAAGTTCGCTCAGACTTGAACGATCGTGCCCCTTCACCTGCTATTTGATTCTCGTGACATCTGCACAAAACTGACGTTGTGAGTTGACCAAGTACACAGCGCGAAACTTACTTGTTCAAGTTGGAGTTGTGGGCGTCGTGTCTGCTCTGCTGTTGGTGCTGCTGTTCTGCGGCGTGCTGGTCGTCGGAAGTGCTTGCTTCCTGCACCATGCTCATGTCCAGTCCCAGGCCTCCTGCATAAAAACAGTCACAATGACCAGGAAGTGACTTGCCTACCACGCCCACACTGCTGCACTGTGTCGTGTCAGACGATTTGCATTTCGCCTTTGAAGAGGCCACATCACGAAGTACCTGCTGCCGTGACAGTTACACTGAATGGACCAAGGTTGCAGCTCTCTTTCCCAGGTGTCCAACAGTCAGGACGGAAACACAGGAAATATCAACTGACCAGCACTCGCGTTTTAGGTTTCAACACAGGACAGGAAAAAGTTGCAACTGAGGAAACATTCGCCACGTCTTGGACCAGAGCGTGCGCACTCAAGCTCTGTGCATCAGAAAATCAAAGATGCCAAACCACAGCAGACACGCCTCTGGTACCACCCAGCGAGTTAGCGCGTCCGTTGACCACGGTCTCGCCCCAAACCGTGCGGTCACAACTCTCGCCGATAGCAGCTCTGTGCCCACAGCTTCCCGCAGCGCGCTGGCGGACCACGCACCTTCCATACGCAGCACGTGGTCTCCACCGAGCAGCTCGTCCATGTCGTCCAGCATCGGGAAGTGGATCTCGGACAGGGACTCCTCCTTCAGTCTGCAAATAGATCTACCAGTCATTTTCTTGATTGGACAATATCTGAAATGATTTCTGCAGCCCACGCTTTCCACAAATCTCGTGTACCCGTGACATTGTTCCAACTCTCCCACTTGAAAGTAACTTCTTCTCACCATCCGTCATTTCACTTCACCTCGGCTTGCACTTCCGCCTCAGCCTTGCGACACTGGTGTCGGACGCGCAGATTGGTGAACAAACCTGTGCTTTCGACTCAGAACCGACCAAACCTTCACCCAGCGGGCCAAACCCCCATGTAGACACCCAGTCTTCTGTACGCACTTGTGTTTCTCCTCTGCAGCGGCGGCGGCGCGCAGCTCTGGATTCTTGCAGCGTTCGTACTCGTCGAGGAGGTCGCGACACGTCTGCAGAGCGTGATCGTGCGCGCCGAGCACACGCGTCTGGTAGAAGTGGTGCAGAGCGGCGACGCCCCCGTCCAGCCCCATCTCACGCAGCGCCTGGTCCATGACGTCCTGCAAACAGACAACACGCCCGCTGTCACCAGGTCCGTGGTCGCCAGGTCACACAAGCGCCCAAAGCATTTTTTTCAGCATTTCTTCCAGTCACATTCTTGTTTTGACCAGGTTGGGTGTCTGCTGGCTCACAGGTTTTCGTGTGTTTCAACATTTTGTCTGGAAGGAACCAATGCAAGATCCACACCACCCAGCCGCCCCACACCCACCCCACAAAGAGTTCACGTGAAGCTTGAGTTCGAGCCTCGATCGTGTGAAAGTACACCGGGTTTCAAGTCGAGTGGCATTTGTTATGATATCCTGCAGACGTATTTCGTCGCTTCAGATGCACAAAGAGACAGGCGATTTGGGATCTCACACAGACTCGCTGAGACTCGGACTCCAGAACACTGGGTGCTAAAACAAGCAAATCTGACGCCTTTGGAAGGGAGCACTGGCACGAGTTCTCTGAACTCGACTTGTTGCACGAGCTGCAGTTCACAGAACACAGTGCGCGTGGGCGCGCTCCGACGAGCAGCTTCAATGGACGCGCCGGCGCAGCTTCGGGTCTGATCAATACCAAGCAATGCAGCAGCTGGCTGCACGCTCGGACCACAACAAGTCGTACATCATCCTGCAGGCAGCCCAAAGGTAAGTCGTCAAAAGTGTGATTCTAAACGTGACCATGGTACAAGGAACGGAGCCAAAAGCGCGCGCCTTGACACCCAGATGTGCTGGACGTTGCAATTGTGCGCAAGTTCATCTGCAGGACACAGATGTATGCGCAAGTCCCTGGCGCCGGAACCTGCAACGACTGTGCATGACCAGCTCATGAAATGCCCAATGGAGCTGTGTGGCGAACTTCGAAAGCTTGTGCGACGTCAGAAAGACCAATCGAGTCTGCAAAGCTGCCCAAATATCTGAAAAGGTACATTGCAGTCGGGGTCTTCATTCAGAGAATGGAGCATATTTTCTTTTGAAGTAGCTAACGCTGCATCATTTTTGGGACCCTGGATCTTTGCAAGCGGTACGCAAATAGATACAAGGGGCAAGAAGCTGACACAAAGGCTTTTTGTTCACGCAGAAAACGCTGCACGCTGCCCCACTCGTGAAACAAATCAACGCCCTTCTGCGTGTGCTTCGTCAGCAAAAGGGAATTCTGACGGAACAATGAATCTCACCGCGACACACATGTCCAGAATGCCCCGGAAGCTTGTGCACCTTACATGTTCCGGCGATCACAAAAGGGCGTTTCCCGACTGAATACAAAGCCCAAAGACGAATTCGAAGCACAAACCAGAAGCGAGTGAGCTCTCTAGGAATTCCTTCAGATTCCCAAACACTTTTAGTGTCCTGAAAGCCCAACGACGGAAGCACAAATCAGACGCGAGAAAGTGGCAGGCGCGGGGTTGTCAGTTTCGAAAGCAACAGGCTGACACAGAGTGACCACAACTGGTTTTGGTGTCCCTCAAAGCTTCCAACCCGAACGTGACGATGCACTTCTTGTGACCAGAACCTTCTCTTGAGGAATCCCTTCAGATTTTACTCCCAAACCCTTTCAGAGTCCAAACTGGAAACATTTTGCAGGTCACTTCCTCCCCCAAAACCCCCACTCCACCCCACCCCACCGCTGAGTATTTCTGATCGAGAAATGTGGCAGACGATGGTCTGAGACCAAGTGCATGGCAACGATTTTTCCCGGTACTCCGCTTTAGGATTCAACCATTTACCCTCCCCCCCCCCCAAAAAAAAAGAGGCAAGACAAGACTCTGCTTTCCCCTACCGGCAATCTGGTGTTGAACGGCCAGCGTTCGTGAACATTTCGGGGGCAAAACTGTCCACGAAACACACAGTCATTTTCGAACAGACTTATTTTTGATTCTTTCTGCTGACTGGCCTGCATGCTTCCCCCTACCCAACAAATCCAGACGAGCAGGCCGCTGATCTGGTAAAACCAAGCCCTTGATGATCCATTGTGACAAAAGTGATCCTGCAAGGATTTAAAACACAATTCAGCCAGGGACTTCCTTCTGTCGGCTCCAGTCAATTCCCCGAAGGCTTGCAGGTTCTTTGCAGAGATTATAATCTCACTGCAAGGCTTGTCTGTGACTGGCCAAAGACGTGCTTGTCAAAACTGCCACAGTCAATGTTGGACTTTCGTCCGGTCAATTTCTTTCTTCGCCACGAATTTGCTGGGTCTGTGTCCAACAGTCGTTGGGTGTTGTCACAAGCCAGTTTCAGAGCATCCTTCAGTGGAAGTACGACTCGTACACTGCACTGTGGCAGGCTGTGTTGTTTCCACCAGTGGATTGTTTGGCAATCTGCTGATCCTCTGCGTCCAGTGAACTCTGTCCACTCTGGAGACCTGGACCACTTTGCACTTCCTTCATGAAGGCATCGATTGTGTCCACACATTCACCACAAAGGGACCGATCGGATTTTTGAGGTCCCTCGTTGTTTGTTTCTTGTCTTTCTTTTTCAAAACTTGGAGCTTGCAACCACTGAAGCCAATCGGCCCGTCCAAAGTCTGTCCAAGCTGGAACACAAAATATCCTGAAATCCCAGACCCGCTTCACTTCTTGGGCGCAGAGACTGCAAACGCAAGTCTGACATGTCTCATGTGTGTTCTCTTGCAGTGCAAGGACATGGCCGGGAAGCCACGAGCGAGGGACAAAGAAGAACGAAACTCGTTGCACAGCGCCTGCAAAGACGGTCGACTCGACCTCGTGCGGAGCCTGATCCAGAGCGGCGCAGGTCAGCAACGCCTCACGCGCGGGACGCACAAATTTCGAAATCTTTTGGGACGGAGGGCAGAATGAGAGTGTTCAACTCGATTTTGAAAAGTGGCCACGATAATTATTGCAGAGTGTGTCTGTGACTTGCAGAGGTTCTTCATCTCATCCTTTTCAAACCATAAAAGTTCAAGTTTCATTTCCAGAGGGGGGCATTCTCTTCAACTCACAGTGCGTGCAACACACGCGACGTCCCTTTTGTGAGACGGCTTGCGCAAAAGTTCCTGACAGAAAGAACTGTTTAAGTTTTGGACGTTGTCACTGAAGGTGATCACCGTGGCACAAGTACAGAGAACTTGACCACTTCAGTCAAAAGAGACGCAATGTGTCTGATTTTCTGTGCCTCCTTCCGTTTTTGCGCCATTGCAACGCTTCGTCCGCAGGAATCAACGTACGAGACGAGTTCGGCCGCACGCCGCTGCACTGGTCGTGTGAAAAGGGCCACACTGAGCTGGCGACGGCGCTGGTGGAGGCGGGTGCCGACGTGCGGCTGCAGGACGCGTGCGGACGCGCGCCGCTCGAGTGGGCGACCCGCGCCGGGGACCTGCCGCTGGTCCAGTTCCTCGTCAAGAACGGCGCCACCGTCAAGACCGTCAACTCGGACGGAAAGACGGTGCTGCATCTCGCCAGCCACAAGGGGTACACCGAGGTGAGGCTCAACTGCGACCCAGCGACCACTGTCTGCAGTGGGATGTTCTGTTCAGAAAGTTGTGATCTCATTTTCTTTTCACAGATATGCCTGATTAAATCTCATTTTCTTTTCACAGATATGCCTGATTAAAAAGAATAGATCCTCGGAAAAAGAGAAGAGATTCTGGAGAAAGAGACCACTGCAAACAGCCATCCTTGAACGCATCTTTGACAAATTGTTTCAGCAATTCGACATTCTGAACCCGGACGTCATTTTTGCAGATTGCCGAGTTTTTCATCGAAAAAAGTGTGGATATCCACGCGAAAGACATGTACGACAGAACGGCTCTGCACCCGAGCTGCAACAGAGGCCACCTGCAGATCGCGCAGATGCTCATCGAACACGGCGCCCAGGTACAGGAAACGAGTTCCGGGACTCAAACACTTGAAATCACATTTCTTTTGCAGATACTTGCAAAATTTACGATTAAAATCTCAAAATGCTGCTCCTTTCATGCTAAAATTTTCAAGATCAGCCTCGATTTAGCGATACACTTGCGGTCATGAAAGCATCCGATAGGTTTTCAACTGAAGAGAGTCAGTCTCCTCTTTCACACAAGCAGTGTGCACGTTTGATCTTGGGACAGGCATTTCAACAAAGGCCTGTTGGTTTGGAAATCTCTTGTGTTGATTCAAAACAGTATTTCCGACACCTGTCTTTGTGCGGCAGGTGAACCAGGTGATCCTCGGGGGCAACACGCCTCTGCTGAACGCTGCGTGGCGCGGCTTCGTGCCCATCGTGCAGCTGCTGCTGCAGCACGGCGCCGACATCAACGCCACCGACAACACGCAGGAGAACGCCCTGCACAAGGCTGCCAGCACAGGCAGCAGCCAGGTGAAGTCACACCCCAACAACATTGCACGACGTCGTTGGACTTCGAACAGAAACTTTGCCCATGTCGGAAAACCTGAAACAAAATCTTTTTGTCTTTGCTGCTGAATGCAGTTTGTTTGTGAATGCGTCCTCCGAATGAAAGCTATTTTCATGAGATTGACACTTTGGTCTCTCTCTGCAGGTGGTGAAGTTGATACTGGAGCAGTTCTCACAGCCACAGTCCAAATCGATGTTGCGCTCTTGCACGTCGCCACAGGACCAAGATCGTGTGGCGCACATTCACTCCGTCAATCAGAGCCGCAAGACGGCGCTGCACCTCGCGTGCAAGGGCGCACACCCCGAGGTCGTGCGCCTGCTCATCGCTGCAGGCGCAGATATCGCAGCCCTCGACGCGCAGGGCAAGACGCCGCTTCACTGGGCGTGTGTCGGGCCGTCGGCGCAGGCTCTGTCCAGTCTGCAAGTGGCAAGTTTCCTGACGCGCAGTGGAGCCGACGTGAACGTGACCGACGTGGACGGCGCGTCCCCACTGCACCTCGCCTGTTCCAACGGCCACCTCGACCTCATGTCGTTCCTCATCAAATCAGGCGCCTTCTTATCGCTGGAGCGCGCCTGCGACCGCTCGCTCATGGTTGAGCTGCTCAAACGTGAGCCGCACGTGAACAAGTCCATGTTGTACAACGTGGTGCAGGAGAACGCGCTCGTGCCACACCCGCGCCCGGGCTGCAGCTACCGCGTCGAGCGCTGCTCGGACCTGCTCGAGGGCAACAGCCTCGACGTGCTCGACCCGGCGCGGCTCTGCATGCTGCACACGCTCGGCTACCACATCCCCTCCGTCTACTCGCACTGCCTCGAGGCGCACCGCCGCAAGAGCAGCCGCGACGACCGCTGGAGCGCCGTCCTGGACCACATCGGTGCCGCCGACTGCGCCATCCAGAGCCTCACCGAGATCTGCCGCTTCTCCATACGAAGCCACCTCGGCATCGGAATTCGCCACAAGATCGACGGACTCGTGCTGCCGGCGCCCGAGTCGTACACGCGCTACGTGCTGCCCTCCCACCCGACCACCATCGCGCTGCCCAACAAACTCAAGGATTTCCTCATGTTCTCCGAGCTCGACGAGGACGCGCCCGAGGAGCCGGGCTGCACCGGCATCGACTGCCCGCTCCGCTGACAGCGGTAACGGTGGAAGGATGCATGGGCTGTACAAGGCTCCCCGGTGACACAGAGCTCAAACTGTCAGAAACGCTCCACATGCCCAAGACAACTTTTTTCACTCCTTTAGTGAAAAAGACCATTGTCAGCGTTCAACTCGATGAAACTGCAGAAAAAACGACCAGCGGCAGCAACATTCACACCAACGAAGTGAACGAAGACGTATAAACGAATGACAGAGGAGTTCGTAAAAACAACAGAAACACTGGACCGACAATGATGCCACAGCAGTGACTTGGCATCGGCATCAGGCCAAAAACTATCCCAGTCACCCTGTCAAGTCCACGTATTTCCCGAAAGTCTGGTTGAATTTCTTTCCTCATTGAAATATATTTTTCACAATAAAATTTTCTGTTGTCCGAAAAAAGAAAATTGTACCATCATGCTGAAACGCTAAAGCTTCACTAGAAGCTTTCACACCGACGCGCCTGCTCATCGAATCCGGATGGGAGGGAGGCCACGCGCATTTCTGCTCAATGGGGATGAGACCTGCATGCGCAATGAACTTGGCGGTTGTTCCACGAACACAATAGTCACTGTACCAAGTACAGAATTCTGCGGACCATCGAGAACATTTTTCTTGGATATAAATCACTGAAATGAAATCGCAGATTTGGCTCCGGAGTCGAAAGCAGCTGAAGCACACACGGGTGTCCTCGGAACATTTCAGGCCAAAGACCCTGTCGATCGCCTGAGATTGTTCGCGAAATACCCCAAGAGCACTAAGAGCACAAAAACAGGCCAGGTAAAACGAGCCACCCCTTTCACTCGCGACATCTCACATTCGTCCAGGTCGAGGTGAAAGAAAGCTGTCAAATGTAACGCAACTCTTAGTTGGTCACGTTCTTCCAAAGTTGTACCGACAAGCTGGCAACGACCAGTTGAACTCACAGGTCGCCTCGCAATGAGGCACACATGAATGGCAGAGACTTTTCATCATTGGCATTTTCAATGACTATTGTAGGTCCGCTGAGTTCGATTTACACTTTTTTTCAAAAACTCATGGCAAGGGTTTGCAAAATTGTTCACTTATAAGGCCAGGCATGCTGCTCACGCCAATTCGCAAGCTTGTTTATTTGCCCCCTTTATCTCCACAAACTGGTGGAAAGTGAAAATAAAAAGTTGAAAAACTCTGAACGTCCTTGGCACTGATCCTGCAACCAGTCTCATTTGTACTCAATGACCACAAGTCAGTGCAAAGTTTGTTGTATGAAACAAACAGGAAGTGCGAAACGCGAGCCGGCCGTGGTCCGCGGAATGACGTCCGCGGCCGCGCGGTGTCGGGTGTGCGTCGTGTCGGAGCCGCCGCGCCGCCGCCGCCGCCGTCCCTTCCGCTCCGCTCCTTTTATGGAACGTCGCTTCCGAGCGACGTGGCGCAGCCACGGTCCGCGCAGTCGCACCAGCCAATCGCCAGCTGGCGCCCAGGAAAAAGTTGGGCAACATTGTCCATCTTGAATTTGTAAAACAAAGGAGAGAATTTGGCCATCTCACCAAAGGCGAAGCGATCATTGCAAAGGTGGGTCTGTGGGCTTTTCTGCCAAATTTTTTAAAGTTTCGTTTCGGAATCCCGAATTCAACTGTTCACATTAGCAAATGAAAATTAGCATCCAGTGCTCATTTGGTTGCTTCCGACATTTTCTCATAATGCACACATCCAGTAAATTTCGAGGTTCCCGTCTTGGTGCCAAATGTGGACAATCTCGCAATAGTCGGTTCCGAATCACAAATTTTACTTGGAGTGTCAGCGAAACCACAACTGGCTGTCAACATTCCACTTCTAGTACCTCTGGTCAACAAGGTCTTGACCAAAGCAGTTGTTCTCGCAGGTCACAACGTATGGTCTTGTTCTCTTTTTGTTGCGTTGTTTCTCTTTCCCTCAAGTTTGGAAAGTATTTTTACCTTTCACCCTGATTCCACAAAGCCTTCATGTGAAAGAGGTCAAAGTGAAAGCATATGCGCAAGTGCGATCAGTTCCAGTCATTCGAAAGAATGCAAAAGCAGTGTGCAATACCCCACACTGAATTTGAATGTTTTTGACATCAACAAGAAACCGTGAGGAACCGGAACCAGTCAACATGCAGGGGCGCCCAACAGGGTTTGACACGACGCTGGTCGCCCCACAGCGCGCCATGATCAGCGTGCACTCACCCAACGTGCTGGTCGGACCGACCAAGAGCCCGTCGGTGCAGGGCGTCTTCCTCTTCCCTGACCAGCCCGAGGAGAAGTTCCCGCTGCACACCGCCTGCCGGGACGGGAAACTGGCGCGAGTCTCGCACCTGCTCGCACACGGTGAGCGTCTCATCCCCAGTCGAACACAATCGGAATCCCGCTCGCTTGGGAGACAAATGAACACATATCCCTTCAGCAAAAGCACATTTTAGACACCGAACACTGCAACTCAAAAGACAAGCTAACTCGCCCGTCATCTCGTATGTGACCTGCACGCTCCCAAGCGTTCACAAACATTGCCACTTTCACTAAAGAGATGAACGCGACACTTGTTCTCTGCAGGTGCAGTGGTCAACAGTCTGGACGACACGAACACGACTCCGCTGCACGTGGCGTGTTCGCATGAACCAGGCCGCCACGCGGCGCCACTGCTCCAACTGCTACTGCACCACAGCGCCAGCGTCAACGCCACGGACGAGTTCCTCGAGACGCCTCTGCACAAGGCGAGCTACGCGGGCTGCGTCGCGTGCGCCAAGCTGCTGGTGCAGGGCGGGGCGAGTCTCACGCAGGTCAGCAGCATCCACGAGACGGCGCTCCACTCGGCGTGCAGAGGCCGCAACCACAAAGTTGCCAAGTACCTGCTCAAGAAAGGCGTGCCGGTCGACGAGCGAAGCGTATTTTGGAGGACAGCACTGAGCCACGCCTGTGAAGAAGGTGACCTCAGCACCGCCAAGCTTCTTGTGCGCAGAGGCGCACGCATCAACACACTCGACGCCGACAAACAAAGTCCGCTGCTGTTGGCGTGCACCAATCAGCACGTCAGCGTGGTCGAGATGCTGCTGCGGCGTGGGGCGGCGTTGCCGCACACCATCCTGCATCGCTACTGCGCAGACCGCGCCGTCAGCGCTCTGCTCTTCAGGTTCGGCGCCAACATCAACGGCGTCGACCACGACGGTCACAACATCCTCCACAACGCCAGCCGCGAGGGCAACGCTGAGCTGGTGCGCACGCTGCTCGACCACATCAGCTGGGCGAGCCTCCCGTTCGGACGGCGTCTCCGCGGCGTCATCAGTGGCCACACGCGCCGCAACGCCGGGCTGTTCGAGGAGCCCGACATCAGCGTCAACATGACGGATCGCCAGAAGTGCACACCGCTGCATCTGGCCTGCGAGCGAGGTCATCTGGAGGTGGCGCGGCTGCTCGTCCGCGCCAACGCCAACGTGCGCGCCACCGATCGCTTTTGGCGGAGCCCGCTGCACCTCGCGTGCGAGGCGGGACACACGGGGACGGCGCTGCTCTTGCTCGAGCGCGGCGCCAATGCTCTGCGCATCGACAAGAACGGAAAATCGCCGCTGCACCTCGCCTGTTCTCTGAGCCCGGCGCTGCACAGCAAAACGCTCGATCTGCAGCTTGTCGCCGCCCTCATCGCGGCCGGTGGGTACCTCTACCTGAACCGTGCCTGTGACCGCACCCTGCTGAAGGACGTGCTGAAGACCAAGTGGCCCGTGAACAGAAAGATCCTGCACACGCTGCTAAACGAGAAGGCGGTGTGGCCTTTGCCGAAGCCCGGCCAGTTCGTCAAGGTGCCGCTGTGCAAGGAGGACCTGGACTTGCATAACATCCTCAATGTCGTGAACGTGGATCCCATCAAGCTCCTCATGCTCTACAAGTTCGGCTACGACGTACCAGGCGTGTACTCACAGGTCATGTACGTGCACATCAACCACCCACACCGGTTCGCACACGACCCCAAATGGGACGTCCTAATGAAGGAGGTGGGCGGCATCACCGAACGTGCCTGGCCCCTGCGCGAGCTGTGCCGCTTCGTCATCCGACACCACCTGGGCAGGAACGTGGCCAAAAAGCTGGAGCATCTCACGCTGCCCAATCCTCACACGACCCTCTCTGCGGACGGGACACCGCGCTCTGCAGCCGTCATCACGCGAACGGGTGCTGCCGCTCCGACACTAGTCCGCTCCATAACGTGGGCCGGGATTCCCAGCCCAGGGTCACTCATACCTGTGGGCGAGCAGCCTGGTGGATCCAGCTCCGCCCTGCCGAGCCCTGGCTCTGCCACAACATCAGCAACCCCAACCCCAGATCCTTTCAGCCCAGCCTCCCCTTCGCCAAACACGCTGTCGCCCACTGACATCACGGCTCTTGCAACACCCACCAACAACACCAAAACACGTTTCCAATTCACCACCAAACCAGCTGCCAACCCAACCAAACAAAGACTCACTGCAAACTCTGTAAGTGACGGTGACGCTTACGTCCTCACCAAGAAGTCCGGCGCGAGTACGCCTTGGATCATGAGACGCACCATCGCTGCCCGATCTCCCGCATCGCCCTGCCGAACCAGCATTGGATTCCGAAGCGGGCTGAGGCTGCCACGGCGACGAACCACGGAGAAAAGCAAACCCACTGCGCCTGCTGCCCCGAACCACCGCGCGTTGCCCAAGTCCCTGCAGGCGTACCTCCTCTTCTCAGAGCTGCTCACTGAGGAAGACCTGCAGGCAGACCGCGTTTTCCTGAGAAACAAGTCCATCAGACTGCACATCAATCGCTAAGGGACCGACCTTCCCTCCATGACAAGAGAAAAAGACACTCAAGTTTGGAGACAAGCTCACCACCCTTCGTGTTCTTCGCAAGCGAGATAATTTGGGCGTTTTACGGGTGAGTGGTTGGGGACAGACCACCACATTCATTTCCCTTGACATTGGTCCACTTGGTGTTGTTAGGTGATTTGAGGTGGGTTGCACAATTTGGGCTGATGAGCCAAATCGGTGCGAGCCAAATCGAAGCACCTATAGGCAGTGTCTTCCAAAAGTATGTCAGCAGCACTTTTATGGTCAAGATGAGGATTGATTTGG
>JAAUXT010000394.1_pt1 | contig 14241 bp, 16 predicted proteins | sample 7278171 | NCBI WGS metagenome assembly JAAUXT01 (sample SAMN14350112, study PRJNA611818) | marine sediment metagenome | isolation source: surface marine sediment (1.8m) | place: French Polynesia: Moorea | collected 2018-08 | reverse complement strand
GTCGCGCCCGTGTTGCGGCGACCAAAGATCGTGTTGCCGCCCGTGAAGCTGCTGCTCAGGTCAGCGTCGTCAAGGTAGTACCAGAAGCCAAAGCTGAAATCGCCGCTAAAGTTCGGGAACGACGGGTCGGAACTGCCGAAGCCGCCGACCGTGCCGTTCTGTATGACCATCGAGCCGGGACCAAACTTTGCGAAGCTGCTGATCACAGCCGACGCGTTTCGCTGGTTCCACGTATTGCCGTCGTCATCGACGAACGTGGTGTCGCCCGCCATGCCGTCCCAGTCAACGTACAACTCGGTCGAAGCCGCGATGGGCGATGCGCCGAACGCGACTTCTTCGAAGATCAGATGCTCGACCTCAACGCCCATCAGGTCTTCCCAGTTGATCCCGATAGCGTTGGTGAAGCCGAGGCGCGCGCCGTTCCACGTAAAGTCAGCCGAGCCGCCGAACGCGCCCGCGTTGTTGAACTGGACGTTGGTGTCAGCACCGCCCGGCGTCCCGCCCGTGATGTCAGTCAGGTACGCCAGCGTGTTGTCTGTGCCGCCGTCGTCGGTCCACTTGATGCGGCTGTCAGCGGAGTCGGCCCACAGTTGGCCGCGACCGGCAACGTCGCCAAACGGGCTGACGCCTTCGGTAATACGCAACACGCCAGACTGGACGCCATTGCCGAGCATGTCGAGGATGCCCGCGCTGTTGAACTCAAAGTAGCCGTTGCCACCCGGTTCCATTTCGATGACGCCGGACGACGACTCAAGTCGCAGGCCAGTGTCACCGCGCAACAGCGTGTCGCCGTTCGGGTTGGCGTTAAGGAACGTGATCTCGTTCAGGCCCGCGTCGGTGGCCTTGATGGTGATGCTGCTCGACGCGGTGAGATTCTTGATCTCAAACTCAAGCGACGAGCCGTCGAAGCCGACATGCGCGCGCTCGTCAGCCAGATTGCTGATCGTGCCGACAAAGATCAGCTTGCCTTCGTTGACGGGAATGCCGATGTACATGTCCCGCACAGCGCCGAAGGCTGTCTCGTTTACCGGCTCCCAGACCGAGCCGGTGTTGTCCCAGCGGGCAGCCTGCCCTTCGATAGTGCCGGGATCAATGTTCGCGCCTGAACCGCCCAGATTGGCTTCGACGTAGAGTCGCCACTTCCTAGTCTCGCGCAGGATATCGGTGTCAGCCACGACTACCTCCCGCTACTGCGTTCCGCACGAGTCTCCGTGATGCCGTAGATCGAAAACGTTACGTCGTCGGCATCGGCAGTCTGGACATAGATTTGCCCGCCCGCCTTCAAATGGATACCCGAGCCGGGATGCTGCGCGATATACACGGGCGGTTCCTGTAGCAGTTGCAGGCGTGTCTCTGACCAGATGATGGTGGACTGGTCGGCGGTCGAGCCGCCGTCGTCATCTTGGTAGATCGCGATATCAGTTTCGGTCGGGCCGCTGACAGGATCGACGACGGCAAGGATTAGCGTAATCTCAGTGCGCAGCGCACTCCCGGTAAACGCGAGTACCGGTGTGGTGACGCTCGGGCGGACCTGCGCCAGCAGTTCGCCCATTGCATGAGTAAGTCCTAACATCAGTCTCCGAGAAGCCCCTGTAGCTGCTGCTGCGCGTAATCCATGACCATGTCAGACGAGACCGTTCCCGGCGCTTGCGACGCGGCAGCGACACCCGCTGCTGTGCCGAGCGGTGCGCCCGGCATCGGCGGACGTTGCAGCAGTCGCTGGAGTTGGTTCGGATCGCGCGACAGCAGCATGTCGGCCAGCGCGTTGCGTTTCAGTTCGTCACGCCGCGACAAGGTCTCACCGAGGCGACGACCAAGCGAACGACCGATCAGCGGGATGCCCGCGACACCGCGCAGCAGGCGCGAGTTGTTCTGCGCGCCGATGCCGAGCAACGTGCCGACTTCGCCGCCGAGCGTTGCCGCTTCGGCCGTGCCCGCTTGACCCATGATGTTTTCGAACGTGTCGGAGCCGCCGGTCACTTTGCGGAACGTGGTCAGGTAGTTCTGTTCCAGCAGTGCCTGATCCAAGAAATCTTGGAAGACGCGCTCGTCGCCTGCCAGCATTCGCATGACGCGTCGGCCGTGTTCGGTGCTACGCAGCGTACGCAGGATGTCGGTCGTGTCGCCCTTGCGAGACAACTCGTGTTCGATCTTGCGCAGTGCGCCGACAAGGAAGTTGTCGATCTCGCTCGTAGACATTTCGTCCATGAGCAACGCAAGGTCGTCGATCTTTGTGGTCATCACCAGTTCGCCCAGTTCGTAGGCTTCCCGGTTCTCCATCGTGCCCGCCCACAGTTGCCGCGCCTTTGACCATTCCTCGGGCATGGCGTCAGCAAACGCGTCGAGTAGCTGACGGTGTTCTTTCAGGTCGAGGCGGATATCGTCACTGACCCGCGCGTTGACCGATGTCGGAATCTCCGCCAGCTTGATGTTGCCTTTGAGCGAACGCAGCACCTGTTCGTCGAACCGCGCCAGCATAGCCGGATCGTTTGGATCGACCTCGCCAACGTCGATACGTTTTTGCAGGTTGCGGCGGGCAGCGTTGTACGCAGCCCGAGCGTCGTCGTTGACAATCACGCCGTCTTGGTTGCGACGCAGGAAATTTTGCAGTGCGCGCGGACGCTGATAGTCCGCTCGGTACGCCAGTTCCCATAGCCCCTGCTCGTCGGCCATTTGCTTGCCGCGTTCCATGATCTGCCGCTCGTGCCGGGCAAAGTTCTCGGGGATGTACGCGTCTTCGTCACGGAACGCGCGCCGGATGAAGTCACGCGTACCGGGCGCGATTCGCTGCGGCGTCTGCTGCTGGCGGCGTGTGACGTTCTGCACGATACGCTCACCGCCTTCGCCGACCTGCCGAGCCGTCAGCTTGGCAAGCTGTCGTACGTGCGGTCCCAAGTCCATCAGCATCGCGTCAGGGTCGTCGCCATAGCGCCGCACCAGTTCTTCCGGCGTCAGGCGATCACGAATCAAGGCTTCGTCCAATTCGCGCTGTGCGCGGATCGTGGCGGCGTCTATGGCCCCCTGCGTCGGGTCTTGCCCCTGCCGGGTGAAGCGGCCCAGTGTGCTTTGATACAGGCGCTGCGCGCCGGAAAATGCCGCTGGCGTCAGGCCGCCGATGCCTGCGCCCATGCCCGCACCGATGCCGACATCCAGAAGCATGTCAGGAACGTTGTCAGCTTCGCTGTAGCCGAGGCCGCCGACTGCGCCGTAGCCCAGACCCGCAAGTGCGCCTGATCGCATGTTCTGGCCCAGCGTACGCTGCGCCAGTTGATCCAGTCCTTCACGCAGGCCCATTTGCGCCGCGCCACGCCCGAGCAGACCAACGCCCGCCTGTGCCAGTCCGGGCACGAACTCGGCCGCCAGCATCTTTTTGCCGTGATGCTCACGCCCGGCCGCGATCTGGTCGCGCTCGTCGTCCCGGTACATGCGGTAACGCTCACCAAGCGTCGAGTCGCCCATGTGCGTTTCCCAGTCCATTCCGCCCGGAATGATCTCGGAAATAGCGCCCGCAATCGGATCGAGAATACCCGCCCGAGCGGCCGCACTGGCTTCGTCGGCGAAGCCGAACGTCGCGCCTTGCTGCAAGCCGTGGCGGATCGCGTTGAGTGCGCCGCGATCTTCCGGCTTGTCCATCATCGCGATAATGGCTTGCTGCAACTCTACGTCGCCCGACTGTAGTGCTTGGCGTAGTGCTTCTGTTAGCTGGTCGTCTGCCATTTATCTGCCTGCCTGTCGGTTGGCTTCCTCGATCAACTGCTCTCGCGTCATGCCTTCGTAACGGCTGCCCGGCGGGATTCGCCCGTCGGCGCGTGAGTCGGCGTCGGTGTCGTTCGGCTGGTTCTGGATGTCGAACAGCGGGTTTTGCAGGTACGTGCCAAGCTGCTGATACTCGCGTTCTTGACCTTCCAGTTCGATGATCAGGCGTTCCAGTGACTGGCCCGTGAATTCCTCGGTGCGTCCGGCTCCGAACAGCGCACGTTTCATGCCTTCAACGTCCGCGTCGGTCGGTCGGGTTTCACCGTTCGCTTTCAGGCGGGCACGAGCCGCGAACTCAGCCAGCGCGTCGAGTGCCTGCATGTCCGCATCGTTCCAGACAAGATGCAGCAACTGTCTGTACTGGCCCGGATTCAGTTCGCCTTCGCCCAGCAGTCCGCGAAGTCGCTGCGCTTCCTGCAAGTTCAACTGGCGGCCGCCACGGGACTGCGACAGCGTTGCGTAACGCGTCGCGTTGGCCGCGCCCATGCCGCTTGCTTCTGCCTCCCGGCGCGTGGCTTCGAACTGCTGTTCCGCTGTCGCGTAAACGTCGCCGCCTTCGCCAACGCCGCGCGGATCGCGCAGTCCCGGCGAGTACACCGATTGCAGGCTGCCCGCGATGTTTTGCAGGGACACGCCGCGCTTCATTTCCAGATACGCTTTTTTGTCTTCGTCGGACAGGCTGTTGTAGTACTCCCACTCGCGAATGTTCGACGGCGTCCGCTCAGACACGCGACGGTTGTATCGCAGTTGGTCGCCCGTCTGCATACGCCGAGCGTAGTCCATGCCGATCTCTGTCGGATCGTCCGCACCGGCCGCCATTGTGGCGTACAGCGCGCCCAGTTGCTCCGGCGACATGCTCGACTGGAACGTGCTTGTCTGGAAACTCTGTGAGTCGCTGGATGACGGTTGACTGCCACCGCGCTGCACGGCCGCGCGCAATCGGTCGCGCTCCTGTTCCAGTGCGGCGATTTCTTCGGACGCGTTGACCTGCTCGGTCAACAGGCCGCCGTAGTTGGTTGCCGCCTGCCCGGCCTGCGGGCTGCCGGTTAGTTGCTCAAGCTGCTGCATGGCAGCGGTCTGCTGCTGTTGCAATCCTTCGACGCCCGGATAGCCCTGCTGCTGCGAACGGTTGATACCCAGTTGCAGTTGCGACAGCAGGTTTTCCAGCCGCGCGATCTCGTCTGCGTCGCTGGTCAGCAAGCCTTGATTGTTTAGCTGTGCGCCGATAGCCGGTGTCATCGGAAACATGGTTTATTGCTCCATTAAAATGCCGAGCAGGTCCGTCATCTGTCGTGGCGGCGGGTTGGGCAACGGCGTACTGATTGCGCCCGTCGCCGGGTCCACCTGTGCCATGCCCTGCTGCTGGCGAATCAGGTCGGCGATTTCCTCGCGCAGTTCCTGAATGCGTTTGCGGTCTTCGTCTGCCTGCGTGATTTCACGCGCCGACATCAGGCCGCCCATCGCGCCCATGAACGGATCGCCGCCAAACGGTTTGCGGTTCTCCGACAGGATACCCATACCCGCCTGAAACATCGGGTTGGTCATCAGGCCGCCCATGCCGCCTGCGCCCATCCCAGCGCCGCCCAGTGCGCCTAACTTGCCAAGCAGACCGCCCAGCCCTCCCAAGCCGCCTGCGGCCGCTCCTGCGCCGCCTGCGCCGCCCAGCGCGCCCAGTGCTGGTAGTGCCATTTGAAACATTACATACCTCCGAGTAGTCCGCCGCCGAGCATCATCGCACCGATGATCGGATTAGATAGTCCCATCGCGTAGCCGAGGCCACCGCTCAACAGGCCGCCGCCCAGTGCGCCCATGCCGCGACTGCCGGTCGGAACGTCCTGCGTCGATGTGCCGTAGCCGCCCGGCAGACCGTAGATGATGTTCGCGTAGTCTTGCAGGTTCTGGTACGGCTGGTTCTGGCCGAAGTTGAACCGGTTGAACGCGTCTTCGATCAGGCGCTGCGACTGGTCTTCCATCGCGCCGCCGACACCGAGCAGGCGATCCATGTCGCCGTACTGCATGTCGCGGAACGTCGGGGCAAGCGCACCGGCTCGGAACTGGTTCTGGCCGATCTGACCGTACAGGTCGCCCAGCGCACCGAGGCCGGTCTGACCGAGGCCCGCCATGCCCTGCCCGGCCCCGGTCAAAGCGTTGATGCCGCCGAGGCCCAACTGCCCTTGACCGAGTCCGAGATTGCCGAGCATGTTTGCGCCCTGCTGTCCAAGCCCGCGCTCCCCGAGATACAAGTTTGAGCCGAGGCCCAGTCGGCCGAGATCGGCCTGATTGAGCGCACTGAACGCACCCGTGCCGCCTGCGGCTCCGGTCAACATACGGTCGCGTTCCGACTCGTACGCTGGCGCGTAGATGTCCGCTGCCATGCCTTGCAGGTCACGGCCGAACTGTCGCGCGGCGTTCTCGCCCATCTGTTGGTGAATGCCCGAGCCGGTACGTCCTGCGCCGCCAAACTGCGCCGCGATGCCGGGCATGACCTGTTCATTGAACGCCTCACCCGCTCGACCCGCTGCGGTGTCAAACATCGCATCGAGGTACGGGTTGCTGCCGAGGTACTGGCCGCTGGCCGAGCGAATGAACTCCTGCTCAGAAGCGGGTAACGCGGACGACAGGGGATTTCCCGCGTACTGTCGAGCCTCGCCAAGACTACCGAACCCGGTCATTCCGCCTAAAGCGTCGGCCGCGTCACCCACCATTTGATTCGGCTGGCCCATGCCAGCCGCGCCCATACCGGCCGCGTCAAACATCTGCGCGGCCGAGCCAAGTCCACCCGTCGCCGCTTGCGCCGGGTCAAAGATTGCGCTCGGGTCAAAGTTTGACTGACCCAACTGCTGGCCCAGCATGTTGCCGAACGCTGTCTGCGTCGGGTCGCCCATCAGCGCCCGGTTGGTCATCATGTCGAACGCCATTTGCGACTGCGGCGCGAATGGCGCGACCGTGCTACCGGGGAAGTACTGACGGCCGCCCTGATCGAACAGGCTCTGGCCTTGCTGGAACAGGTCAGTCAGGTATGGCTGTTGCCCGACCCACGGTTCTGTCTCAGTAGTCGTTGTTTGTGATCCACCACCGCCCATCAGATTTCCTTCCTATACGTTACGAGATACGGCTTGTAGTCCCGAAACCGGTCTCTGAATTTCTTCCAGCCGGGCCGACCGCTGAACTCCACGGCGACGCAGCCCTTTGCCTTGCCAAACTCACTGATGACGGTTTCCCAGTCATCTATCCACTGCTCGACATCATCGCCCGCGATGAACTGCCCCCACATGACCGAGCCGAGCGGTCGGTCGTGTATCTCGGTGACGCACACCGCCTGAAAGTCGTTGACGATCCAAAGCTGCGTACGTGCCAGTTGGATTGACAGCAGCAGCGAGTCCAAGTCGTAGCCGGTCTCCGGCTTGACCACGCGCCGCAACAGCGGCACACAGCGTTCCCAGACGCGCATCACCATGTCCGGCGGCACACCGCCGATGTGGTTGTCCAGTTCGTCAAAAACCTTTTCAGCTTCGGCGTTCAATTACATTCCCGTCGTTGTCATCATCTGCGTTGGCTGGCCGAAGTTGTACGCCTTCGGCTGCTGGATGTGCTGTATCTGCGGGCCGTACATCGGCCGCGCGTACGGCGAACCGTACGAGCCGTAGCCCGAGCCGCCGAACGAACCGCCATAACCCATGTCCGGCGGCTGGTTGTGTCGGCCCGTCATGCCGCCGTAACCATAGCCGGGGAACGATCCCATGCCGCCAAACGGTTGCGGTTTTGGCTCGTAGAACTGCCCCGGAAAGCGCCCGCGCGGACGAGCCTGCGGCGGCTGTAAGAAACCATGCCGTCGCAGCATGTCGTTTTGCAACTGTCGTGTGCGTTGCAGACCACCGCCCATAAATGACGCCGGGCCGCCCATCATTTGCTCGTACGGGTTGCCGAACGGCGAGTAGTTGAACATGCCGTTGTTGAAACCGTAGTTGCCCATCACGTTGCGCGACATGTCCTGTGCCAGCGTGTTGTACGTGCCCTGCTGGCCGTAGTTGAAGTTCTGCGCTTCGCCCGGTCCCATGCCCGTCGGTGTTTCCGGCGGTGTCTGCGCCGGGGGCGCATCTTCGCCGCCGCGCCCGTCCGGGTTCATCTGGCTGTAGACATCACGCAGCAAGTTGCCCATGACACTGTGATAGCCTGCTCCCATTCCTGCCATGCTTATCTCCTGCGGCCGCCGCTGATGCGCTGGCTAACCTTGACGCCCAGTGCGTCGTCAAATCCATCCGTAATGTTGACCCGGAATCGCTGATACCGAGCATTCGTGCGCACACTTACTTCGCCGTTGATACCGTTGGTTGCGCGCGGCAACGAAAACGTCGTGTTGGCGCGCAGGCTCGGCCGCTCACCAACTTCGACCGTCACGTTCATGCCGACCGAACCTTCGACCAGCGGCCGAATGCTGTTAGTCACGATGCGCTTGTGATCCGGCCCGCTGATCTCTTTGGTGTCGATGGTCGCCGCCAGCGGCGCACCGTCAAACGTCGATGCCTGATTGCTGGTGTCGAACGCCTGAATGTTGATTGCACCACCGGCAAACTGCGTTGAGTCCACCGGGATCGAGTCGGCGTCGATACCGCCGGGCAGCACGGAGTCAAGATCGTCGAGTGCGAAACCGGGGCTGACGTACTCGTCGATGGTCTGCGTTTCGATCTCAGCGTACGACCATTTGTCCGCACCCCAGTTGTAGATGATCAGGCGGTCGTTGAACGACGCCGACCCACTCGACTTGAACGCCCAGATGACCAGCCGGTTGATGCGGTCAATCGCCGCGCGCATCGAGCCGTACGCCGTCGGGTCGGAATTCTGGATGAACCAGCGCGACACGCGGTTGTGACTGATCGGCTGCGAAGCGCGGCCGTCGAACACGTAGAAGCCGTCCCAGCCAAAGAAATACACAAGGCCGCCGGTCCATGCCACGGAGTTAGGGGCGGGGGTTCCCCTCTTTCGTTCGACTTCATCGACCTGAAAGATGACCGGCGGCCCGACGTAGTCCATGCGCCAGATTGATTGCTCGGTAAAGATGATGCCGAACTCGCCCGGCACGATGCGCTGCACCCGACCGGCGCGACCGAACAGTTCCTGAAAGTCGGCTTGCGTACGAATGCTCGGCGTCCATTCTTCCGAGTTGTTGAAGCCCGACCACTGGATGTAGTTCGGGCCGAGGCCGTCCACATCGCCCAGCACGACAAAGTCGCGCACGGTAGCGATCCGAGCCGCATTAGGCGGCGAACCGGGTAGATCGTCAAACTCCGAACTCGTGTCCAAGTCATAGAATTGCGGTTCATCGGCTATGTTGACAGCGATCACCCGGTCGCCAAACTTTGTGAAATCCCAGTTGTCAGCGGCATAGCCACCGCCGACCAGACGCGTAACGTCAGTCCATGTCGTGCCTGCATCGAGGCGATACAACGCGTCAGCGTCGCCTGCGAAGTTGAACACGACGTTGTTGCTGTCCTGCGCCCAGAACGTGCCCACGCACACATCGCCCAGCGCGTTCGAAAACGACGCCAGCGAATTCAACGTGCGGTAGCTGGTCAGTTCGGGGATGCAGTTGAGTGCCACCAGTGCGCCGGGGTTGTTGTACTTCGGCAGGTCTGGCGTCCACTCAGCGAACGGAATGACGTTGGCTTGCGTCGTCATATAACGGCCCTCGGGCTGCCATAGGACTGCTTCGGCTGCGCGCCGAACCGCTTGCGGTTCTCGTGCTGCGTCAGCTTCGCGACCGCGCGTTCGTACTTGCCTGCGTAGCGGTCTTCCAGCGTGTCTTCCTGAATGTACTCGCACGACGCGCGCAGCGTGGCGTACAGGTACACATCGTAGTGGTTCTCCAACAGCCAGTTGGTGTCGGCGTCATCGACAAGGGCGGCAAAGCGCGCCCAGTACAGCACTTCCATGTCGAGCGGATCGGACGCACTGGCCGGACCCGCAATGGTGATTGCCACGCGCTCGTCACCGGCTGTCTGGCTGCCGCCTTCGATGGTGTAGAACGAGCCGACGCGGCCGTCGTTCCACGCGCTCGACTCGCGAATGACCTCGGCCGTGCGGTACTCGGTCTTGCGAATGTTGTCGTCGATGAAGATGTGCCGCAAACCGATGTAGTTGTACGGCAGGTCAGCCGAGCGGCCGGTGAAGTTCAGCGTGACGGACTGTTCCTGTACGACGGTGCGCACATCGCGCGCAATGTCGGATTCGGCCAGCAGCAGAATCTGGGGAAAGTCCGTGCCAGACACCGCAACGTCGTCGCGGATCAGCCACTCGTCAACGGAAATCTTGAGTTGCCCGAGCGTACTCATAGCCGCTTCCCGAATGCGCCGCGACCGTTACCGGTACGCAGCTTGCAGTTGTCGCGGTTGTTCAGCTTGACGACTTCAAACTGCGACCACGACATGCTGCCGCCGCCGCGAATGTGTTCCTGCCATTCGCGACGCCACTGGTTGTACGTGTTGATCGGGATGCGCGCGGCGTGTTGGAAATTCGAACGCCGCTGATGCAGCGAACGCAATCGCTGATTGCTGTCGAGAATTTCGTTTTCTACGAGCGTCGGCGTGTGTTCAATGGCCGTGAAACCATCGCCGTCGTGATCAATCTCTATGCTGTGCTGTACACCTGTTGGTGATACGTCAAGCAGTAGCCTCTTGCCCATCTGCGACCCTCGCCCTGCGCTTCGCGCGCCTGTTCGGCGCTCGTGCGGGCTTCGTGTCGGCGGCAGGCGGCTCGGGTTCTTCAACCGGCTCCGCTGCTTCCGACATGCGGAGCGCGACGGCGTCGTGCGCCTTCGCAATCTCCACATCTTCGTGTGGGCCACGGCTCTTGTAATTCGGTGCGGTTAGCTGCGCTTCGCGGTAGTCCTTGTATTTCAGCGGACGCGTCGCCGGTTCCATCGTAATTTCGATTTTGCCGGTCGCCCACAGAATGTCGAACAACTCCCCTTCGGGAATCTCTACCACTTCACCCGGCGCAAGTTTCCTTGCTTCGGGGCCGAGGCCGAAATGTAGTCCGGCCGTCGCAATGCGTTCTTCCAACTGCTTAATTTTGATCCGTGGCATGTCTCACTCCTGCGGGATTGAGCGCCCGGCCGTAGCCGGGCGCTGCCTCCGCGTCAGCGGTTAAGGTCTTAGGCGACCATTGCCGTTGTCTCGTCGATGTCAGCGACGACACCACTGGCGGCTTCGTTCTTGGAGCAAAGCCCCCAGTCCACCAGAATGTGCCGACGTTCTGCATCGCCGATCTTGGCGATAGTCTCCGTCTTGTACCCGTCGAGGTACGAGATTTCCCAGTACTCGGTGTCGAGACACCATACGTCGCGCTCACGCTGGAAGCGATTCGGCACAACGTCGAGTACCGTGAAGTCACTCACGTACACATCGACTGCTCCGACAACCGAGATTCCGCCCCGGTTGTTCGGTCCCTGATCCTGATACTGCGTCGCGATCCGAGCGTCGGTCGTGAACATGTAGTTCGAAAACCGCTGCTTGACCGTCGGGCCGACCATGATCATGTTCGGGTTGCCGCCTTCGATGTACGCCTCGCGGAGTACGGTCAGAAGATCGGCTTCGGACAGTGCGCGCACCGTACCGTCGGTTGCGGCCGTGGTCGGCTGACCAAACGTACCACCCGACAATGCGGGGTCTGCACCACCGGCTCCCCGGTTCGTGTTCGTCGCTACCCACGCGCCCAGACCTGCCGTCAGGGATGCGGTCGTGCTGTTACCAGCCAGCGTTGCCTGATTCTCGCAAGCAATGGCTTCGACATCACGACGCAGTTCCTTGCCCTTCTTGGCGATCTGATACGCCAGTTCGGACTTACGGCCTGCCTTGTTCACGATGTTTGCGCGACGAGAAACGGCGAGGTACTTAATCGAAATCTGCATGTAAACGCCGATGCGCTCTGCTTCTTCCGACTGGTCCGCGCCAAAGTCTGCGCCGTCGATTGCGGCGTTACCCGTATCGACTGCCGCCAGTTCGTCGATCTGCCACTCGTGCAACGTCTGTGATGCCGACCCGCGACCCGCATTCGCCTGCAACGGAACTTCCGTCGGCGAAATGTTGTAGATCACATTGGTCAGGTCTTCACGAACGTTGTCACCGCTGGTCGCGAGATCGTAGCGGTCAAAGTTCGTTGTACTCATTGAGCTACCCTCAAATTAACTGTTCGATTACCTTTGCAGCGTCGTCAATCGAACCAGACTTGCGGGCGCGGTCTTTCAGGCGCGACAGGTTGTCGCGATTGAGACCCTTAGCCTGCACCCGTTGTTTGCCGGGTTTTTGCAGTTTCGGAATCTCTTTCTTGACACGTTTCGCAGTTTGCTCGGCCTGCGTTTCCAACGCACGTAACTCCTGAACTTCCCCCCGAAGGTTGGCAAGTTCCAAAGCACCAAGCACCATGCGGTGATCGTAGACCTCGGAAATTTCTTGGGCGCTGTAGCCCATGTCTCCGAGCAGCGTCTTCACCGTGTCGCGGTCTTTCGTCCCAAAATCTGGTTTGGCTTGACTCAGCGCAGCCAACTCACGGTCACGAAGCTGCTGCTTCATAGTCGTGATGGTGTTTGCGTACGCTTGTGCCGCCTGAGTGCGATGGTTGCGCAAGCCCTGTAGTCGCTGTCCGATTTCTTCGCGTCGCGCAGTCCATTCAGCGGGGTCGCGCTCACGAATTTCGGCAAGGCGGGGGTCTTCCAGTTCAGCGGCGACTATCGCCTCCGCTCCCAGCATTGTCTGAGCGAGATAGTGATTCTGCGCTTCGTACATCTGCTGACGCTGGTTGAACTCTGCCTCGGCGTTCTGCCGGTCTTGTGCAAGTTTCGCAGTGTTGCGTCGGTAATCGGCATCTTTTTGGTAGCCCGCTGTCAATTCTGCCAGCGTGACCGTGACATCTTCACCCGCTGCATTGAAAGTGTGCGTGACTGCTTCGGCCATTTCCTCCAAAGGTATTTCCAAAGCGTCCGCAAACTCCTGCAACGTCTGAATCTCGCCACCGGTTTCTGTTTCCTCGGGCTGGGCTTCTTCGCTTGCCGATGCGGCTAGATCATCGTCGGTGTCACCGCGCTCGTCGGTGTCCTCGGTTTGATCCTCGCCTGCCGGGATGTCGAGTGTTTCGTCGTCTTCGACGACTTCGTCCTGAGCGGCAGCATCCCGTTTCTTAAATCTGCCTCGCTCGTCACGATCTGTTGGAGTGTCTTTTTCGCCGTCATAGTCAGGGTGGGCGCGACTCGGTTGACCGTCACCGGAAAAGTGACCGTCATCGTCGAGCAGTCCTTCGATCTGACCAGCTACTGTGCGTAGGTCCGAACCTTCCGGGTTGCCCCCGGACGGTGTGCCTGAAACGTCAGCGGCGTTACGTGACATGCGTTACTCCTAGCGCGGCTTAAAGCCAGCCTCGCGTAATGTTTGTCCCTGAACGCAAGCGGCGATTGCGTGGCGCAGACTTTTCAAGTTGCGCAACGACCTGCATACCTCACGTTCGAAATCTTCCTGCTCGGGCGAACCGTCGGCCTTCAAGTTTTCCAACTCGCGAACCAGCGATTCTCGGCAAAGATCGACGCCGCGCACAAAGGCGGGGTCGTCGAGTAGTCGTTGTGCCTCGTTTGCAATGGCTTCGGGCGCTTCGCGCTTGCCGCCTTTGCGAACGTGGGCGTTTCTTTTGTCAGGCCGTGCCACTACTTGTAGCGGTCGGCCGCCAGACGAGACCGCTTGTTGCCCTTACGGGTCCGCGTTCCCTTGTCGCCAATGGGCTTGCCGTGGTTGCCGCCTTTCATGTTTCCGTCGGCATGTTTGGCACTCGACTTCATCGAGCCGCCCATCTTGGAGTTGTACTCACCACCTTTCGGCATTGCACTATCCTCTTGGTATGTTACATAACACCCGCTGCGCAAATGTAACTCGCAGCGGCCCTATGCGTCCAGTGTCGCAGCACTGATGCGCATTCCGACGGTCTCGCCGTTCTCTTTGTCGATCTCAACGTAGTAGCTTCCCGGCCGCGACGGTGCTTGCACCGTGACCTTTGGAGCCGCCACATCGACGCTGACCTCTTTGCCAGCGAGACTTTCAATCGCTTTCAGGATAGCCGTCTGCTGTTGGGCTACCTGCGCAACGACCTGTGTCAGTCCGGCGACTACCTCGGCAATCGCTGACGTATCCACTTGTACGTCGCTTTTGATGTCGGGAATCTTGATTTCCGGCATCGTCAAATTGATCCGTTGCGGCTTAGGTGTCGCCTTCGGTATCAGCTTGTCCTTCGCCGCCATTCTCGTTCTCCACGCTCACTTCCAACTCGGGAATGCGTTTTGCTGCCGGGGTGTTCTGCTCACCGGCCATTGACACGATCTCAACGGCTTTGGTGAAGGTCTCGCCCGCTTCGACAGCCGTTGCCGCTGCCTCGGCCATTGCCTTGTCAGCCTGCGCCAGTTTGACCTGAGTATCAGCCTGCTTGTTCGCCAGTTCGGCTTCGGACATC
>JAAUXT010002354.1_pt1 | contig 14242 bp, 12 predicted proteins | sample 7278171 | NCBI WGS metagenome assembly JAAUXT01 (sample SAMN14350112, study PRJNA611818) | marine sediment metagenome | isolation source: surface marine sediment (1.8m) | place: French Polynesia: Moorea | collected 2018-08 | reverse complement strand
CCTGTAAAATTTTTGAAAATTTTTATGCGCGGATTCTTTAATTTTTTTGAGGGTGTATTTGTCCATGTTCTTTTCAACATTCATGGGACCCCCCCCCCCCCCCGCTGTTTGCAAAATTTAATGGGTTGTCCAGATCTGGCAAAAAAGTTTTTTTTTGAAATTTTGGTAGGGGAAAAAACTTGGGAAAAAATTTGGGCCGGGACCCCCCCCCCCCAACCATTACAGCACAGTTACCCCCCCTCCCGCCCATGTTCGCAAGCTCTCCGGGGCCATCTCAGTTGGTCGTGGCTCAGCACAGTTAGCTCAGCACAGTTAGCGAGCAGGGGGTGACTCTGTATACTGAGCTAACACAGGGTTCTACATTGCTGCTAACTCAGCCAACTCAACTCGGTTAACTCAACTGGTAGCGTAGCTTTCTTGTTTATTTGTTTCAGTTCAAGAACAACACACAGTGTGCCTCAGGAGAACACCTCCCAACACACAGAGCACCGTGTATCAGAAAACCTGCTTCAAGGAGGTTTTTTTTCACAAAATCACAGACACTGTATACATCTACTCAGCATTCTGGGACTCCAGGCAGAAAGAAAGCGAGAAAAGTTTCAGTGATAGTGGCCTCATTGCATCACCACCAAAAGTGTGCCCAACCAAAGAGCCAATTTTGCAACCCAACCAAATTTGAAGCGAAGAATGACAGCTTTGGCCCGTGTTCATGAGTTCAAAGAGCGGATGCATGTTTGCCGAGGGGTGGTAAATTATGTCATCGTCTGTGCCAGGATTCTCATGACAAGAATGATGGTGATGTTCAGACAATGGATTTGTGTCCGTCGTTTTTTGTTTGTGCACAAATTCTTGCTGTTCTGCAGCATGACTACCATGATGCTTTTTAGCATCTTTACAGAGATCAAACTGTACCAAGTTCAACTGACCAAGGGAAAGAAAGTTGAGATCAACTTCTCAAAACTGAATGTCAGGACATCTGAGAATGTTCCCAGTTGTCACTCCTCATTTGGAACAACCAAGAAGTTGAAGCACATGCACTGGAGTTTGGAGGAAGAAGAGAGGTGTAACAAGTTGCATTTACTTCACAAGAACAGCACAGTGCACAATGTAACAAGGGAGAACATGTCTCACACTGAGTTGCCATGTGCTGGTCAACCTGCCTCACATGAGTTTGTTTTTCACAATATCACAGACACTGTGCACATCTACTCAGCATTTTGGGACTCCAGGTGGAATGATTTTGACAACAAAAACAATGGTACCTATGTCAGGATGTTTGGATTTGCACAACAGAAGGATGCAGTGAGGAAGAAAATAAAACACAAGTTGTCTTGCCTTTTCTTCATACAGGGTACATACCACAGTGTGCCAGCTGATGTCTACTTGTTGTGTGAACACCATGGCAAACCACTTGCATCTTATATGTTTTCTTGTCAAGTGCCTGCTGCTGTGAAGAGCATTGTGTGCTCAGTACTTGTAGCTCAGGGAGAGGTTTCAGACCCAAAATTGGCAACAAGAATCCCTGTACAAGACACAGCTTCTCATGAGGAGAGGTTCAGTATTGCCCAGTGTGTGCCACCCTTGTTTGGTGCAATTTCAGATCACAGATTTATAGAGTTTGTGGAGATGTCCAAAATATTGGGCAGTCAACACATGACCATTTATATGACTGATGGGGCAAAGTTTAGCCAAGCGATAGAATATTACAAGCAGACTGGGTTCCTCACTGTCATGCCCTAGCCATTGTTGATGAGCTCAATCTCAAAGTTGTGGTACTACGGTCAGGTGATGGCAATCCAAGATTGCTTGTACAGAAATATGCCAACAAGTGAATGGGTGATCTTCAATGACATTGATGAACACATCATTCCATCAGTTCACAAGACATGGTTGGACCTCATCAAGGATATCAATCAGGATAATCTCCATGTTGCTTTTGCCACTGAAAATGCTTTCTTCAGTGCCTCGAAACTTCCTCAGAGTTCTAGGTCCACCCCATTAACAATTGAGCAAAACACCCTGATGACTGTAAACAAGAGAGCCAGCATATTTCGAGACAAATGCATTGTCAGACCATTGCACATCTTTGAGCAAGGGATGCACCATGTTAATAGGCTTGTGAATGCCAGCAAGATAGTTTTTAAAGTCCCCATAAATGTGGCATTGTTGCATCACTATCGAATGTGTTCTGATCCATTTCCGGTGAAGAATGTCAGAGCGTTGAGCTACGTTGACGAGCTCAGAGAGCGAATGCAGTTCGTTCAGGAGTGGATAAAGAAGCTGATCAACTAATGCAGACTTACTTTGTGATCATTTGTGCCAGGATACGAAGGAACAATGGCGATGGCGATGTTCAAACGATGGATTCGTTTCCGAAGATTCTTTCGCATGTATGTCTACGTGTTCCTGCTCTGCTGCGGCCTGACTGTCGTGATGCTCTCAAACATTGAGATAGAAAACTACCAAGTTCAACTGACTGAGGAAATTAAAGTTGAAATTGACTTGTCGGCTCCGATTGGTGGTGTACCTGGGAGTGTCCCCATGCTCACAGGTCGGACCTTGTCGGAAACAACGAAGAAGTTGGACCACAAGTACTGGAGTTTGGAGGAAGAAGAGTGGCGCAACAAGCTGTCTTTGTTTCAGTTCAAGAACAGTGAGGTGCACAACGAGTCTCGCAAGAATATCTCCAACTCTGCCACCAACCACACCAAGTCAGCTTGTCTTGGTGTACCTGCCTCACAGGAATTCGTCTTTCACAAAATCACAGGCACTGTGCACATCTACTCGGCGTACTGGGACTCTAGGTGGAACGATTTTGACAACAAGAAAAATGGTACCTATATCAGGATGTTTGGATATGCCAAGCAGAAAGATGAGCAGGGAGAGAAGGCAAGACACAAGCTGTCATGTCTCTTCTTCATACAAGGCGCCTACCACATTGTTCCTGCTGCCGACTACTTGATGTCTGATGACCACGGGAGAACTCATGCATCCTATATATTTTCCTGTCAAGTGCCTAGTGCTGTGACGAGCGTGGTGTGCTCAGTGCTTGTAGCTCAGGGAGAGGTTGCAGACCCAAAGTGGGCGACGAGAATCCCTGTGCGAGACACAGCTGCACATGAGGAGAGGTTCAGTATCGCCCAGTGTGTGCCACCCTTGTTTGGTGCAATTTCAGATCACAGACTTGTGGAGTTTGTGGAGATGTCCAAAATATTGGGCAGTCAACACATGACCGTTTATGTGACTGATGAAGTGAGAATGGACCAGGCTTTGGAGTACTACAAACGAACTGGATTTCTCAGTGTGATACCGTGGCCACTGCCGCCCAAGAACTCCATCTGGTATTTTGGTCAGATGATGGCAATCCAAGATTGCTTGTACAGAAATATGCCTGTTAGCGAATGGGTGATCTTCAACGACATTGATGAACATATCATTCCGACTGTTTACAAGACATGGATGGACCTCATCAAGGTTATTGATCAGGATAATCAGCATGTGGCCTTGGCCGTCCAAAGTGCCTTCTTCCGTTCCGCCGAACCTGCCAACACGGGGGCCAGTCAGTTGACAATCGAGAGAGACACGGTGATGACTGCGACCATCAGCAAAATACGGGACAAGTGCTTTGTGAGACCACAACACATCTTTGAGAAAGGCATACACCACGTGAGCAAACCTATGAACGCTCGCAAGGGAACTTTCCGACTTCCAGTGAACGTAGCCTTGTTGCATCACTACCGAAAGTGCTCCAAACAGTATGGCCAGATTTGTACACTTGAAGTGAAGAACGACAGAGCTTTGGGCTATGTTGAAGAGCTCAAAAAGCGGATGCAGTTCACAAAGGAGTGGATGAAGAAGTTGGTGACCTGACACGTGGATGTATCGAATGAAAGTGAGACTGTCCATCTTTTGGACATGTTTGGTTGTTTGAGACAAAGACCAGCATGGTCGTGTTGCCCTTCTTGGAGTCGCAAAAACATGCGAAGTCTCACCTTCTGTTTCTGTGATGTGAAGTTGTGGTTCAGTTGTCCTGGGGCTTCAGCTCCCGGACAAAAAAATCTTTTCATTGTGCTGCTTCTTGCCGTTTCATTTTTGAATGCGCGATCTCGGTTCGTTCGCGCGCCTGCTGTTATCAACTGTGGTGTGCTGCTGGGGAGGAGGGGCGCAAACCAGCGAAAAGTTAAAAATGATAACTGATTTTATTTTTATCGTGGTGCACGCAGTTGTCTGGTTTACACTTTTCTTTTCCCTCCGTCTCACAAATTTCTGAAATGCTCAGAACGTTCTGACCACAAACTTTGCTGGCAACCATCTTGAGGACCAGCAAAGGTCAAAGATGCAAAATGCCCAGAATGAATTGTGATCACTTGTTGACAATCTCTGAATTTGCTGGTTTCTTCTCTGCCAAACCAACAAGTCAATTTTTCTCCAGATGTTGTCTTCATTTCAGTTGCAGAGTTTTCAATGTTGGAGGCTGTCTGAGCACAAAAGATGCGCATACTTTTTTATTTCTGGTGTCCTGTTGCTTTTGTGAAAAATTTCAGGAGAAGCTGGGAAGGGGAGGGGCAATATGCAGGCAGGCGAAGTGGTGAGGAGTTGTTTGAGGGAGGAGCAAACTGGGGTCTGGCCAATTCTCGGGAGAGTCGAGAGAAGTTGGTTCCGGGGAGGGGGCGGGGGCTGAACCAAGGTTTGGAAGTCACAGCCTTGAGTTGGTCGGAAGGGTTGTGTTTGGCAAATTGGAGGAGACAGCAACAACAAAGGAGTTTTTGTCACAGTGATTTTGACTTCTTAGAACATCAAACCCGCGAAAAAATGTTGCACAGACAGCACAATTTTTGAATTTTCTCTGTGGTATCCGGACATTGTCGCTGGTGTCCGAGCACAGAAGTTTGCTTTTTTTTTTTTGGGCGGGTCACAGCAGTTGTTGGCGTGCTTCCTGTCAGTGACATGTGATAGTTCCGACAGCTCACTGCTCAGCGTGTTTTTGTTGATTGTGTACGAAAGCATCGGAAGCGTGGACCACGCATGAGTAGCAGTACGGTGACAGGTGCATTGTCGGCGCTATCTGCATCACTTGTTGCAAGATACAGACCTTCGAAAGTCAGGTGTGGATCGTAGATTCTTGACCGTGCAACAGCCAACAGTTTTTTGCGAACAATGTGTGACATCTTGGGAAATGTGGAGGCAACCACTTGGTGAAGGTAAACTCACAGTGCCACAGGCGTGGTTGGTTGGTCACGACACCTTTACCAAGTGCTTGCCTCCACACACGTCAAGAAACCGTGCTCTGATCCTTTGAGTCTTTTGTTCAACTGTTGCTTTGACGTGCTGGTCACAAAAAGAGAGGTACATAATTGTCCAATGTATGTCACCTTCTTGTGTTGAAACATTGCTGCAGTATTTTTGCGTGCGATGCCGATCGTTCGACCGCAGGTTGAGTGTGTGGTCATTGTAGTGTTCTGTGGATAAAATGTCAATGGATGATTCCTTATCACTTTTTGACTATTGCTGGTTTTCAGAAATGATTCCGTTTTCCTTTCTTTACTCTTGGAAACACAGGGTTATTTACAACCCCCTACCCCGACACCAACTCGTTCTGTCTTGCCAGGTGAACCAGCAATTTCGTGTGTGGTCAGTCAGAAAAAATCTACAAATTTCGTGGATGGTCAGAAAGTCCAAGGAATCATTCACTTTCCGATCTGTTGTTTCACATGTTTCACGGTGCGTGGGCAAATTGTTCGCAGTATTTTCCGAAGGTGAAACGCTAAAGGGGCGGCCACACAGGGTTTGACGCGCGTCAAAAATATCTGTTGAGATGTTCTGAAAAATAAACGCTTGATAAACGCTTGCTGTGTGGCCACCCTGATTGAAAATAGTGGGAGATATTTTTTGACGCGCATCAATTTTGACGCGCGTCAAAAATGAACGCGCCTGTGTGGCCGCCCCTTAAACAAGGAGACTATTCAGCTGCTGAATATGAACAATTCCTTGCCCCAGCCAATACAAAAATTCAAAGCGAAACTTGACCTTCCACAAACCTTTTCACCTCTTCGAGGATGACACAACCCTCCCCCTCTCGCCAGATAACTTTTCCGATTCTGGAGAAATTGTTTTGTGCCACCCGAAGAGAAAAACTTGTCGGATGATCCCCTCGTCAGAAACATTTTGACAAAAAGGGAGATTTGTAAATTTTTGGAACGACGCATATCTGAACCTGCAGCTGCCCTTTCTGGGTTCTTTCTCCAGGTCTCAAAAAAGGCAGTTGCACTGACAACGGGCGGGGGGGTGGTGCAAAGGCACCCGTGCAACGCAGCCCAAGAGTTGGTTGGCTGTGTGAACTTTCCTTGTCCAGTGCATTTGTGCCGTATTCAGCTGTGAACAAAGACGCACATTCTCAAGCCTCAAAGAAGTGTTGCATCTCATTCGTGAAAACACTTGTGAGCACGAGCTACGTGTTTGTGTGCACCTCTCGTTGCCCAACTTTTGTTTTGGGTGTGTTCCGGGGGTAATCCCCCGTCCCCCTTTCACATCTGTGACACGATACTTTTGAATTTCAATGGTATGAGGACCAAGTCGAAATTGAGAAAACTAACGTCTGAAGAAATGTTGTGGGTCAGAAGCAAGATTCTAGTTTCGAGCAGCAAAATGATTACCACTCACGACAACAAAGCGCACGGGGTCCAATCCCAAAATTTTGGGACAAGTCAGCAATCGACACTGATCATTGTCTGAACTGAAATTTTGGACCAGGGTGAGAGTTGATCCCAAAATTTTTGGCACAAGGCAGAAATCTACACTTGTTATTTTCCACTTGTCTCAACATTTTGGGATTGGACCCATTGTCTCAGAATGTGGAGATCATTCGAAAATATTGTCGACCAGCTGTCGCGCGCTTGATGATCTGTGATCTCTCGGTTTTTCTTGTTCTCTATCTTCAGACCGATATTCCGATATCATCCGAAACTTGATTTAGATCGGCCATATACGAGTATTTTTCCTGAGACGTTTCACGGACGAAGCGACGAGGTTCGTCCACGAACGTACACCTGTTTCTTCAACGTGACGTAAATAAAGATATGTCAAAGTATCTTTTGAATGCACAGTTCGTCATGCACTACAAAAACGAATTGAACTTGTGTTGTCTGTTCAATTTCATTTTTGAGCATTTCAACACACTGCTGCGTCTATTCAGTTCAACATCCTCTGTGTTTGTACTGGGACTGGATCCTCCCAAACTTTAGTGCAGCTGTAACAACGAGATGAAAATATTTCCATATTTAATCCCACGGATATTTTGAGTGACGGTATCTGTTGGCATATCAGGCGACTTGCCTGGGGTTTGCGATTCATTCATCAAATTTGTCAAAGCATCAAGCGAAGTGTGGAACAGCATCAAGCGTAAGCAGCACATACGATTCGTACGTGTGTGCAGATATGCAGATACACAGGCAGACACACACATTTGAGTGAGCTGAACATCCAGAGTGAGAGACAAATGTTATTAGCAGGTTACAAGCCGGAAAACAGATTCACGACGTGCATCAGTGTTTGGACAACATGCGGAAAGATGCCTGTATGTTGAGAGGACACTGCGTGTTTGAATCCATTGTGCTGTTGGAAAAGGCGTGTTTTGGACGCGTGTAGCCATCGTTGCTAGAAGCGAACAACCTTGGAACACTCAGCTTGGCAACGGTCACAACCATGCAGTGCTCCATTTTAGTCGCGTAAGGCGCGACTGGTATTGTCAGTATGTGTCTGTCTGTGACATGTGATGCTGAGGGACACCCCCGCTGTGAGCAGTTATGCTATGCCAGGTTCAGGGCCAGAGCACATAATGCATTCTGATTAGCCAAAAGGCTTCAATAGGGCCTGGGAATCAGTATACAAGGTAAAATCAAAGGATTCTGACAGTCAACATGACTAAATTTTGACCATGCGCAAGCATTTCGCTCATGACAGTAATCATGCACAGTCTCAGAATTCTTTGATACCACTACATAAGTATCATTTGTGTACTGGTAGCTGAGGAGGCAACATCTTTGGGCTCTTGAGAGTAGCCATTTTGGTTTTCTTATGTGGGGGTAGCCATTATACCTGAATGGGGGCTGCCATTTTGTTTTGTGGCTCTACAGCTCTACTATGGATATCAGATTATATGGATACAGGGCTGCCATTTTGTTTTTTACTGCTTTATGCTACGGATTTCTTCATCTATGGCATGAGCGACATGTGACCTCCTGGTCATCTCGTTTTGTCAGACTGTGAGGTCCTCTTGTCGGAAGTTCAAAAAAACAATTCATTGCAAGACACAATCAGACACAATTCAAAGTTTCTGTTTGGAGTGTTCAATCACGCAAGGTTTTGCATTCTTTTATCATGTCAAACTGGTAATTCCACTTTTTGACCCATCAGATGGTTACAATGAAACGGGCGATGAAATTGTGGACTCCAGATTTTTGCGATCAGACTGGACAAAGTGTGTGAATGTTTTTCTTACTACTCGCTCGCACGCACGCAAGTACCGGTACTCGCACACGGGTTTCAGGGAAATTTGACATTTGGGAAAGTTCTAGAAAAAAACGTTGGGAAGTGACGTCTTTGCTTGAAAAAACCTTTTCCTGTCAGTTGTTCAATTTGGGTCAGGCTGCAGTTGTACAATTTGTGATCATCATGATGCAGTCTCCTTGTATCGATAGTGATCCACTCTCTGATTAAATTGATCGATTGAACAGTCGGCAGCAGTTTAAGCTTCATCAGCTGAGACCAACCTTTCACAGAAACGACCACAACAACAATTGTTGTTGGTTTCGTCTCGCGGCGTAGTGTGGTGTTGGCAAATGGGAGATTTGATACAGGTGTGCATTTTCGGGCAGCAAATTGAAAACTTTCTTTGTCCTGTATTCCACTGGGCATTTTATCCATTCCATCGTTCGGAGTGAGAGGAACAGGACGAAAATCCAAAGCCGATGACAGTCAGTGCTCACCATTGTGCGCAATAAGAGCTTCTTGAATTGACCCTGATTATTTTTGAAGTTTTTCAATTGAGAAATTGCTGTTCCCCTGGCATGGGTGGCATGAGACGATTTCTGCAGGTTGAAATACATTCAATGTCTAACTGTGTTGAAATTATGAAAGGGTAGATGACACAATCCCCCCTTCCGTATGTTTTTCAATGAAATCCTTTCTTCAGTTCAAACACCAGCTTTTGTCAAGCCTGTGATCTTGAAACCTCAACCAAAGAATTCAGCCAATTATCTTGTGATGATATCTTCACATTCGTCAGTATTTACATTCAGAGGGCGGCCCGTCTTTGCCTCATCATTTGTCCTGCCATGATTCTTGGCCATACACCCACTTCTGGCAGACCTATCTGCCACTTCGGGCTTCTTGGGGCCAGGAGGGATAAATGCAGGAAGGTTAGCTGAGGTGGGCATATTTCAGAAGCCTCAGCATGACCCTCACCGGTAACCTTGGCAGTGGGTCATCACATGATCTTTGTGCGGTGGGCTGAGGCCTGGTCCACTGCTAATTATTCGGACTTGCCCTCAGGCCGACCCGGGAAATAAAGTCAAGCCTCCCCCCCCCAAAAAAAAAACAACCCCAAACCCCCACTCCACCCTGCCCCGGCCATCCTATTGGGGTTGGGTAGGACTATTTGCTTCGAAAATATGTTCTCCCCGGTGGGAGGAAAATGAAAACGAATTCGAGACCCCTGAACCACGCCTTGCTGCAGGTTCTTGTTGAGAACTCGGTTGTTGTGGGTCAGAAGACAGCGAGTCCGTTCCTCGAACGGAACGAAATCCGTGGATCGGAATGTTGGCTGAGCAAACCTGAAACGGGACGGTTGCTCACACACGCAACAGGTAGAAAAACAATACATCAAGTCGGTTTGTTTGTCGGGCTGAAAGGTTTGTGGTGTAAGCGTGACAGATTCGTTCGTGTACAGCTTTTTTCATTGCTCGATAATTCCGCCGTGGATCATTTGTGGGGATTTGTGCGCGTCAATGTGAGCGCCGGGATGAAGCTGGAGCCGCCCGAATCAGTCAGGCGTTCCGTCAACCTGAAGCGACAAAACTTGTGTCTTTGTGCGATTGGGAGCAAGTTGATGTGATATTCTTGTGTCAACGAAAATATTCCGAAGTGATTGCGTGATTCAAGGGGTTGGTTTTGATTGTGCTGATTGTGTCACTTGATTTTTCTCTGGTGCTTCATAAATTGGTGGCATGCACACCGGTGCTGTTCGTGGAGTCCCCACACGCGAAACTTCTGACACGAAAACCACATCGGCAACGTTCGACATTGAAGAAAGGCCTTCTTTCACTATTTGTCTTGGGCCGAGATGTTCAAAATGTGAGTTTGTTTGCGTGTGAAATTTGCGCACGCGCGAAAAACACAAGCAGCCTGTATCGTGCACTGGGTTGTGATCACCGACATGCACTTTACTCACCCCAAAACCACTCCGTCCTGGTTGAAATTTCGGACGTCACCCTGATTTTTTTCATGTCACTCACCCTTGAAGTTGGGCGAGGGGGCTGACATACAAAAGTGTCGGATGTTGTTCGCCCTGATAGCCACCCAAAATTCGGATGTCATTCACCCCCTTTCTGAGGTGAGTGACGTGGGCTTTGAAAACGCGCCTGTGGCCAACACGGAGCTTTCTTGTTGTTTGCGCGCACACATGTGCTTTGTTGGAAGCAAAAAAGGTTTTGCTTGGCATAAGTTTTCTGAGAGCGGAGTAGCGTTGTCATTTGTTGATCTGCGCAGCATCAGCACAGAAGCCATCAAAACCCACGTCGGCAGGAAAATTGGAACACGATGTCTTCTTGCCTGAAGGCTGCATGCAGTCCTTGGGGGCTGCCTTATTTTAAGACCAGTCATGTTGAGCAAATGACAACTCATGAAGGAACCTGAAGAACCTCAACTCGATCGCGGCGTCTAAGCTTTGTGCAGGCCACCATCAAAAGCTGCGCGAGGCCTTGTGAGCCTCTGTGGCCTGAGCTGCCAAATACTCTCTGGGTCACGGACCGCTCTGGCAGAGGAATCTTGTGCGGCTGCAGAGAGAAAGGCTCTTCCGACAGATATCAAAGACAGCACAGGTGGAGAAATGGCAATTCCCAAATTCTGGTGCACGAAAGAGCCTGTTGAAAAAATGCGCCTGAAGATGAAAGAGACAGATAATGTGGTTTTGCCTCATCTTGATTGACTACCAACAATAATTTGAAGAGTCAGAACAAGTATCTTTTCCTGGAGATCATTTTTCCTTTTGGGTGCCAACTTTTGTGCAGACCAAAGCTTCTGTTGTGTTGGTAGCCGGCATCAGGTCCGAGGCTGTTTCTGAGTGACATTTCACTTCTCTCTTGTGGTGTAGCTGTTTCGGTGATGGAGTTGAAGCTTGGCCCTACAACTCAAACCAGAAGAATCTTAACTCCTGGCACTGGCAAAAGGAAGGAATGACATCTGCAATTTGGAATCTCTGGCACCAAAAGTGTGCGTTGACAACTGAGTGAACAAATTTTTCAAATGAACAGTGCAAGCACTGAAATCATCACCTGTCTTGCGCTCGTACCAGTTGTTGGTCAAAACTTCCAGGTAATTTTCAGTTCGTTCATGTTCTTGAAAATTTCGTTTCATTGTTGTTGGAATCTTGATCTGTGGTTGTTCCCCCTCAGAAGACCTCGGTTTCGCCGCTCTTGTCTTGAATTGAAAGCGAAACCCAAATTCCATTCGAGGCACCCAGAGTTGTATTGGTGCCTTGGTGAATGCAAGTTCAATGGAAAGCCAAAGATCTTTCCTCTCGAAGCAAAATTGTTTCCTCAAAATTGGCTCGGTAGTTCCTGATGAAGCTTGAAGTTGTGAGCCCTTCCTATAGTTTCAACTTTTTGCTTCGAAGCCAAAACAACCTCCGGTTGTACGTACATTTCTGATCAGTCTTATCTTCCGGAAAAAAATATATTGTCAAGTCGGACGTGCATCGGAGTTTCAAGTTGAGCATCAGGAAGCAGAAAATGTCGCTGGGATGGGCCGGAAGCTCGCTACGCTGGGGCGAGGCTGGGGTTTCGCTGCAAAGGAAGTTTCTGCGTGCGTCTGAAATGACGAGTTCGGCTTATCAGCACGGGGTGCTCCGGCAGAAAATAGAGAGTGATCATGCTGGCCTTGGAACGACATTTTTCTGATTGCAGATAACTTGGTTATTCCGAGATCGAATATAGATTTTCCTTTCACAAAGCTGCCTGGTCGACTTTGGTTGGCCATGATTCACATTGAGACTTCACAAAAGCGCCTCTCAATCAATGGAAATCGCTTCATAAGTTCGTTTGTGAACCACAGGAACAACACGAGATACTTAATGATGGGTAAATGTCACTGCGTGGAGTGATTGCTGACACAACATTCTCAAAGAAACAGGACTGCAGCTCACGCCCGATAGCAAGGTGGCTGTGCCTGTGTGTTTATGTGTTCTGGTAGTGTTTTGTTCAGTGCCCAGGGGGTGCGTGTCGTTTGCCACACACACACTCGCAGATCCAAAAGACAACTTGCTGAAGAAATGTGTTCCTCAACAGAAGAGAGAAAAGACGCACAGCGAACGTACGAGTACGAGTATTCGTGACTCTACACTGCGTGCCAAACATGTCAACTCAACTTGCATGATGACCCGAACGCTCTCCTTGTTTGTGCTGCAGCCTGCAGAAAGTGAATTGACCCCTTTCTGCGGAACCGCCGTGAAGAAATTGAAGGAAGCGAGCCAAAAGTGGGAAGAGGATGTGCCTCGTTAGGATTCGCTGGTGCGTTTTACATGCGTAAGTGTCAGGTAGTCAAGACTCCATTCTCTGCCAAAGTGTGATGTGTCTGCAGTGTCTGTTAAGGTACTGCGTCACTTGACGAAATTGGATGAGTGTGTAGAAACACTTCGGAGGGGATGCTGGATATTGAGCATCATCAAAGCTGTTAAGTGCGTCAATATTCAGACAATTCAAGCTGCTGAAGTTCAGTGGCTCATGTGGATGGGAACGACCATCTCAAATTGTCCTTTCCTGTTCTACTTGAAAAGGCATATTGACGCTCGAGTCTCTCTGGAATAGCAGCGAAACAGCGGGATCGATCTGCTCTTGTGCTGGTTTCGCGGGGTGTTTGAGGGAGTGGTTCTCAAATCAGATGCTGTCGTTCCACAACCAGTCCATCGAGTACGTTGGACGTCCGCGCAGTTCCCAGCAATGTGTGACAGGAAAGCCGAAGCAAAACAGCATTTAAATGTGTGCGCGTAATTTCGTGCCATGTCTAAACCAACAAGAAAATTTCCCCCCATTTTGTTCGCAGGTGAAATTTGAGGTCCCCTTTTCACAGCTCGGAAGCAAATCTTTGAAGGAACCGCTGAGGTGTCTGTTGGAAATCTTCTGCGCTCATGTCCCGCGGCAAAACTTTAATATCCGCACGCTCTGCTCCCCAGGCACCTGTCGTTTCCAAGCAAGTTCTTTCGCATGCGTGGAGCAGTTGCCGCATTCCGTCCGCCGTGAATAACAGGGCGGATACGTCTCTGTTCGAGACTGGGTGGAAGCAGCTCGCTGGGTGTTTTCATTGAACTTTTCTCAGCCACTCACACTGATGTTGAATGCAATCAGTCCGGCCCGGCAGTTTTCTTTGCACTGCACGGACGAGTACGGTCACAGTTGTCAGATGAAAATTATGTAGTCAATTCATCAATTGCTCGAAACAAATAGACACCATGCAGGCCAGGATTTTTGCGTTCCCAGTTATGTTTGGATGTGAGGTCTAAGTCTACCCCGCTGAGGAGCTTTCAAGCCACGCGCGCTATTTACGGAGCATGGTCCGAACAGTCAGTTGTCCACGCTGACATAACAGAGGCTTGTTTCTTTGCGGTTGCAACAACATGTTTAATGAGTCAACTGAACAGTAACATGAAAAAATCAAATCAGCAAAATTCTGAAAGGTCAACTGAACAAGGACACTACTTTTGTCGTGATACTGCACTTCAAACTTGACACGCTTGACTGAAGATGACCCAGAATCGACATGTCTCAACACCTCAACCAACTTGTCCGCACCACTCTTTTTGCCGTCCACGATGACTGACATTTCGACAGGTGTGTTATCATGATCAAAGCATCCGCGAACTAGTGGTTTGTCACTGATGGCAGCCTTTTCAGCATTGAGAAGCAAGTGTTCTGCTGTCCTTTTGTAGGCACGGACAGCATCCGACCTGTGCCCTGTTTTCTCCTTGACAACT
>JAAUXT010024448.1_pt1 | contig 14243 bp, 23 predicted proteins | sample 7278171 | NCBI WGS metagenome assembly JAAUXT01 (sample SAMN14350112, study PRJNA611818) | marine sediment metagenome | isolation source: surface marine sediment (1.8m) | place: French Polynesia: Moorea | collected 2018-08 | reverse complement strand
TTCGTCCACAATAATCAATTGACATTTACGGAGGCGTCATGTCACGCGCTCACATAGATCAACACACACACACACACACACACACACACACACACACACTCACATGCCACAACTCTGTGCATGCCTGCGACGCAACCTCTCTGACCGTGTATTTCTTGACTCCTCAGAAGGTGGAGGCAGCGTCGGACCGCGCGGCTCGTGACGCTCTGGGTGACGACATCACCCTGGTGACCACCGACCCTCACGTGACGGGGCGAAATCGAGGCAGGGCGACGGTGGAGCACGTTCTCACAGAGGACGCTGCGCTCACGGAAGGTGAGGAGGCAGGAAAGTTGTGGCAAACTGTGGGCGCCGCAGCTTCTTCAAAAGCAACTTCCGGTGCTGACGTGAGGTGACGTGGATGAGCAATGATGGACTCCTGTCCCCGACCTGTCACTGACCGTTCTGCAGATTTGTGTGAAGTCAAATTCTTGAACCTTTGCTTGGTTCCCGGTTTGACCGTTGAGCTGTTGATTGCAGCGCAGTCGCTCCTGCAACAGTGGATGACGGAGAAACTGACCCTGGACGATGTGGAGGAAGAAAACGGCAGCGACTCCGCTGAGACGCCCAGGAAAACACAGTCTGAGATCAAGGTGCGTTCCGCTCACACACACGCACACACGCACACACACACACACACACACACACACACACACACACACACACACACACATAAAGATGCAACTGAGTTGGTGTGGTGAGTCTGCCAAACCAGTTGTTGTTGGTGTGGTGGATCTAGTCCTGCCTGTTGGCGTGGTGGGTCTGGCCCCATGGTGTGGTGAATATAGTTCCACTAGATCATGGGTGGTGAGTCTGTCCCAACCTGTTACTGTGATGAATCTGGCTCCACCAGTTAGTTCGGTTGATACACCCAGCAGTCGCGTTTGCGAAACCCGAGAGAAATGGATAATCCGTGGACGAGCCTCGCACAGGTACAAACTTCACACTCAAAGCGTCACAGTCACAGCAGCACATCAGACGGTCCATAATGCGGTTACGTTTCTTCACAGCGAGAGTGGGACCACCTGGTGGAGCTGCACGATCCTGACTACTCCGGAAACACCAAGTCAGGTCGGTCCAATGAGCATCAGACAACAACTGTTTCCCTTGAAGGACTGCGCTGCGAAAATTTGACGGCACCTTCTTTCGAGCGGAAGAGTTTCTGTAGGTCTTGAAAGGCTCGTACCCTGCAAAACGTCATGTTATGGTTCTGTAGACCTGTACGCCGTGCTGGATGCAGACCCCGACGCCGTGGTGGGAGACATCCTCCAGAACATGCTCGACAAAGATCTCGTGCAAGATCACGTGAAGCGAGACTTGGGTCTGCGCGAGAAGGAGCCTCCCGATCCGCGCACCAAGATGGCGCTCCGACACCAACAGGTGGTGCACACGCGGCAACTGTGCAGTTTCTGTTGCTTTGTTTTGTTTCCAGCAAATTTCTTGCCTCTTGTGGTCGACTTTGCTTCTGATTTCTGGTTCTTATGAAGTGCCCAACTCCTGTTCTGAATGGGCTATTGTGAGAGACCTTGTCTGGTCGAGCTCTTGGCCTCTGGAAAAGCTCCGAAGTTCTGAGTCGCTACATTTCCAGTCTCATTCTGAATGGACTTCTCACTCTGAACGAACAAGACCCTTATTGGCATTGAGCGCTCCTGTGTCAGTTCTGGGCTGAGTTTCCCATTGCTGCGTTTGCTCAGGTGAAGGCGAACCGGGAGAAGCGACTCAATGAGCTGGAACAGCAGCGTCGAGAGAAACAGACGCGCAAGGACGCCGAGTTCGAGGCGCGACAACAAGTCAAACAGGTAACCACGGCAACGACTCAAACTGGCAACTCCACGGGGCAACAACTCGTGGCGATTTGTGCCAATCCGCAACAATTTCTGCTTTGTGTTCGGTTTCAACAGACGTCAAGTGAGGCGTCGTCTCTGAGAGATGCACAACGTCCACAGGAAGCTGTGCAGGGACGCCAGGGCTGTTTTACTTCAGGTCAATAGTGTCCTCACACCGAGCGACTGCGCCCAGAACAAAATTCTGTCGCCCTGCATGTTCCGCACTTCGTAAATCACGAAATTTTCGCACTGCGCATGCGTTCCTTTCCTCAGTTTGCGCGTGCGTCCCTTTGTTCAGTGTGCGCATGCGTGTTTGCGCTGCAGGAGGAGCTGCGTCGCGTGGAGTCAGCGAAGCGCGAGGAGAAGGAGATAAAGAAGGAGATGGCGCGAATCCGGAAGGAGATGAAGGAGGAGAGACGCCAGCACAAGGAGCAGGAGCTCAGGTACCGAGATCACGCCGCCACCTGGTGGTGGACAAGTCAAGGTGGTTCTGGACATGGTCGTCCTCCAAGCGCGCTTTCCTCACTTTCACCGGTCAGAACCTGTGAGATTTTCACCAGTGCTCATGCTGAAATCAGCTGCTTGACAGACCATATACACCAATTGCACGCACCTTTTTGCCCCAAAATTGAGCAACAAAATGGGCATGTGTGTTCTTGTGGGAAAATCATACACTTGAGTGAGTGAGACTTGTTTACCAAGACTTGATGTACCCTGACAGTTGCAAGGTAGCCCTGAACCCAAAGTCCGCTTGGGGTCAAAAGCACACGATGCATCGCGTCACGTGCTATCGCTTGGTTGTTCGACTTCCAGAGAAAGGCGCGAGGCGGAGGAGCGGGTTCGCCTGGCTCGCGAGGAGATGGATCGACAAATCGAACTCGAGCAGAGCGAGTTTCATCAGCAGGCGCAGCGCGAGGACGAGAAGCGCCGAAGAATCGCCGAGCGGATCCGGTTCGTCCAGCAGCGCGACGCCGTCACGAATTTCAAGGTCAGGGCGCGTTCGCACTTAATGCGTCAAGCGTTGCGTGTGTGTCGACGTCGATCAGTCCTGCACCGACAGACTTAGTGCGCGTCGCCTTCTGTGAATTCAACCTCAGTCAGGAAACATACTCAAGCGGAGAATCAAAACACAGGCTTCAGTGGCCACGAGTCGAAGAAACGCGCGACCTACGTCACGTCAAACGCATGAGGACGCGTCACAGTGAACGTCAGCCAGGGGGCGCTGTGTTTCAGATTCTGCAGCGCCACTTCACGGCGTGGTACGACGTCGTGCTGGAGCAGCGTCTGCGCATGGGCAAAGCGCGCGCCATGTGCGAGTGGCGCCGCCTCGTGCGCGCCTGGAACGCCTGGCGTCGCTACGTCCGCGACAAGCGTCTCGATCGCGACGCACAGCGTCATCAGCGTGACGTCATCGACACGCAAAGGTCAGAATCCTTGGTGCTGTGAGGTCATCGGTTGAGACTTTTCCAGATCGGATAGTCTCTGCCAACAACGTTCGGTGCGCTCTTTCCTGCTGGCTGTTCCTCTCGCAATGCGTGTGAACTTTCAGGAAGCAGCAGTTGAGTGCGCAACACTACGCGCGCACGTTGCTACGGAAGTGCTGGTTGGCATGGTTACACTACATGGCGTTGGAGCGTCAGCGTCACGCCGCGCAGGCGGAACAGGACGCCACCAGAAACAAGATGGCCGCCTTTCTTGAGGCAGCGGGTCAGTGCAATGAACGCGTCTAAATTTCGAACGAAGCTTTGCGCTGTCTGTGATCCTGACATTTGACGTCGGCGTACTGACCAACATGTCGTGTTCTTGTTTGTAGCGAGTGGGCAGCTATGGGCGCACGGAGACCAAACAACGCGAGACCCAGCAACGCGAGACTCAACAGCGTCCGCTGTGGTGAGTAGCGAAGAAAGATTTGCGTTCAATGGCAGTGTTCCATAACGTGTGCTGGCCGAGGCGTATGAACCCAAATCTCTGGCTGACTTCGCCCCATCTTCAAGCCATGAGCAAAATGGCGTCACTTCGCCGTCGGTCAGCCACACGCGCAAATGGAACGCGTGCAATGATTTTGAAATAGTGACTGCTCGAAACGGACAGTTTCCCCCAAGTGAAATCGCTGCCGCACAATCATGTACTTTTCGCACCTGACAGGACGCCATGTTTTTCAACGCGGGTCGCGCGGTACGCGGCGGGACCGAAACCATAGCAACGAGTCGCGTGGACCAATCAGAGGGACGCTCGCCATTCGGTGTCAAAACTCACGCCAACAAACCGACGGAGGCGTTCCAGGTGCGGGCAGAGGCTTGTTTCCACACTAGACACAAAACGCTGTGCGTCTCTGCAATGACATCGTCCACTGAACTGGTCTGAGTTCATTTCCAGATTTCTGGTGGCGCACTCTCCAAATTTTCTTGTTTATCCTTCAGATAAAGCGAGAGCACATCAAGCAGATCAAAGTACCACGTGACAAAGCTTCAGCGACCAATGAAAACACCGCTCAATCGGGAACCAATCAAACACCGGAACACAAACCGGAAACGGAATCCGGTGGCGCTGGGGACGACGGGACCAACTCTCGCAAACTCTCGCCGCAGAAGCCTCGTTTTCACGTGAACAACATGGAGCACAGGCACAACGCGCAGCAGAAGATCCTGGAGCAGCAGCAGAAGCAGATAAAGGATCAGCAGCGTCTCATCCAGGAGCTGACGCACCTGCAGAAACAGCAGATGGCGCAGCAGCAGATCACCACGCAGGTCTGTCGCGCGTCCAGAGGGGATGGGGCCCAGTCCGCCCCCTACAGACGGACACACACACACACACACACACACACACACACACCAGTTGCATGACCACCACTGCTGCCACCACCACCACGTTGCACGCACACAAACATACATACCCACACATGCACACACACACACACACACACACACACACACACAGCCCGAAAAAAAATTTGTTTTGCGTGATTTGACGCTCTGCGAGTGACTGAGACCGAAGTCACGTCTCCCACACCCAGATGTTGGATACGCAAGAGCAGGCCCTGTGTTACTCCAGTCCTGGATGCGTTATGCGTTGCGTCCCTGTCTGAGTCACAGGGTGCTGTCGCACACGACAGAGCAGAGACACAACGCGTGGCTTGTCACCACGGCAGTGTTTTGAAGCCCCATGTCTCTGGTCAATTGGTTCTGCGCAGGCCTCAGGCCTCAGGCGTCGTCACGCTCGTTACCTGGCAACGAGACACCAAGACAAACATTGCCAAGACTTGCAACGAGTTTCAATGTTCGACACAGGTGCTGCTGCAGCAGCAGTTGGGTCAGAAGGATCCAGCGGGCGTTCCTGTCGTCATGGAAACGCCAGCCTCAGGCAAGCAGGACGTTGTTGCCAAGGGCGACGCGCTGCTTGCGCCGGTACTCCAGCGCCACCTGGAGAAGCTGCAGAAAGATCTGGTGGCGGAAGGAGAGGCAGTGACAGCCAGGTGAGGCTCAGAAAATGTTCTCCTCAGTGGAAAAGTGGAAACTTCCTGGAAATTCCGTTGCTTCTGAGTTCTTTTCGAGAGCCTGAAGTCTTCAAACCGTGGTTTTCCAGAGTGGAGCCTGCCAAAGGAAGCACTTCGTCCCGCAGCGACCAATCACTGAGCAGGAACCAGAGCGAGGCGGTGACGTCACGCCCGGGCGTCACAACGTCGCGCAGTGCGACGTCAGCCGGATCCGCGACGTCCAGAGGAAAGACGTCGAAACGACACGAGGAATTTCTGCAAGGTCAGTCAATGTTGAAACTGCTTATGACTTACTCTTACGTCCACTGCCTTTTCAACGACGTAACGCACAACGCTCCTGGTGTATGCCTGGCCTTCTTTTTGGAGACCAGCAGCCTGATGTTTAGGCCGTTACACGCACTGACGGCGGGCGTCTACACTGACAAGTGTTCTTGTTTCTTGTTCTTGTAGCGATGGAGGTGCGCGCTGCAGAGCGGGAAAAGTTGAAGCTCGCGCGGGAAGAGAAGAGACGGAAAGCAGAGGAGCAGAAACTGGTGCGTTTTCCAAAGCTTCCTGTTCAAGCTCTCACCACCCACGATAGTCACTGAAACGTTTAGGTCTGTGCCCTGCAACGAACTTGACGTGTAGATCTACAGTGTTGTGTTGGGGATACACTTGGGGTCCGTTCTATCAAGGGACAGCGGGGAAACACACACACGCGTACACACACATGCACACACATACACACGCACACACACACACACACACACACACATACACACACACACGATCATATCATGTCGCCACCAGGCGGCGCTGCTGGCAGAGGACGCGGAGAGAAAGGCGCGGGAGGAGGAGGAGAAGAGACGCCGCATCGAGGAGGCGCGCGAGAGGAAGAGACAGGAGAAACTGGTGAGAGGCACACACACACATACCACACACACACACACACACACACACACACACACACACACACACACACGCACGCTCGCGGAGTTGAAATGACACAGAAAGGATAAACTCGTTTTGCGAGCAGACATGCTTGCGCTCATTGCACTTGCAGACCAATTTTGAGGGGAAGAAATGAGACGAAATGTTGGTAGTACCATGCTGTATTTCTGCTGACGAAAAATGTTTTTCTCCGACAGAGGGAGCAGGAGCGGCAGCAGGAGGCAGAGCGCATGCGCGAACTGATGGAGCGCGCAGACGCGCACTGTCGCCTGGCAACGCTGCGCTTCCGAGGCTGGTTACCCTGGCGACACTTCGTGATGCGCGCGTATGAACGACGCGAGCGCGCCGCGCACCACGCACAGCAGACGCTGCTCAGGTGAGAACGAGGCCTGGTTCGCGTACGCGCCGAAGAAGCACAACATGCAGCAAGCACGAAAACGTGCGACACCAGAATCCTCCCACAACAATGAAAAACAGTCTTTTTGTCTTCATCGTCCACCATTGTGCACTGCAGCCTCTACTTGTTGTTCTCCCTCTTCCCGCGGCAGGCGCCACTTCGTGTCGTGGCACGTGACGGTATCACGTGATCTGGCGGCGCGGCGCGCTCTGGCGGACGAGTTGCACGACTTCCTGCTGCTGAGGAGGAGCTTCCGGAACTGGCGCCGGGTGAGTCGAGCGGAGACGCGACACGCGAGACGCGCAGCCGACGTCACGCGTTAAATTGGCGCCAAAGTCGCGCATGTCCTGGTGACGTAGGAGCCTGTGCTGAGACGCAACGCGTGACGCTATGGACCGCCTTGGTCTCATCCTTGGTTCGTTTACACTGCTTTCTGTTGGAGTCTTGTGTAACACATGCTGTGCGTCCATCGAGACGCAACGCGTGACACTATGAGCCTTGATCTCAACTTTGGTTCCTTCACGCTGCTGTCTTGTGTGATACATTCTGTGTGTCTAGCGAAAACCACCTCTTTGTTGCCCTTGTCCGCTGTTCGTGTGAATGAGGCTGATGCCGATAGTTTTCGTCACCGCAGTTCGGCCAGGCGGCTCAGATCCAGGAGGAGCGTGCGGTGCGCCACCACACGTCGCGGGTTTTACTGCGCACGCTGCAGGCGTGGGCCGACGTGACGGCCGAGAATAAAGTGGCGCGGTGGCACCGCGAGAGGCAGGCGCGCGAACACAACAACACGTAAGTACCTCGGGAAAATCACGTGAGCGGTCACCTGTGCGTTCAACTTGATCACGTGTTCACTCAGTCTATTAACTGTGCTTTAATCTGACTGTGTGGACACTCAATCAGAGTTTGCGTGGCGTGCGTCATTCCTTCCTCCTCCCAAAGGGAGTCCGCACTATCAAACAGATGCGCGCTGAATCTGAGATAAATTTTCTGCCCCTGTTCGCAGGCGTCTGCTGCGGAGGACGTTTCGCGCGCTACGGCGTTTCCCTCAATTCGTGCGCGACGAGGCGGAACGTGAGGAGCGTCGCGCCGAGCTCCGCCGCAAGGTGGCGTCACTGCTGCCCGACTTCCGCCCCGACGACCCGGAGACCGCGTCCGAGTCCTTCGGGGAGCCGTAGGCGGCGGGCTGCAGGGAGTCCCTTGGGAACCGTAGAGACCGAGGGATGGTACGGACACACAGGTACAGTACCTCCAGAAGCCGTGGATTCTCAGGCTTTGGAGGTTGCTGGGTCCCTGGGAGAGCCGTGGCTGGTGGGATCCCACGGGGGCGCCGTTGGGATCGTCGTAGCGTTGGGGCCACGCGTATCACTGAGGACAAGGCTGGTGTCCCAATGTAGCACGAAGATTTTCGTGCTTGGTGTCGTGTTCTTTTGATCAGGTTCTGTTCGAGCAGAACCGGGTTCCGTCCATCTTGGTGCCAAGTTCTATTCAATCTGTGAAAGTTGATTGTGATGTCAGGTTCTGTTCAACATGAAGCCAGGTTCTGTTGACGTTGAGTCAGGTTCTCTTTGACTGGCGTCAGGTTCTATATATTTGACACGGTGTGTGGCCTTGTTTCATACTTCGATGAACCCAGTGCTGAAGGGGTCTCCGTCCTATCTCTTGACCTGTTGTGAGGTTCTGTGTTACCGGACCGACTGATCTCAACGTTCTGAGGTCATTTTTGGATCTTGTGCGTCACACTCAGCGCGTCCATGTGGCTGACAAACGTCTGCGTGTTCTCTGAATTGACTGGGGAGTTTCAGCACTACGTTCCGTAGCCACAAAACGTACACATCGCACGTAGCTTGTGGATGCAACTCCCCTTTTATGGAAGGGTCTACAATCATGTTTGAAAACAGTTCTGGAACCAGATACTTGAAGTGTTGCTTTCACATTGACAAAGGTTCAAGTTTCAATAGAGCTCACAAACCCCACAGTTATGTCTTGGAAATAGTATTTATTTATCCATTTCATATCTGTGAACTCTTCCAAAATAGGGGAGTTGCATTGACAAGCTATGTGTTACGTGTACATTTTGTGGCTACGGAGCACTTTGCTGAAACTCCCAACTGAGCGTCGCAACGGACGCAGCGCAAGACGCACGTCGTTTTCAATGGGACGCGTTGCAACTGCTGAGACATCTGATCCGTCCCACTCCACTGTGATCCAAACGTCAGGCACCGGAAAACAACGAAGTTTTGTGTCATTTGCAGGCCTTTGTATCAGTAGTACCTTTGGACGTTTTACAAGCTTGCTTTCCAGCAGGTCTTTTCAAAATCCAGACCTACGCAATCCATTCCTGATTTTGCCTTGCATAACCCAGCATTCCCACATTTTTTACCTGCTCTTACATCACGAGATTTTCGATCGGATTTTTTTCCGCTTGTTCGTGCGCGATGTCGGATTGGATCGGGCGAATAAAACCAACACCTGAACGAGAATCCGTCTTTTCTTTCTTCACTTTGTGTAATTCGCGCTTCGCACACAAGGCGATAATATCAAATCGTCGGCAACACGGTTCCGTTATGAATAATACACGACTCGACATGTGCTTCTCATGCGTCGAGTGACGCCGAAAAATAATCGCAGGCCACGTTCACACGAGCCACGTCACACGTCACGTACGCCTTCAGAGATAAGGGGTCGCCAGGTTGACGCAACGGCAACAGTGACTTTTAGCAAGACGACGCATCTGCGTCCGCAAAGGTGAACGCAAAACGCGTCTTCCCACGTGCGTTGCAGTTCACGTACACGTGAGCCGTGCTTGAACTCCAACGCGCAGGCAGGCAGCTTGTGCTGGAGCCCCATAGCGTGCAACCCTGCAACGCGAAGAAAGTGCAAAACCAGTGTTGGACTTTGGATTCGTTTCACACCTCCACAAAACGCGTGGCGCACCTGGTGTGAACGCGGCTTTTCACCCCCCCCCCCACGCGCGATGCGACGCGGGAAAAACACGGCGACGGCGGCACGAATCGATGTGGAACAGGACGAAGAATCCACACACGCCTCGTCTCGGCGCCTCCTCTCGTTGCGGATTGAACACTTATTCGTCCGCTTCGGAGGCCACACACAACACGAGAAAACAAACACCATCCGTTCTCTCTCTCTCTCTCTTTCCAACAATCAGCCGAAGAAAATAACATCATCCAGTTGAGAACGTTTCACCGGAAATGAAACCCACGTGGATTTGAGCTTTTTGACGTACGTTCAGGAACGTTTGAACAAATGGGACTTGGGCGCGTCCCATGAGAGGAGGCTTTGCTCCACTGACCTCCATAATGGATCCCTTTCCCGCCCAATTTTGTACAGCAGACACAAATTGTGTTCATTTTCGCACGTAAAAAGGATGAAATTTGAAGTCCTCCCCCCCCCCCCCCCGCGGGGTTCGCTTCCCCAGTAGATTCGGACCAAAGACTGGACGAACAAACCAACAGCTGTCAAACACTCAAGAGTCCGAATCCTGGACCATTTTTCAAAGGAACAATTCAAGCACGGTGCATCATGAAGTTCCTTTATTTTTCACGTTTCTTTAAAAATTTTGTATTTAATTTTAATTTTGACAGGCACAGCGTGACACAATTAACGCCACAGCGTGTAGACGTATAATTTAGAGTGAATTTCGCGTGAGTTTCACCGAGATGACGCGAAGCCAAAATCACACATTCACCCGCCCTGAGCGCCTCACTCACAGCGAACGCACCGTGCGCTAAAGCCACTTGGCGCTTCAGTTGAAACACGAGGACGTGAATCCTCAACAATAGAAAATGACTCAAACACTATTCGTGGATATATATTTCAGATTCTTTTGCAACCCGAAATTGTGCATTCAATATGAGAGGCACAGTTGTTTATGAGTGCGTTCTACGGAGATGACTCAAACACATTTCAAACGACTGCGCGTTTGATTCACAGCGCATGCGCCGTGAACTGTGGCCCTGTACAGGTCACAAAGCGCTGCGTTGCAAGTGTTGACGGCAAGACGTCGCGCATCCGAGTTTATCTTCTCACGATTTTTGCAAAATCAATGGTTTTGAAAACGTCATCACAGATGGAGAAATTTCTCCCAGTGAAAACCTGGTGAGAAATCTGGGACAAAAACCTCTTCACACCTCCTGTGATATATCTGCTTCACACTGCACGCGACGCGACGCGCGTCACTGGGCGTGACTACAGCGACGTTGCGTTGACGCATGCGCACAGCGTCCGTTGACCAGATTACTACGCAGGGACGTCACGCCCGCCGCATCCAGTGTGAAACAGACCTGAATACACAATTGTTCACAAACTTTCTGCTCCTATTCAAAACAATACACAATGCCAATTCAAGGCATTGAGACAAACGGTCTGACAGACACAAACAAGGAAACGTCGCATGACACGACCAAAAAACACAAGGCAACATTGCATGACTGACAGTCAAGTACAAAGTAGCATTGCATGATATGACACACAAGTACAAGGCAGCTTTGTATCAAGTGACCTTGATGACCTGACGGTCATTTCCAATGTCACCATCATAATGAGGTCAGAACTGCACAATGACACGAAGGTCAACTTGCCCGCAAAGACCGTTTCATTACAAAACGCACAATTTTTTCGATTCCACACTGCCCGCAACACGTGGTTTCCTGCACTTTTCCGTGCTCCACGCGCACACGGACGCAGCGTGGAACTGGATTCTGCGGCACGAAATGGGCTTCTTGAGCACTGTGTGTTGGTCCTGCAACCTCAGCTGCCTCGGAAAGGCCACGGAAACTTTGCGCTGCTCAATTTTTTTTTCTCAGAAAAAGTGATTTTGAAAGAACCAACTCCTCTCGAAAAAAAAAAGGTCCGTCCCAAACCCAAAGCCCACCTCAGCTTCCCACACACAACAAACAGCGCAAAGTTAATGTGGCGGTTCCATGGAAACACAAATATAAATCCTGGTTCACATGGCGACGGGGCGGCTCACTTTCCCACGCAAACAGCCGGTTTCTACCCAGCTTCCCTTCAGCCTAGTATCGCTCAACCACAATTCTCACGCAGCAAACTTTACCCAGAAAGCACAAGTTTTTGCAGCACCAACACTTCGGAGTGTTGAATCCATGACAACGCTAATTAATTTTGATAATTAGTTGTTTTGTTTCCTGGTAATTGCGATCGCAATGGGGTTGCTGCGATACGAGGGAATCCGCGGTTTCCATCGATACCGAGAACATAGCGACGCTCACTACGACCCGCAGGTCCAGAAACAAGCAACAGATGGTTTCCAGTAAATCTACGTTTCACAAAAAGATTAGAAACAGAAATCGCAAAGAGACCAAGGAGATCAGTGCGCGGACCAAAAATAAAGAAGTTTTTTTTCTCTCTGAAGCGGCACAGTGACCAAGGACAACATCGAGTTGCTGTTGAGAATGCGGTTGCTATCAGCAGTTTCAAAACGTTGTTGCTACGTAGACCGTTGCTATGGGCACCGGAGCGTCGTCGCTGGTTGCGCTGCAGACTGAGCCTCTCCCGTCGCGCGTCGTGGTGTGAACCAGGGCGTCTAGCCTCAGCCGCCGCCCCCGCCGCCCCCTCGTCGCGCTGGGCGGTAACACGCCCCTCCGCCGCCCATCAGCGGGTTGTAATCTGCGCACAAGAAAATGAGGCCCACGTTCACACATTGCAAGTGGCAGCAGAAACACGCGTCACTGTACTGTGACGTCACCAAAACTGATTCCAGGTCCCAGTTTGCAGGACACCGGGACTGGGGGAACCAATCAAGGTGAGTGCGACCGCACGCACACTTCACGCACACACGCACACACATACACAGCCTCACATTCACGCCACGATCTCAGTCTAAGTACGTGAAAGGGAGCAAAGTACTTTCGGGTCAGTCTCCACAGCACAACAGCTCCCACACAACAGGATATTTGGCGTGATTTGCGGACAACAAATTCTACGATTTTCGGCTTCATACAAATTGGAAATGCGTTTCATATTTCTGCTTTTTTGCGCATTTGGCGGAAACGATGTCCAGACAAGCAAAAACGAATGAACTTTGTCCACCAAATTTGCTGTGCAAAAGTCTGGACCTGTCAAACACATCTGCAGTGTGTATGTGTGTGTGTGTGTGTGTGTGTGTGTGTGTGTGTGTGCGTGTGCCTTGTGTGTGGGTGCGTGTGTGTGTCTTGTGTTTGTGGCTGTGTGTGTGTGTGTGTGTGCACAACTGAATGAATCGGAAACGTTGAGCCTACCAGTTGGTCGGAGCGGCTTCTTCTTCTTGTCGCTGTCGCTGCCGGAGGCGCCCGACGAACTCGACCCGGGTTTCTGCAAACAGACAACGAGTCGCCATGGAAACGAGTGCTACGTGGATACAGGTGACACAAACCCTCAAGGAAGGACCTGCCCTGAAGTTCAAATGCAATGCCCTTCTGGTGTGGTGTCGGAGTGGCACAAGGTCTGAAGCTCTCAACAAATGGGAATCTTCAACCCTCGCAGCGTATAGATCTCCGTGACTGTCTCTACCCCCTCCCCAAACAACATTTCGTTTGCCCAAAGAGTCAACCTGAGCCCTTCTTTTCTGAGGTGACTTCACAACCTTTGTCGTCGGTTTCACAGGGAGGGTCATGCACACGTTCGGCGTGTGCCCTCCATCAAGACGCCGCTGCGCTCGCCCACACACAACGCGCATGCGCGCGCATCTGTTTGCGACGCGGCGTCTCCCTATTGTCCGCGGCCCTTGCTCCCCGCAGGACAGAGGCCGCCCAACACAATGCGCACTTCAGTCCCGGTCACAATCATCCAACAACCACGCTGGTCGTTGACATTTTCCCGCCATTCGATCTCCCGCGTATTTCTGACACTTTTACGGATATTAATTTTTCGGATTTCCCCGCTTAATCCTCGGACTGGGGGCGTTTTTTCCGCTCTGCGTTATGAAGACTGGAGGCTCAAGATACTCAGGCCTTTCATCGCTTCTTTCTGAAGTTCCATTCAAAATAGCTCAACAGAACGCTGGCTTCACACTGGCTGCGTAATGCACAGCTTCCCTGCGCAGGTCAAGGGACGCTGAATGGACGCAATGCTGGTTGATGCATACACCTCGTGTGCCCAGACCAGAAGGGGAGCTCACAGCACCCCCTCCACTCACCACTACCTCTGGACATCAAGGGACTCAACTCCGAGTCCACGTCCGGATTTGTCAAAATCTGCCCCACAGGTTGAAAACAGAACCGCGCAACACAAATCCGTGGCTATTGAATCGGGTCATTCAACCCACTCAGCGGGATGTTTTCGAGTGGACAACGCCGTCGGCTCTCAGGGTTGCTACGTCAGCGAGTGAAACTGAAAGAGAAACCGGTTCCACACCAGAGTTCGCACGCAAAGCGAGCGTGGGCTCACGCATGCGCGAGCACTAACAGTGAAAGCACACACACACACACACACACACACACACACACACACACACACACACACACACACACACACACACACAGCGCCCACGGGCACAACACCAGAAAATTGTATAGATAAAAAGTCTCTCTGAAACAACGCC